>ERZ777305.1335-NODE-1335-length-30353-cov-5.252129_pt1 | contig 30353 bp, 27 predicted proteins | sample MGYA00374965_ERZ777305 | MGnify/ENA primary metagenome ERZ777305 (study PRJEB29328, sample SAMD00013331) | mouse gut metagenome | study: EMG produced TPA metagenomics assembly of the Metagenome analysis of fecal microbiota from mouse which was promoted... | reverse complement strand
CATCCTCTAAAGTTTCTTTGGTTCTTTCTGTTCACAGAAAGAACAGTACCCTCCAGATAAGGTGCAAACAAACGAAGGGTTAAGCCTTACCGGCGCGTTTGCGATCCGTTTCCGAGAGCAGGATTTTGCGCATCCGGATCGACGTCGGCGTAATTTCCGCGTATTCGTCCTCCTGGATATATTCCAGCGTCTCTTCCAGCGAGAAGATCACCGGCGGCGAGACCGTCGATTTTTCGTCCGAACCCGAAGCCCGCATGTTGGTCAGCTTCTTCGACTTGCAGACATTCACGCAAATATCTTCGGCCCGCGTACTTTCACCGATCACCTGCCCCGCATAAACCTCGTCGCCCGGCGAGATGAAGAACCGTCCCCGATCCTGCAACTTGCTGATCGCATAGGCAAACGCCGTTCCGCTCTCCGCCGCGATAAGCGACCCGTTGGAACGCCCCTCGATCTCGCCCCGATAGGGTTCGAACCCTTTGAACCGGTGCGCCACCACCGCCTCGCCCGCCGTCGCTGTGAGCAGATTGCTCCGCAGACCGATAATCCCCCGCGCCGGGATATCGAAATCCAGATGCGCCCGGTCACCGCGATGGTCGATGTGCAGCAATACCCCCTTGCGCCTCGTCGCCATCTCGATCGCCTTGCCCGCCATCTCTTCCGGCAGGTCGACCGTCAAGTGTTCGATCGGCTCGCACCGCTGCCCGTTGATGACCTTGTCCACCACCTTGGGCTGTCCCACCTGCAATTCGTAGCCCTCGCGCCGCATCGTCTCGATCAGGACGCTGATGTGTAGCACCCCGCGCCCGAACACCCGGAACGAATCGGCCGTCGAGCCCGGCTTCACCTTGAGAGCCAGGTTCTTTTCCAGCTCCCGATCCAGACGCTCCTTGATATGCCGCGACGTGACGTATTTCCCCTCCTTGCCGAAAAACGGCGAGTCGTTGATCGTGAACAACATACTCATGGTCGGTTCGTCGATGGCGATCGGCGTGAGTTGTTCCGGATTCTCGAAGTCGGCGATCGTATCCCCGATCTCGAATCCGTCGATCCCCACCACCGCACAAATATCGCCGCACTGCACCTCTTCGACCTTCTCCTTGCCCAGCCCCTCGAAAGTCATCAGCTCGCGGATTTTCGACTTTTCGACCGTTCCGTCCCGCTTCACCAGCGAAACGTTTTGTCCTGCCTTCAACGTCCCTCGGCTCAGACGTCCCACGGCGATCCGCCCCACGTACGGCGAATATTCGAGCGACGTAATCAGCATCTGCGGCGTCCCTTCCACCACCTGCGCCGTCGGAATCTCGTCGATGATGCAATCCAGCAACGGGAGGATATCCGTCGTCGGCGTCTTCCAATCCGTAGACATCCAGCCGTTCTTGGCGCTCCCGTAGATGGTCTTGAAATCGAGCTGTTCTTCCGTCGCATCGAGGCTGAACATCAGGTCGAAGACCTGTTCGTTGACCTCCTCCGGCCGGCAGTTCTGTTTATCGACCTTGTTGATGACGACGATCGGTTTGAGTCCCATCTCCAGCGCCTTCTGAAGCACGAAGCGCGTCTGGGGCATCGTTCCCTCGAAAGCGTCCACCAGCAGCAGCACCCCGTCCGCCATATTGAGCACCCGCTCCACCTCGCCGCCGAAATCGGCGTGGCCCGGCGTGTCGATGATATTGATTTTGTAGTCCTTATAGTGAATCGATACGTTTTTCGCCAGAATCGTGATACCCCGTTCGCGTTCGAGGTCGTTGTTGTCCAGAATCAGCGTCTGCGATTTCTCCTGATCCCGCACCAGCTTGGCCTGGAGGATCATTTTATCCACCATCGTCGTCTTGCCGTGGTCGACGTGCGCAATGATTGCGATGTTTTTGATTTTCTGCATCTTGTTGAAATAAATCCGCCCACCCGCTCCACAGCGGGCGGCACGGCCACAAAAGTAGCGGTTTCGGGGCAGATTATCAGCCCGATTGGCAAAAAAAGTTCATCTTTGCAGGTATGAAACAGATCGAACGAGTATCGCTCCTCGGCCTCGGAGCCGTAGGGACTCCTTTGGCTGTCCGACTCCGGAGCGCTTTAGGCTCCGGTTTCTCGGTTATCGCCGACGAACGGCGGCGCGAACGGATGCGCCGCGAGGGAACGATTTTCAACGGGGAACGATACGACTTTTCATTTGCGGCCAAGCCCGACCACAAAGAACTGATTCTCATCGCTACTAAAGCCTCCTCGTTGCCGGCGGCTCTCGACATGCTTGCGCCTTTCATCGGGTCCGAGACCATCGTACTCTCGTTGTTGAACGGCATCGAAAGCGAAGAGACGATCGCAGCGCGTTTCCCTGAAGCGCATGTACTATACTCCTATTTTTTAGGCCATCCGAGCCTGCGGGAGGGGAACCGAATCACGCACGACGGAAATTACCGCATCTACTTCGGCGAGGCGCAAAACCTTACCCTGTCGCCTGCCGCTGAACGAGTCAGGCAGCTGTTCGAACGAGCCGAAATCCCCTACTCGATCCCGGAAGATATGCGTGCAGCTATGTGGCAGAAGTTCGTCATCAACATCGGCTGCAACCAGACCACCGCCCTGCTCCGCTGCCCCTACGGACACCTGCAGCGCAACGACCGGGCCATGATGCTGGCCGTCGATCTGATGAACGAAGCGGCGGCCGTCGCCCGGGCGATCGGTATCGCACAGGCGGACGAGATGGTCGATCGCGCCGTCGAAACCATCCGGTCGATGAATCCGGAGGGCAAAAGCTCCATGTTGCAGGATGTCGAAGCGGGCCGACCGACCGAAATCGACATTTTCGCCGGTACGCTATGTCGGCTGGCGGATGAGCTGCGGATTCCCGTCCCATTGAACCGGATCGCCCGGCGGATTTTGTCAGCTTTGTAAAAAATTAGCTATGTTTGTCCAAACAACGAAACCGAATGAAGACATTCTTTCTGGCAATCGCAGCTGCAGCAGCGCTGGTTGCCTGCTCCGGCAAAACCGGCATCGAAAAAGAGCTGGTCGGCGCTTACGACGCGAAACTTGTGTTACCCGACTCCTTATTGGATGACGCTGCGGTAAAAATGGCAGCGGCGATATTCTCACAGTCCAAAATAGAGATGGATTTCCATCCGGACGGAACCGTCCAAACGACGCAATCGCTGGGAGAAAACGCCGAAACGGCAACGGGAAAATGGGAAGTCAGAAACGACAGCCTGTTTGTCCGGTGGAGTGAAGAAAGAATACAAAATTGTCGATTGACGAAAACCGAAGACGGTTTTATCCTGAGCAATGACGGGTTGGATCTGGTGCTGACTCCGAGAAAATAGGTTATATCGCTCTCGACACCTGCCGCAACAGCGAGTGCGGTTCCTTTGACCCTACCAAGGAACCGCCTCGCTGTTTTATCTGGCATGTAATTTGCGCGACATCCCTGTGTTTTCGCCCCCATTATGGAAACGATTCTCACGCACCACATAGCCGCCGTCGTGGCCGGCCTGGCCAGCGGCATCGTCAGCGAAATCGGAGGAGCCGGCTCGCTCATCTCGCTGCCGATGCTGATCGGGCTGGGCCTGCCTCCCGGCGTGGCCAACGGAACGAACCGGGTGGGCGTGATGACGCAATATACGATGGGCTATCTCCGCTACCTGACCCATCGGCGCATTCCGCATCGCGAAGCCGCCATACTCTCGGTCACCCTGGTGCTGGGAGCCATAGCCGGTGCCTTTTTCGCCGTCCGGATCGCCGGCGTCATCTTCAACTGGATTTTCATCGGGGTGATGATCCTGACGATTCTCTTCACCTTCTTCTCGCCTCCGCCCGCCAACCCTCCCGACAAAACGGACGATCCCGTGGGACGGTCGCGTCTGGCAGACTACGGCATTTTTCTCCTGTTAGGACTCTACTGCGGCATGATTCAGGCCGGCATGGCTTATCTGATGTACTATATTCTGGTCACTCGGCTTCACACCGCGACCCGGACGGCCGAGGCGATCAAGACCTACATGAGCATGATCGTCACCCCGTTCGCACTGGCCGTTTTCGTCTGGTTCGGACACATCGACTGGGAGCTGGGCGCCTGCGTGGCTCTCGGCGGCGGATTCGGAGGGTGGCTGGGCGAAAAATTCGTCGAACGCAAGGATGCCCGGACGGTCAAAGACTGTTTTATGGTCGCGCTGATTCTGTCGGTCATCTACATGCTCCTCTTCGTCCAGCTCCATTTTCACGACGGAATCATGTATCTTTGACACACACGTTTGACTCCACGTTATGCCGTTTCCCGAAAAAACGCTCGACCTGATTCGCCTCGGCGACCACTCCCACCCGCTGGCCGAAGCGGCTTGGGCAATCTATGAACAGAGTTTTCCGCTTTGCGAGCGCCGCCCGCTGGCGGAACATCTGCGTGCATTGAAAGATCCGGCTTTTCACTATCACCTGATCGTCGAACGGAACGAGCTCGTCGGTCTGCTTTCGTGGTGGGAGTGGGAGACCGCCGACGGCACCCTCTTCCGGTTCGGCGAACACTTCGCCATCGCACCCGGAAAACGGGGCGGAGGGTACGGTTCTCAGGCCCTGAAACTGCTTCAAGGGGATGACTCCCGCCTTATGCTGCTGGAGATCGACCCGCCGCAGGACGAGGTTTCGCGCCGCCGCGAGCGTTTCTATCTGGCGAACGGGATGTGTCCGAACTATACCTACGAACACATTCACCCCTCGTTTCGGCCGACGACCGAGCCCCACCGGCTCTTTCTGATGAGCTATCCGCGACCGCTGATCGAAACGGAATTCCGAGCCTTTCAACGATTCAACAACGAGCGGGTGCTCAGCTACTCCGAACGCAAGTAATTCTGCGGCTTACGGACACTCGTGGTAAAAAATATTTTTCGAAAAACTAAAATTATAGTTGTAGTTATCGAAACTATGACTATTTTTGTAGTACCAAAAATCGAATACCGCATGAAAAAGAGAGAACAACCGGCTGAACTGACCCGGGCCGAGCTGGAGGTGATGCAGATCGTCTGGCGGCTGAACGAAGCCTTTCTGGGCGAGGTGGTCGAAGCGTTTCGGGAGCCGCGGCCGGCCTATACGACCGTCTCGACGGTCATCCGGACACTGGAAACCAAAGGATTTCTCGCCCACCGGGTGGTCGGCAAAAGTCATCGGTACTATCCGGCGGTGGGACGTGACGAATACCGGTCGCGCTTTATGCAGCGCGTGGTGCGCAACTTTTTCAACGACTCGCCGGGACAGGTGCTTTCGTTTCTGGCCGAGAGCGGATCGCTGACGGTCGAGCAGTACGAGGAGCTGAAACGCGTGGCCCGACAGCTGGTGGAAGCCTCTGAAAAATAACTTCTTCAAACGTTTGCGTCATGTTTTCTCAAGGATACCTGATCGATGTCCAGCTGTGTATCGCAGCCTTGTGGCTGTTCTACGCTCTCCTGCTTCACCGGCGCATTCCGCTGGGAGCAGCGAGGGGATACCTGTTGGGGATGTTTCCCGTGGGCCTGTTGCTGCCGCTGCTGCGTATCCCGCTGTTACCGGCGCGGGAGGTTGCGGAGACGGTTTTCGTCGAAACGACCGTATTTCCGGCGCCGGAAGCGATGGAGATGCCGGCAGTCGCTGTACCGGCGCCTGTGGAATGGGGCTTGGGGCTGGCTGTACTATACGGGGTCGGAGTCGCACTTTTCTTGGGATTTCAAGGGGTCGGGATCGTGCGCGTCATGCGCCGAATCAGGCATACCCGCGTCGGAGAGGTGCTCTTTTCGGATAAAGTGGCGGGAGCTTACTCTGTTTTCGGACGCATTTTCGTCGACCGACGGTTCGAGGGGTCACCGATGCTGGTGTCGATTCTGGCCCACGAGCGCAGCCACATCGCCCACGGCCACTCGTTCGACCTGTTGTGGATGAATCTGTGGCGGGCAGTGCTGTGGTTCCATCCGGCGGCTTGGCACTGCGGCCGGTTGATCCGCGAGGGGAATGCCGTCGGCCCTTATATAGACCTTTTAATCGGCACAGAGGCAGGCATTTATCCCGGGACGGCCAACGCGCTGTGCTATTCACTCACCAAAAAACGACTTAAAATGATGACACTTTCAGCACGCAGGAGTCGCCTCGGAGGATACCTCCGACTGGCTGCTCTGCCCCTCTTCACCGGTGCGCTGTTGGGCGCTTTCTCGCTCACCGCCAAGGCTTCCGACCCCGTTTCTTCGCAGCCGCAACCCACTGAAACCGTCCTACCGACTGTCGACACGCTGGACTCCAAAACCGTCTTCGAAGAGCCGGTCGAGGTACGTTATCTCGACGGCCGGAAAATCCAGGAACCGGAATTCGACACGCTTCGCGAGTTGCTCGCCGCAGCCAAAACGGTGATAAAAGACGGTCAAAATCTTAAATCCAAAACACCTCGGGAACAGCCGGCGGACTCCGTCGCCGGAACAAAGATTTATCAAACGGAGGAGGCCATCACCGTACGGACCACTCCCCAGGCCGACACTTCGAAAGTGCCGCCGATCTACATCGTCGATGGTGTCGAATGCACTAAATCGGAAGAACTCAATACGCTTGAATTTGAATCCATCACGGTTCTCAAAGGAGAAACCGCCATCCGTGCATACGGCGAACGGGCACGCGGAGGGGTCATCATCGTCACGACCAAAAATGCCAAGAATTCATCGGGGCGATATGCAGCCCGTACAGTTTCCGGAAAAGAAGCCCATGCCATAGAGAAAAACAACATTTCCGTTTTATCGAGTAGCGGAGACGGCACTCCGGTTCTGGCCCTTTCCCAAGGTTCGCCACTCACCGTCCATACCAATCAGAAAAACAAAGCCAAGAATTCGGCGACAACCTACAAAAACGGCGAAGTCACGGTTTACCTGAGTGCAAAAGAGCAGGAGGAGGGGGTGACGGTGGCCACGAAACTCCTGAAGGATTGTCCCGATCACTTCTACCTCGACACCGAAAACAACTGGGTGCGCAACCGGAAACCGGTCAAAGTAATTCTTCACAGAGAGGCCGTCCCGACGAAAACGTCCACACCGAAGCACCACCCTCAGGTCATCCCGGATTCGGTACTTTTCAAGGAACTTCCCGGCAGTAGCTATCAACACATCGAAAACTGATACTCTCCCCAAGCGGGGATTGCCGGTGGGCAATCCCCGCTTTGCCAATAATTCCCTACCTTTGCGGCCGGATACCTAATTCTCCTTTTGACCCCCATGGTGAAAGACAAATTATGGACCGGCAGCTTCTTGGCAGCTTGCGGCGCGAACTTCCTGCTGTTTTTCGCATTCTACATGCTGTTGCCGATCCTGCCGATGTATCTGGCCGACCGGTTCGCCGTCACGAAATCGGCGGCAGGGCTGATTCTCTCCTCTTATACCATCATGGCGCTGCTCTTCCGGCCCTTCGCCGGATTCATGGTGGACAGCTTTCCGCGGAAACCGCTCCTGATGATCTGCTATGCCTTTTTCATCTCCTATTTCGGCGGCTATATGCTGGCAGGCGTGCTGGCGGCATTTATCATCCTGCGCGCCACCCACGGAATGGCATTCGGCATGGTGACCGTCTCGGTCAATACCGTGGCGATCGACGTCATGCCGGCCTCCAGACGCGGCGAGGGGATCGGCTATTTCGGCGTATCGACCAATCTGGCTATGGCCATCGGCCCGATGGCGGCCCTGATGATTCACGATGCCACGCCGGACTATAACTGGATCTTCGCCACTGCTCTGGGAGTGGGCCTGATCGGACTGGGCGTCGGATCGCTCGTGCGGGAGAAGAAGACGGAGGCCGTGGGAGCCAAACAGACCCTCTCGCTCGACCGGTTCCTGCTGCTCAAAGGAATTCCGGGAGCGGTGACGACCGTCTTCCTGTCGTTCGCTTACGGTGTCCTGAGCACCTATGTGGCGGTGTACGGAGTCGAAGAGGTGGGGCTGACGAGCGGAACAGGGATGTTTTTCGTCTGTCTGTCGGGCGGCTTGGTCGTGTCGCGCCTGATATCGGGAAAACTCATCAACCGGGGCTATCTGACAGAGGTCAGCAAGGCGGGAATAGCTTTGCTGATCGTCAGTTTCTTATGTTTCGTCTTTTTGAAACACCCGCTTACGTTCTACGGCTGCGGCGTTGCGATCGGCGTCGGATACGGGCTGCTCTGCCCGACCCTCCAGACGATGTTCATCAATCTGGCCCATCACAACCAACGGGGGACGGCGAATGCCACCTATCTGACCGCTTGGGATTTAGGCGTAGGATTGGGGGTGCTGTTAGGAGGAATTATCGCTCAGCACACCTCCTATTCGTCGGCCTTTCTGCTCGGCACCTTCCTGCTGTGCATCGGGCTGACGCTCTTTTTCCTGTGGGCCGGCCCCTATTTCGACCAGAACAAGCTGCGATAAGATAAAACGAGCGACCTTTTTAATGAAAGATCGCCCGCATAAATTATATTTTCCGTTTTGTTATTTTCTTAGTTGCAGTTTCGAAAACCGCCACCAGGCGATACACATCCACAAAACACAGAGCCCCAGAGTAATCAGATTCAGCGTCACCGCCCCGTTGATCCGCGGCAGGGCGAACCATGTCAGGTAAGGCGCCAGCGTCAGCATGAAACTCAACGGATTGCACAGCACGAATTGCACCACTACCGTCCACAAAAAGGGATGCCGACGGAAAACCGCCGCTCCCGCCAGAAAAAAAGCCATCGTGGAGAGAAAGTGCAATCCGTATAAAATCATCATCAGGCCCCACCAGGCAGCCCGGGTATCTTTCAGGAGCGATCGAAAGCCCTCCGCCAAGAGGGTAAACAGGCTGTCGAATCCCAGCCATTCCGCCCAAAACAGGTCGTTCAGTCCGACGATCGCCAACAGGATCAAAGGGACGGCCACTAAATTTTTCAACACCGTCCACACGAATTTTTCGCTCCGCGTTGCCGGCACCATAAACGCCTCGACCGCCCGCCCGTGAGAAGAATAACGTCTGAAACTGCGCGATATATTGAACATCACGGCAATCCCCCACCCCACTCCGACAATCAGGCGCGGCATGATATACCCGAATCCGTCGTGGATGTCATCGCGGCCAAAAAACACATTCGTGTTCCACGCCATATAAATCATGAGGCAGAAAAGCAGGCATCCGCCCAGCCTCAAACCCCATGCGCGCCGCTCGCCCGCCAGCTCGGCGCGGGCCACCCGGCCCAGCCGTCTCCAGGAAAAAGCATCGTTTCTCATCTCTCCGATCGATTGAAAAGATTTTTCATCGCCTCGCGGTTCGCGATCGCAGCGTTGAACAACAACTCCATATCCAACGGAGAATCCGCTCCCGACTCGTTCGGTCGCACTCCCCACCGTCCGTGGATCGTCTCCTCGGCATATAACGCCTGCTCGCCCTCCTCCAGCCGCACGAACTGCAACCGCCGGGTAATCTCCTCCGTCGTGGCATTCAGCAGAATTTCACTCTCATCCAGCACCACCACCGAATCGATCAGCCGATCCAGATCGCGCACCTGATGGGTCGAGATCACGATCGTCCGATTCTCGTTCATCACCGAAGCGACCACCCGCCGGAAAGCGCTCTTCGACGGGATGTCCAGCCCGTTGGTCGGCTCGTCCATCAGCAGCAGCGGCGTGCGACAGGCGATGGCAAAAGCGATACAGGCCTTTTTCTTCTGTCCGAGCGACATCTGCTGGAACGGCTGAGTCTCCGAGACCTCCAGCTCACGCATCAGTTCCGCCAGCTGCCCGCCCGAAAAATCGGGATAAAAGCAACCGTACACTCGGGCATATTCCCGCATATTCATCCGCGGCAGGTCGAACTCCTCGGGCACCAGAAAAATCCGGGACAAAAAGGTCGGTTCACGCCGTTTCGGCGTCCGTCCCAGCACCGATATTTCGCCCGTATTCGGAAACAACAGCCCGGCCGCCAATTTCAGCAGTGTACTCTTCCCCGCCCCATTCTTCCCCAGCAGACCGTAGATCGCCCCGCGACGCAGTTCGAGGTTCAACCCGCGGAACAACCATCCGTTCCGGTAGCCGAACGATACGTTTTCAAATCGGATCATGCGTTTTTCAAATTGGATTTTAAATTATTTTTTCTGTTCCAATTTCAGCATGAGCCACCGGCCGAAGGTCAAGCCGAAGAGCGTCCAAATGACTAATTTGATGACGACTACCTCCCATCGCCAAGGTGATTGAGTGAAGCCGAAATAATTGAAACTAAAATAATTGACAATCTCGGTAAAGATCATGACACCATAAGCCCAGCCCAATCCCCTGAGCACTGCCCGGCGCGTCCAGTTCTCCCTGTCGAAAAGTTTCATGGGAAATGTTTTTCTTGCAAAATAGCCCTTTTCGCTCAAACTGCCAACTTCTCGGCGGAAAAAATTATCTTTGTCTGTTATGCAAAATAATTCTTCGACCCGCATACCCTGGCTCGATGTGCTTCGCATCGCGGCCTGTTTTATGGTAGTCTTTTCCCACAGCGGCGATTTTTTCGTCGCCCGTTTCGACGAAGACCGGACAGCCTTTCTGTCGGGCGTCTGCTGGGACAGCCTGATGCGCGCCTGCGTACCGTTGTTCGTCATGATCTCCGGCGTGCTGCTTCTGCCGGTCCGGACGGATATGAGCACTTTCTACCGCCGGCGGCTGGGACGCATCTTATGGCCTTTGCTGCTCTGGAGCCTCCTGACGCCCCTTTTCTACCGGGCCTACGGACACACCGAGGGGACGAATGCCTGGTATTACATCGCCTCGTTCCCGCTGAACTTCAATTACGCTACCACCCCGCTGTGGTACCTCTATATGCTGGTCGGATTGTACCTGATCCTGCCGATCGTCTCGCCGTGGGTGGCTCAGGCGTCCCGCAAAGACTTGAAACGGTTCCTGTACCTCTGGGGTTTCACCCTCTTCATTCCCTATATCCGGGTTCTAGCGCCGTTTTTCGGGTACGTCGGCAACTACGGGCACACCGGCATTTTCGGCGAATGCGACTGGAATCCGTTCGGAACGTTCTATTACGTCAGCGGCTTTCTCGGATACCTGATTTTGGCCCACTATTTAAACCTTTACCCCTCCGAGCGATCCAAGAAACAAATATGGATTCGATCGGCCGTCTGTTTCGCCGCGGGATACGCCCTGACCTGCGGCGGATACCTCTGGACACAGAGGTATTTCCCGACCGACTACGCCTACCTCGAAATCCCGTGGTTTTTCACCGGATTCAGCGTCTTCTTGATGACCTACGGCGTATTCACGGCCCTGCAGACGGTTCGGATTTCGAACCTACGGACACAGGAACGGCTCGGACGGTGGGCCGGGCTGACGTTCGGCATCTACCTGTGCCACTTTTTTATCGTGCAGGTGGGATACGACATCGTCAACGACTACATACCGCTGCCGCCTTACCTTCAGATTCCGCTGATCGCCCTGCTGGCTTTCACGGTTTCGGCCGGGGTGGTACGGTTATTGCAGAAACTGCCTTATCACAAATACTTAATCGGATAAAAGTCATGAAAAAAATGCTTTTTATCGCTTCGGCACTCCTGATGATCGGTGCCGGGAGCGCATGGGCCCAGAACAACAACGAACAGATTCCGTATGTCGAAATCAACAGCTCGGCCGATACGTCGGTGATGCCCAACAAATTCCGCATCGCCATCAGCATCTCGGAAGAGCCGAGCAAGGGAAAGACCACCATCGCCGAATTGGAACGCTCGTTGGCGACGGCTCTGAATGCCGCAGGGGTGGACATCAAGAAACAGCTGGTCATCACGAGCCAGTCGAACGCCAACGGCAAGCGAAAAGACATCTATCAATATAAGAACTACCTCCTGACGTTGACCGAACCGAATCAGGTGGAAGCGGTGTTCGACGAGTTGCAGGCGAACGGTATCTCGGATGCGTCGCTGAGCCAGAGCACGCGGAGCGACCTGAAGGAACTCCAGGCACAGGTTCGTGTCAAAGCGATGCGGAATGCCCAGATCACCGCATCGGAACTCGCTGCGGCTCTCGGACAGCGGATCGGCAAAGCCATTTACATCCAGTCCTACTCCTCGGCTCCGGATTTGTTGAACGGAATGGTTCGCGGATTGGCGATGAGTAAAGTTGCCACCGGCAATGCCATTCAGGAGGACGCCCTGTCGAACATCAAATTCAACGATGTGCGGATCAATCAGAATGTGACGGTACGCTTCGTATTGGAATAATTTAACAGATTCCACCGATTCTGCTCATCCTTACACAAAACAGCGGGTAAATCCCGCTGTTTTTCGTATATTGCGCCCGGAAACGGAATTACGAAAAATTTTTAATAACCCCTCCTATGACATTCGACATCGAGATGATCCGGCAGCGGTATGCCGCGATGCCCGACGGAGTAGATCGGGCGCGGCGGACGACCGGACATGCCCTGACACTGGCCGAGAAAATTCTGCTGACCCATCTGGCCGACGACACCCAGCGGCCGGTTTTCCGGCGCGGCGAGGACTATGTCCATTTCGCTCCGGATCGGGTGGCCATGCAGGATGCGACGGCACAGATGGCTCTGCTCCAGTTCATGAATGCCGGGCGCGAACGGGTGGCGGTGCCGACCACAGTACACTGCGACCACCTGATTCTGGCCGATCGGGGTGCGAGCACCGACCTGGCGGCTGCCCGGGAGGTCAATCGGGAGGTCTATGACTTTTTGTCGTCGGTGTCGAACAAATACGGAATCGGATTCTGGCGGCCGGGAGCCGGGATTATTCATCAGGTGGTGCTCGAAAACTACGCCTTTCCGGGCGGGATGATGATCGGCACCGATTCGCATACGCCGAACGCCGGCGGGATGGGGATGATCGCCGTGGGGGTCGGCGGAGCCGATGCGGCGGACGTGATGGCCGGAATGGCATGGGAGCTGAAGATGCCGCGCATTATCGGCGTGCGGCTGACGGGGCGGCTGGGGGGCTGGACATCGCCGAAAGATGTGATTCTGAAACTGGCCGGCATCCTGACCGTCAAGGGAGGGACGAACGCCATTATCGAATACTTCGGGCCGGGAACGGAGACCATCTCGGCGACCGGGAAAGCCACGATCTGCAACATGGGCGCGGAGGTGGGAGCGACGACCTCGCTCTTTCCGTACGACGGCCGGATGGGCGACTACCTGCGGGCGACCGGACGGAGCGATGTGGCCGAGCTGGCCGACGCAGTCGCAGAAAGCTGCCTGCAGGCAGACGCTACGGTGCTGGAGCATCCGGAACGCTACTACGACCGGGTGATCGAGATCGACCTTTCGACGCTGGAACCGTATATCAACGGGCCGTTCACGCCGGATGCGGCGGCACCGATCTCGGAATTCGTGCGCATGGCCCGCGAGAAGGGCTATCCGGAACGGATGGAGGTCGGCCTGATCGGATCGTGCACCGACTCCTCGTACGAAGACCTGACCCGGGCGGCTTCGGTGGCACGACAGGCAACGGAAAAAGGGTTGACCGTTCAGGCACAATACATCGTGACGCCGGGATCGGAACAGGTGCGTTACACGGCAGAGCGGGACGGGATGCTGCGGGACTTCGAGGCGATCGGAGGCATCGTCATGGCGAATGCGTGCGGGGCCTGCATCGGGCAGTGGAAACGGCATACAGACGACGCGACACGGGCGAACTCGATCGTGACGAGCTTCAACCGGAACTTCGCCGCGCGGAACGACGGAAATCCGAAAACCCATGCTTTTATCGCCTCGCCGGAGATGGTGACGGCCATGACGATTGCAGGACGTATTACCTTCAACCCGCTGACCGACACGATACCCGACAAGGAGGGTAATCCGGTGCGGCTGGATGCGCCTCAGGGCAGCGAACTGCCGGCCGCAGGGTTCGCGGTGGACGATCCGGGTTATCAGGCACCGGCAGCGGACGGCTCTTCGGTTACGGTGGCTATTGCGCCGGGGTCGAAGCGGTTGCAACGGCTGGAACCGTTCGGGGCGTGGGACGGAGAGGATTTCGAGGGGCTGCGACTGCTGATCAAAACGCGGGGAAAATGCACCACCGACCATATCTCGATGGCCGGGCCTTGGCTCAGGTTCCGGGGACACCTCGAAAATATTTCAGACAACCTGCTGATGGGGGCGACCAACGCTTTTGCGGCGGAGGGACGGGATGCGGTGAACTGCGTATTGAATCCGACGCTGCCGGGGCAGACATACGACAAAGTCTCGACCGTAGCGAAGGACTATAAGGCCAAAGGGCTGGGGAGCATCGTGGTGGCGCAGGAGAACTACGGCGAAGGCTCGTCGCGGGAACATGCGGCGATGGAGCCGCGGTTCTTGGGCGTGAAAACGGTGCTGGCGCAGTCGTTCGCCCGGATTCATGAGACCAACCTCAAGAAACAGGGAATCCTGGCCCTGACTTTCGCCCATAAGGCGGACTGGGAGAAGGTGCGGGAGGACGATACGATTTCGATACTCGGCCTGAAAGAGTTTGCGCCGGGGGTTCCGATGACCGTCGTGTTGCAACACACGGACGGGACTACCGAAAGTTTCGAAGCGGAACACACCTATAACGACCTGCAGATCGCCTGGTTCCGGGCCGGCAGCGCACTCAACTTACTGAGCAAAAAAACGAAAGAAAATGAATAAGATAACCATCAAAAACGGAGTTTTGGAGGTACCGGACAGCCCGGTCATCCCTTTTATCGAAGGAGACGGTATCGGGGTGGATATCTGGCCGGCCACACGACGGATCGTAGATGCGGCGGTGGCGACCTGCTACGGCGGCAAACGCCGTATCGAGTGGCGTGAGGTGCTGGCTGGTCAGAAAGCGTTCGACCGGACGGGGAACTGGCTTCCGGAAGAGACGCTGGCGGCTTTTCGGGAGTATTTGGTGGGAATCAAAGGGCCGCTGACCACGCCGATCGGCGGAGGGATCCGGTCATTGAATGTCGCTCTGCGGCAGGAGCTCGATTTGTACGTCTGCCAGCGGCCGACGCGCTATTTTCAGGGGGTGGTGACGCCGCTCAAGCGGCCGCAGGATGTCGATATGGTGATCTTCCGGGAGAATACGGAGGATATCTATGCCGGAATCGAGTGGCAGACGGGGACGCCGGAGGCGATCAGGTTGCGGGAATTTCTGATCAACGAGATGGGAGTACGGAAGATCCGTTTCCCGGAAACCTCTTCGTTCGGCATCAAGCCGGTTTCGCGGGAGGGGACGGAACGGCTCGTGCGGGCGGCGATCCGGTATGCCATCGAGCACAAACTGCCATCCGTGACTTTGGTGCACAAAGGGAATATCATGAAGTTCACCGAGGGGTCGTTTAAGAACTGGGGGTATGAACTGGCGGAACGGGAGTTCGGCGGACAGACTTTCACATGGGCCGAATGGGAACGGATCAAGAAGGCGGAGGGAGAAGAGGCGGCGAATGCGGCTCAGGAAGCTGCCGTGGCGGCGGGCAAGGTGATTATAAAGGATGCCATTGCGGACGCTTTCCTGCAGTGGACGCTGCTCAAACCGCGGGAATTCTCGGTGATCGCTACACTCAATTTGAACGGCGACTATATTTCGGATCAGCTGGCGGCGATGGTCGGCGGCATCGGGATCGCACCGGGGGCGAATATCAACTACACCACGGGGCATGCGATTTTCGAGGCGACGCACGGGACGGCGCCGATCCATGCGGGCAAGAACAAGGCCAACCCCTGCTCGCTCCTGCTCTCGGCGGTCATGATGCTCCAATACATGGGGTGGGCAGAGGCCGGAGAGGCGATTATACGGGCGATGGAGAGTGCGTTCGTCGAAGGGAAAGCGACCTACGATCTGGTGCGGTTCATGGAGAACGGCACCCGGCTCTCGACCAGCGAGTTTGCCGATCTGTTGATCGCGAAAATTAACGACAAAGGAGATGAATAAAGACTATTTGATATACAAACTCTCGGAAACCGTCAAGGAGACTTCGCGGATCGAGAACGACCTCTTCAAATGCTTCGGCGTGAAACGAGGACTGCGCAATGAGGATCATTCGGGGGTGCTGGTCGGGTTGACTAACATCGGCGACGTGGTGGGCTACGAACGGCTGGCCGACGGCAAAGGATTGAAAGCCATTCCCGGCAAACTGCTCTACCGGGGGATCGAGGTGTCGGATCTGGTGCACGGGGTGCAGGCCGAAAACCGGCTGGGATACGAAGAGACAGCCTTTTTGCTTCTGTCGGGTTATCTGCCGGATCGCGAGGAGCTGGAGACGTTCACCAATCTGCTTAACGAACAGATGGTTTTGCGGCATGCGGCCAAGATGAACATCCTGCAGCTCTACGGGAACGACATCATGAACATCCTGGCGCGTTCGGTGCTGGTACTCTATGCGTTCGACGAGCATGCGGACGATACCTCGCGCGACAATCTGGTGCGGCAGTCGGTAGACCTGATCGCGAAGTTTCCGTCGATCATCGCTTACGCCTACCACACGATGAACCACAACAAAAACGGGGGCTCGCTGCACATCCGGATTCCGAAACCGGGCTTCTCGCTGGCCGAAAACTTCATCTACATGATGAAGGGTTCCAAAGGATATACCCCGCTGGATGTCAAAGTATTGGACCTGTGCCTGATTCTGCATGCGGAACACGGCGGGGGGAACAACTCGACCTTCACGACGCGGGTGACCAGCTCGTCGGGAACGGACACCTATTCGTCGATTGCGGCGGCGATCGGTTCGCTGAAAGGGCCGTTGCACGGGGGGGCCAATTTGCAGGTGATCGACATGTTCGCCCATTTGCGGGAGACCATTTCGGACTGGACGGACGAGACGGAAATCAAGACCTACCTGATGCGGATGCTACGCAAGGAGGTCTACGACAAGAAAGGGCTGATTTACGGGATCGGACACGCCGTCTACACGATTTCCGACCCGCGCGCACTGCTGCTCAAGGAGATGGCGCGCTCGCTGGCACAGGAGAAAGGACGGGAGAAGGAGTTCGCGTTCCTCGAATCCATCGAACGGCTGGCCGTGGAGAGCTTCATGGAATTCAAAGGCCATTCGGTAAACAAAAAGGTGTGCGCCAACGTGGACTTTTATTCGGGCTTCGTGTACGACATGATCGGCCTGCCGCGGGAGGTCTATACGCCGCTGTTCGCCATGTCGCGCATCGCCGGATGGGTGGCGCACCGGATCGAGGAGCTGAATTTCGACAGCCGGCGCATTATCCGGCCGGCCTATAAGAATGTCGCTCCGGCAGCGGAATACAAACCGTTGGAGAAAAGATAATTTCGCAGGTCTCGCACCCTGCAAAATGCAGCGCGGCTCTTTCCCATACCCGGGAAAGAGCCGCGCTTCGTTTCTTTGCACCGCCGCCTACACCAGCCGCGCCAGCATATTTTTCACATTGTTCGCGATCCGTTCCTCCGTCGCCGGTTCCACGCCGCGATCGAACTTCTCGCCCGTAATATGCTCGTACAGTTCGATATAGCGCTCGCTCACACTGTCCACAAACGCATCCGTCAGCTCCGGCATCACATCCCCCTTGCGCCCCTGGAAACCGTGTTCCATCAGCCACTCGCGTACGAACTCTTTGGAAAGCTGCCGCTGCTGCTCGCCCCGATCGAAACGCTCCTGATAGCCGTCGGCATAGAAATAACGCGAGCTGTCCGGAGTATGCACCTCGTCGATCAGATAAATCTCGCCGTCTTTCTTCCCGAACTCGTACTTCGTGTCCACCAGAATCAAGCCGTGTTTCGCCGCAATCTCCGTCCCGCGTTCGAAGAGCTGCATGGCATATTTTTCGAGTACCGCATAATCCTCCGCAGAAACCAACCCCCGGGCAATAATATCCTCTTTCGAGATATTTTCGTCATGAAGTCCCAGCTCCGCCTTAGTGGTCGGCGTAATGATCGGCTTCTCAAATTTCTGATGTTCGTGCATCCCCTCCGGCAGCGGCACCCCGCAGATCGACCGGGCCCCCGCCTTGTAATCCCGCCACGAGCTTCCGGTCAGGTAGCCCCGCACGATCATCTCCACGGCGAACGGTTCGCACTTGTACCCCACCGTCACCATCGGATCGGGCGAAGCGATCTTCCAGTTCGGACAAATATCGGCTGTCGCATCCAGCGCCTTGGCTGCAATCTGGTTCAACACCTGCCCCTTGAACGGAATCCCTTTCGGCAGCACCACATCGAACGCCGAGATGCGGTCGGTGACCACCATGGCCAAATATTTGTCGTCGATGTTGTACACATCGCGCACTTTGCCTTCGTACAAAGATTTCTGACCGTCGAAGTGCAGATCGGTCTTTACCAATGCTTTCGCCATTTTATGACTTGTGTGATTTAGTATTTTTCGTCGTTTCAATCCCGCGCCGCGCCGTGTTTCTCGAACGCCTGCACAATATGTTTCACCAGTTCGTGCCGCACGATATCCTGTTTGTCGAACTCCACGACACCGATCCCCCGGATTCCGCGCAACATCCCGATGGCCGGCATCAGCCCCGAATCTCCCTGATGGGGCAAATCGACCTGCGTGACATCTCCGGTCACGATAAATTTCGCGTTGCGTCCCATCCGGGTCAGAAACATCTTGATTTGCGACAAGAGGGTATTCTGCGCCTCGTCCAGAATGACGAACGCATTGTCCAGCGTCCGCCCGCGCATATAAGCCAGCGGCGCGATCTGCACGATCCCCTCCGCCATATAGTCCTGCAGTTTCTTGGGCGGAATCATGTCGTTCAACGCATCGTAGAGCGGTTGCAGATAGGGGTCGAGCTTCTCTTTCATATCCCCCGGCAGAAAACCCAGCTTCTCGCCCGCCTCCACCGCCGGACGGGTCAGGATAATCCGCCGCACCTCTTTATTTTTCAAAGCCCGCACCGCCAGGGCAATCGCCGTATAGGTTTTCCCGCTCCCCGCCGGCCCGACGGCAAACAGCAGGTCGTTTTTCGCATACAGCTCCACCAGTTTCCGCTGATTGGGCGTCCGGGCACGAACGATATTCCCGTTGTTCCCGTAGACGATCACATCCTCTGCCGCCGCATCGCCCTCGCCGGCGAGAGTTCGGTCGGCCGACGGCACGTCGAAAATCTGATCCACCACTTCCGGCGAAAGATGTCCATAACGACGAAAATAAGCGACCAGCTGCGCAAACCGCTCTTCGAAACGGGCAATCTGTTCCGCCGATCCCAGCAGTTTCAGCGTCCCGCCCCGCGCCACGATTTTCAGCTCCGGGAATTTTCCGACCAGACGGTGGAAATTGGCATCCGCCACGCCATAAAAATCCGCCGGGTCGATCGTTCCGTCGAGGTCTATGATCTTTTCGCCCATAAAGAAGTACGGAGTCTCTATTTCAGAATCATGTATCCGATCGAAATCGCCACTTTCTGCTCCCTGACTTTCAGACCGGAGATATAATCGTCCAACTGTTTCTGCTGGTTGGCGATTTTCGAGAAGTTGCCGCAATACCGCGCGTCGATCGTCAAGCGCCCCAGATCGACCCCGATCCCCGCCTGATAGCCCATCACGAAGTTATCGAGCCGCGGAACCACTTTCGTCTCCTTCAACCCGACATTCATCACCTCGTCCATCGGGAAACGGAACGACGGCCCGACCATCAGCCGCACGATCGAAAATTTCCACCCCACCAGAACCGGCACTTCGATCCAGTTGGAACGGACTTTCAGTTTCTCATCCGTCGTCGTCCCGTCGGCCGTCGTTTCGACCGGGAACGACCCGCTGGTACGGCTGTAAACCACCTCCGGCTGAATCAGGAAACCCAGTGGAAGCCGCACCCGTGCCTGAAGTCCGAGTTCGAACCCCGGTTTGGTACTGCTCTCGGAATAACGGTGATTGGACGAGAAGGTGTATTTCAGGTCCGAACTGTTGATCAACAGCCCGCCCTTCACGCCGAACTGTACGGGTGATGCGGCCCGCACGCCGCTCAGTGCCGCAACACACAGGAAAAGAGAGAAAAATATTTTTTTCATACTTCGATCAAACAAAAATAACGGAGCAAATATACTCCAAATTTTTCGCTTACAGCAACGGGCTGAAGAGCCGCGCCACCGACTCCTTGAGCATCTCGCTCCGGGAGCGTGCCGCCCAGTGTTTCCGCGTCAGTTTCACACACCCCTTCAAATCCTGGAGGAACCGTTGCTCGATCCGATCCGTCACCCGCGAGTCGTAGATCATGGCCGTCACCTCGAAATTATCCTCGAAACTCCGGTTGTCCATATTGGCCGTCCCGATCGAACTGAAATGGTCGTCGATGGTCATGATCTTACTGTGGTTGAAACCCTCCGTGTAGAGGTAGACCTTGATGCGCGCCTCCAGCAGTTCGGTAATATACGACCGCGATGCCCAGTAGACGATTTTGCTGTCCGAGCGCGACGGCAGCATGATCCGCACGTCGATACCGCTCAGTGCCGCCACCTTCAGGGCGGTCAGCAGCGATTCGCCCGGCATGAAATACGGAGTCGAGATGTAGATATGATCGGTCGCTTTATTGATGGCCGCGAAATAGGCCTGCATAATCGTCGCCCAATCCGAGTCGGGCCCCGAAGTGGCGATCTGCACCGCCGTATCGCCGGCATTCCGCGCGGCCGGCGCGAGGTATTTCTCCTTGTCCTTCAACTGGATGCCCGTCGCGAAGTACCAGTCTGTCAGAAATGTCAGCTGCAGCATGTGCACCGCCGATCCCTCGATTTTCAGATGCGTGTCGCGCCAGGGGCCGTATTTGGTACCCCGCAAATAACGATCGGCGATGTTCAGTCCGCCGGTATACCCTACCCGGCCGTCGATCACCACGATCTTCCGGTGGTTCCGGTAGTTGATTTTGCTGGTGAGCCACGGGAAGACGACCGGCATGAAACAGTGAATCTGCACCCCCGCCTCGCGCAGCGAACGGATAAAACGCCGCTTGAGGTTCCAGCTCCCCACGTCGTCGTAGATGAAACGCACCTCTACCCCGCTCCGTGCCTTCGCTTTCAGAATCTCGACGATCTCACCGCCCAGATCGTCGTTTTCGAAGATATAGTACTCCAAATGGATCGACGACTCGGCCCGGCGCAAGGCATCGACCAGCGACGAAAAGGTCTCCGCACCGTCGTTCAGCACCTCCAGCCGGTTATCGGTCGTCAGGAGCGATTTGTTGTTGTTGAGCAGCAGAGTGATGATCTCCCGGTTGGAAGCCACGGCCGGATGCGAGAAGCTGTCGATCTCCCTCAGCTGCCTGTAACTCAGATGTTCGAACTGCTTCAGGTCTTTGATCTCCTTGCGGTTGAAGATCTTCTGTTTGCGATAGTCCTGTCCGAAAAAGACGAAAAGCCCGAGGCCGATAAACGGCAGCAGGATGACCACCGCAATCCACGACAAAGCCCGAATCGGGTCGCGCCGTTCGTGCAGTACGGTGAATACCGTCGCGATTACCAGCAAAAAGTAAGATACCAGCAATGCGTATATAAGGATATTCCACCAATCCATGGTGGCTAAATTAGCAAATTTTCCGCCAAAACGATTCAATTCGGAGAAATAACCCTCCTCACGAGGATTCATGAATAATTTTGCCCGATATTTGCAAATGGAACTCCTGAGGAGGAGTCCTCCGGCTCCGACATCGTCAATTTCCGAAAAAGAACCAACCGATATGAACCAGGCATTGAACGTCCTGCTGCGCGCCGCTATTGCGGCGGCGGCCAGCGACCGCGAAAAATTCGTCGATCGGGTCAGCGGACTGATCGAAGACAAGGTCGGCACTTCGCCCCAGACCGCTCAAAAAGTGGCAGGCGGAATCGACCAGCTGGTCGATATGCTCGACCAGCAACTCTTTTTCCAGCAGCTCACGGCCGATCGGACGGTCGACGGCGAGCTGGAAAAGAAGATCGACCGGCTGACGGCGGCCATCGACAAACTCAATGCGAATCTGGAAAAACTCTCCGATCGATGAAACCGACCAATCTCTATATAGGTTACCTGAAGATCAAACGGGCCGGCGAAATCGCCGGCATCATCATCGGACAGGGTTTCGACGAGCTTATCGCCCGCTCGTGGATCGGACGGCGCATCCGCAAACGGCGCATCCGCAAATCGAAACCGGTCTATACGACCGAAGAGCGGCTCCGGCTGACGATCGAAGATCTGGGGCCGACTTACATCAAATTCGGCCAGATTCTGGCCGATCGGCCCGATGTGGTGTCGGAACGGTTCCGGAAAGAGCTGAAGAAATTGCAGTCGCGTGCACTTCCGTTCGACGACCGGCAGGCCCGCAGCCTGATCGAAGACGAACTGGGGATGCCGATCGAGAAGGTGTTCGCCACGTTCGACGACACGTGCATGGCTTCGGCCTCCATCGGCCAGGTCTACGGCGCGACGCTGGCGGACGGGACGCCGGTGATCGTCAAGATACGGCGGCCGAAAATCGAGCAGAAAATCAAGCTCGACCTCTACCTGATGCGGTTTCTGGCGGCCCGGCTGGCCAAGAGCTATCCGGAGATGGCCGCACTCGACATTGTGGGGGTGGTGGACGAGTTCGGCGAGAGCATCCTGCACGAACTGGACTACAGCCACGAGGCGGCCAATATTCTCCGTTTCCGACAGATGTTCGAGAACGACCTGACGGTCTACATTCCGAAGGTCTATACGGAATACACCACCCGGCGGCTACTCGTTATGGAGCGGGTGACGGGCATCACGCCGGACGACCCGATGGTGCTGAAAGCCAACGGGCTGGATACGCAGCAGATCGCCCTGAACGGGGCGAACGCCCTGCTGACGATGATTTTACGTTACGGATTTTTCCACGCCGATCCACACGCGGGCAATATCTTCATCCTGCCGAACAACGTCATCGCGTTCATCGATTTCGGGATGGTGGGAGCGCTCACGCCGCGGGATATGGACTTTCTGGCCAACATCTCGCTCGGTTTCGTTCGGCGCGATCCGGTCTCGATTGCCGACGCCCTGATCTCGCTGTGCAACGTGCGGTTCTTCAAAAAACGCGACGAGCTGATATTCAGCCTCCAGCAAATGATCGCACAGTACAGCCACGTACCGATCGAGAAGCTGGATTATGCGGCGATGATTCAGCAGTGCATCAATCTGATCACGAAATTTTCACTTCAGATACCGGGCAGCATCTTTATGTTGGTCAAATCGTTGGCGACTATTCAGAAAGTGGCCGAAAAGCTGGATCCGGACATTCCGTTCACCCCCTTGATCACCCCTTATGCCAAGGATGTGATCATGCACCGTTTTTCGCCCAAGAAGCTGGCCGGAGACCTGTACCAGACCCTGAAAAACTATGCCAGCCTGGCCGCCAATCTGCCGAACGACATCAGCGAAATCCTTTACAAGCTGAAACAAGGGGAGATACGGCACAATATCCGCTTCGAAAACAGCGAAATGCTACAGAAAGCGGTGCGGAACGTCGGGTTCAGAATGGCCTATGCCCTGATTCTCGTCGGGTTGTTCATCGGTTCGGTGCTGCTGATCAACACGCGCTCCGACCTGGGATATGCGAAGTTCCTGCTCTGGGCCTCTTCGATATTGATCTTTATTCTGATTTTCAAATGGATGTTCCGGCGGAAATAAAGAATCGCTTTAAATACCGAGGATCAATCCGAGAATAACGAACACGGCGTATGCGATACTCGCTACGCCGTTTGTTATGCCGAACATCGCCCCGATCCGCGACAGATCGTCCGGCCGAACGATAAGGTGTTGGTATACCAACAAAACCAGAAAAATCACAGCACCGACCCAATACAGCATTCCGCCCAAAGCACACCCTACCACCACGACCATCACAGTCGTAACGACATGCAACAAGACGCTGATCCACAATGCGCCCCGGACGCCTACCGCCGCCGGAATCGAGTGCAGCCGTTGCGAACGATCGAAATCCACGTCCTGCAACGCATAAATAATGTCGAATCCGGTTACCCAGGTCAGCACCAGCACAGACAACCAGACGGGTACGAGGGTCAAAGTTCCCGTCACGGCCATATACGCTCCGCAAGGCGCAATCGCCAAACCCAGCCCCAAAACCAAGTGGCATAAAGCTGTAAATCGCTTGGTATAACTATACCCCAACACAATCAGCAACACCACCGGCGAGAGCCCAAAGGTCAATCGATTGAAAGTCGCGGCCACGATCATAAAAGCCGCCGCATTGAGCATCACGAACCACGTCGCCGCCCGAACACTGATCTTTCCGGCGGGAATCTCCCGCCCAGCCGTCCGTGGATTTTCCGCATCGAAACTTCTGTCGATCAGCCGGTTGAATCCCATCGCCGCATTCCGGGCAAAGACCATGCAGGCCAACACACCCGCCAAAATCCATCCATCAAAGCCGCTCACCATCACGCCCAATACATAGCCGATCAAGGCAAACGGCAGGGCAAAAGCCGTGTGGGCGAACTTCACCATAGAGAAGTAATACTTCAGCTTTTCCATCCAGAACAACTAAGAATGAGACAAATAGGGATTTAAAATTTCAATTAGCCTCCCCACGTCCCGCGACGGATTGGCAACCACGACATTGGCCTCTCCATAGTAGGCTTCGCGGACAGCCAACGTCTCGGAAATATACCGCACGAGCTCCTCCGGCGACTTCCCTGCCACCAGCGGACGGCAAGTCTTAGCTCCCGCCAGTCGAGCCGCCAACGCTGCCGGCGCCAGCTTCAGATAAACCGTCACTCCGCCCGCATTCATTGCCTTCATATTGTCATAAAAGCACGGTGTTCCGCCACCGGTCGAGACCACGACATCGCCTCCGCCGGCAATCACCTCCTCCAAACAGGCGCGTTCCAAAACCCGAAAGCCCTCCTCGCCTCGCGCCGCAAAAATCTCACTCACCGTCGCCTCCGCCTTTTCTTCGATCATCTTATCCAGATCGACAAACCCATACCCCAGCCGATGCGCCAAAGGCCGCCCGAGCGTGGTTTTGCCGCTCCCCATAAAACCGATCAGAAAAATCAGCATAATAAAAAATCACAATTAAAATAGTTCCAGCTGATTATCCTCTCCAACCGGAATGGAAACTTCATCTTCCGTATCCACCTCGGTCACCGTAGTCGCCACCGGATCTGCCTGAGAAACAGGTTCCTGTTCCGCTTCTTTCTGCAAAGATTCCAGCCAGACCACCTCGGACAAGGTCAGATTCGAAAGCCGTTTCCCTTTGGCCCGATGACTTTTGACTCCGATAAACGCTTCTGCATCAACCACTTCCGGAGAGCGTTCGTTGTATTTTCCCCCGTACTGCAGTTTCAATACGGGGTATTTGTCGCTGTTCAAGGTAACGAACTCATTCTCAGGCTCGACGAACTGCTGCGGCTTCTGATCGCACTGCTCCGCCTGGAACCGTTTGACATAATGCAGTCCCTGCTCTTTGTCGATATACACCACCGTGTAGACCTTCTCCGGATCGTACTTCTCCACAAAAAGCAGGTTCTCCGGGAAATGCTGCCCCAAATCATAATTGGAGGTATAATACTGTGCGTCTTTCGTAAAGACCACCAGCCGGTCGTCCCCTGCAAACTCGCCCAACAGCTCGCCCCGCTCCTCCGTATTGAGCCGGTTGATGTCGTGGTCGAACCAGACATTCTGCCCTCCCAGCGTCGAAGCTCCCCGCTCTTTCATCACAATTTTGTGAATCGCATACCTCGAGAACAGATTCCCCTGCGACTGGCGTCCCTTGATGACCAAGTCGCCGAAATTGAGGTCGGTAATCAATTTTTTGAGCCTCGGCCGCGGTTTGAAATAGATTTTCAGCGTCTCCGCCTCGCCGTTCGGATTGACGCTCATATAGAGCACCTCGCTCCCCGCCGTCCCCTTCGTGATGTCGTACTCCCGGTCGCGCGTAATCCCTTTGATGGCGCACCGCTTCATCATAATCGCCCCCTTCAGCCCGTCCCGGTAGAGCACGTTGTAGATCGTCCGCTCGTCGTTCCGCTTGAAAACACCGATATAAAGGATGTTCTTGCTGAAAAACGCCTTTTCCGAGACCTTCGTAATCGTGTATTTCCCCTGCTTGTTGAAGATAATCACGTCGTCGATGTCCGAGCAATCGCACACAAATTCATCCTTTTTCATCCCGGCACCGATCCCATAGAACCCCTCGGCCCGATTGACGTACAACTTGGCATTGGCCACCACCACCTTGGTCGCTTCGATGGTGTCGAAACTCCGAATCTCGGTCTTCCGTTCCCTTCCCTTTCCGTATTTTTTCAGGATATTTTGATAATACGCAATCGTATAGTCGGTTAGTGTCGCCAAGTGATGTTCCACTTCAGCAATCTCCGCCTCGATATTCCGAATCTGTTCCTCGGCCCGGAAAGCATCGTAACGTGAAATCCGCTTGATTTTGATCTCCGTCAGCTTGATAATATCGTCGCGCGTCACCTCCCGCCTCAGCTGGGCCTTGAACGGCGTCAGCTCCCGGTCGATCGTTTCGAGCACCGACTCCCAGGTCGTACACTCCTCGATCGAGTTGTAGATCCGATTCTCGATGAAAATCCGCTCCAGCGACGACATGTGCCACTCCTCGTTCAACTCGCCGAGCCGGATTTCAAGTTCCCGCTTCAGCAGTCCCTTAGTATTCTCCACCGACCGCCTCAGCATGTCGCTCACCCCCATGAACAACGGTTTCTTATCCTCGATCACGCAAGCGTTCGGCGAGATAGAGACCTCGCAATCCGTAAAGGCATACAGCGCATCGATGGTCTTGTCCGGCGATACGTCGCCCGACAGATGAACCACGATTTCGACATTGGCCGCCGTATTGTCGTCCACCCGTTTGATCTTGATCTTCCCCTTCTCATTGGCTTTCAGAATGGAATCGATCACGGTCGAAGTACTTTCCCCATACGGTATCTCACTAATAACCAACGTCTTCTTATCCTGTTTCGCAATCCTCGCCCGCACCTTGACTGCCCCGCCCCTGAGCCCGTCGTTGTACCGCGAGCAGTCGATCAGCCCGCCCGTCGAAAAATCGGGATACAGCGTAAACTCTTCCCCCCTGAGGTATGCGATCGAAGCCTCCAACAGCTCGATAAAGTTGTGCGGCAGGATTTTGGAAGCCAGCCCCACGGCAATCCCCTCGACCCCCTGCGCCAACAGCAGCGGGAACTTCACCGGCAGCGTCACCGGCTCCTGGTTCCGCCCGTCGTACGAAGCCATCCACTCCGTCGTTTTCGGGTTGAACACCACGTCCAACGCCAGTTTGGAGAGCCTCGCCTCGATATAACGCGGCGCCGCCGCATCGTCGCCCGTCAGGATATTCCCCCAGTTTCCCTGGGTGTCGACCAACAGATCTTTCTGCCCCAACTGAACCAAGGCCGCCCCGATCGAAGCGTCCCCGTGCGGGTGGAACTGCATGGTGAAACCGATAATATTGGCCACCTTATTATACCTCCCGTCATCCATCCGCTTCATGGCGTGCAGAATCCGCCGCTGAACCGGCTTCAGCCCGTCGTTCAGGTGCGGCACCGCCCGTTCCAGAATCACATAGGATGCATAATCCAGAAACCAATCCTTATACATCCCCGTCAACCGATGCGCCACTGCCGCATCGGTTAGCTGCGCATATTTTCCGATCTTCTCCTCTTCTGCCGGCTTCCCGATCGTTTCGTTTTCTTCTATTTCGCTCATTTATAAATTCTTTTCCTATTCTACCTACTAAACAGCTTCAATCAATTCCTGTTCCTGTGCCCGTTCCAGCTCCTCAATCAGATCCTCCTCGATTTTCAGGTTGTCGATAATGAAATCCTGTCGCTCCGGCGTATTCTTCCCCATGTAGAACTCCAGCAAATCTGCAATCGGATCCCCCTTGGTCAACCGCACCTTTTCGAGCCGAATCCCCTCGCCGATAAACTCCCGGAATTCATCGGGAGAAATTTCGCCCAGCCCCTTGAACCGCGTGATTTCCGGATTGGCCCCCAGTTTTGCAATGGCCTGCTGCCGCTCGGTTTCGGTATAGCAATACCGCGTCTCCTTTTTATTCCGCACCCGGAACAACGGCGTCTGCAGAATGTACAGATGCCCCCCGCGAATAATATCCGGGAAAAACTGCAAGAAAAAGGTAATCAGCAACAACCGGATGTGCATGCCGTCGACATCGGCATCGGTGGCGATAATCACCTTGTTGTACCGCAGGTTGTCCATATCCTCCTCGATATTCAGCGCCGCCTGCAAGAGGTTGAACTCTTCGTTCTCATAGACGATTTTCTTGGTCAGCCCATAGGTGTTGAGCGGCTTCCCCCTGAGGCTGAACACCGCCTGCGTATTGACATCCCGGCTTTTGGTAATCGACCCACTGGCCGAATCCCCCTCAGTGATGAAAATCGAGCTCTCTTCGGCCCGTTCATCCTTATCGCCCAAGTGAATCCGACAGTCCCGCAGCTTCTTATTATGCAACGAAACCTTCTTGGCAAACTCCCGCGCCTTCTTTTGAATCCCGCTGATCGCTTTGCGTTCCTTTTCCGCCTCCTGAATTTTTTTCAGCAGAATATCAGCCGTTTCCGGGTTTTTATGCAAGTAATTGTCGAGCTGTTCTTTCAGGAAATCGACCACGAAGTTCCGCACCGTCGGCCCCTCAGGCCCCATCTCCTTCGACCCCAGCTTGGTTTTGGTCTGCGACTCGAAAACCGGCTCTTCGACCTTGACGCTGACAGCAGCGATAATCGAAGTCCGGATATCCGCCGCATCGAAATCCTTTTTGTAAAACTCCCGGACGGTCTTTACCACCGCCTCCCGGAAAGCCGCCTGATGCGTCCCTCCCTGCGTCGTGTGCTGCCCGTTGACGAACGAATAATAGGTCTCGTTGTATCCCGTCCCATGCGTCATGGCCACCTCGATATCGTCTCCCGAGAGGTGAATCGCCGGGTAGAGGAAATCCCCTCCGACGCTCTCGTTCAGCAGATCGAGCAGCCCGTTTTTCGATAGATACGGCACCCCGTTGAACCGGATCACCAGTCCCGCATTGAGGTAGGTGTAGTTCCGGAGCATCGCTTCGATAAACTCGAAATTATAGCGGTACTCGCCGAACACGGTCGTGTCCGCCACGAACTGCACCCGGGTACCGTTCTTTTCGCCGGTCGCATCGGTATGCTCGCCCACCTTAGAGCCCGCCTCGAACTCGATCGTCCGCGCTTCGCCGTCCCGCGTACTGGTTATCGTAAAGGTCGAGGACAAGGCATTCACCGCCTTGATCCCCACCCCGTTAAGTCCGACAGATTTTTTAAACGCTTTGGAGTCGTACTTCGCCCCGGTGTTCATCTTCGAGGCCACCTCTTCCAGTTTTCCGAGCGGAATCCCGCGTCCGTAGTCCCGAATGGTCACGGTGGTCTCCTCGACATTGATCTCGATCTGCTTGCCGAACCCCATCATATACTCGTCCAGCGAGTTGTCCAACACCTCTTTAATAAGGATATAGATCCCGTCGTCCGGCTGCGATCCGTCGCCGAGTTTCCCGATGTACATCCCCGGACGCCGCCGGATATGCTCCTTCCAGTCGAGTGTCCGGATATGCTCCTCCGAATAGTCGTTCACTGCCTCTTGCACTGCTGTCATCTTTGTATTTTATCTCCTAACTATTGATTTCCCGGTAATGCCGCGGCGCCATCTCCCGATGCGCCTCCCCCATCAAGGTATTGAGCGTATCCCGCAGTTCCCGTGTCGGGGTGCACGACACTTCGTTCGCACTGATCGCCGGCAGAATCCGCACCCGAAACGTATGCGGCGCTGCAATCCCCCCATCGCCAAAAGCATCGAACGTGCCGTCGATCACCACCGGCAGAATATCCACACCGCTCTCCTGCGCCAGCCGCATCGCCCCCTCTTTGAAAAGACTTACTTGGCCGGTCTTCGTCCTCGTCCCCTCGGGAAACATAATGATACTCACCCCGCGCCGCAAATAGGCTTCGCACTTCTGCATCATCGCCTTGGCCGCCGCCGACGCCCCCCGCTCGATCGCCACATCGCCGTGCATCCACAACACCCACCCGAAAACCGGTATTTTATACACTTCCCGCTTCGACACCCACTTGAAGTTGAAGGGCAACACATACAAAAGCGGTATGTCCAACATCGCCTGATGGTTCGACACCACGACATACGGCCGCCCGTAAATGACGTTTTCCATCCCCGTCACCTCGACTCTCCACCACGGACAGAGCCGGTAGATCATCTTCGACCAGAACCGCGAGACATGGTGGCACACCACCCGATTCCGATCGAACAGGACGGTAGCCATCCACACCGCAGCGAATACCGAAAAAATCACCACGGTGAACAAGCTCAACACGGTCAAATAATAGATCGTCCGCAAACGATTCATAATTCATTGCATTTTTATCTATTCACTGCCTACAGGAGGGTACTGTTCTCTTTGTGAACAAAGAGAACCAGAAAAACTTTAGAGGAT
>ERZ777305.1333-NODE-1333-length-30465-cov-17.216212_pt1 | contig 30465 bp, 26 predicted proteins | sample MGYA00374965_ERZ777305 | MGnify/ENA primary metagenome ERZ777305 (study PRJEB29328, sample SAMD00013331) | mouse gut metagenome | study: EMG produced TPA metagenomics assembly of the Metagenome analysis of fecal microbiota from mouse which was promoted... | reverse complement strand
TTTTCTGGAATTTTCAGGGCTGCATTGCTGTTTAGTTGTCAAGGTGCTTTGCTTCTTGCTTCCCTTTTTGCTTCATGGGCCGCAACTCATTAAGAATATCATGCGATTCACGCTTTGTCAAGAACAAAATAAAAATTTTCCCGACTTCTCTTTTATGTCGCATTTCCTATTCTGCATTCCACCTTTAAAAGCGGTGGATTTTTATTATATCATTGCCCATTAATGTTTGTCAATTAGTCCGCCGCTTTTTTCACAGGATTTTCCAGTACAATTTTACCGTCAACTGTTGTAACCCGCACTTTGTTATCTTTAAGCTTCATGCCGGCCAGCATTTCAGGCGGCAGCTGGATTCTTCCTGACCGGTCCAGAATGGCAAATTCCTCCTGCGTTTCATCGACATGCCAATCCACTGTTTTATCCGCTTTTTTTACACGCTCTGCATAATCCTCCTTCAGTATCCGCTCACTGCTGATTTTACCATCCCTGATTGCAGCAACACGCTGCACTTTTTTGGAAAGGGACACATCATGGGTTACAATTACAATGGTTACACCCAATTCCTGATTTAAGCGTTTAAACACATCAAAAATATCATTGGAAGTCTTGGTATCCACAGAGCCGGTCGGTTCATCTGCCAAAAGCAGCTTAGGAGAATTTGCAAGCGCAATGGCAATGGCAATTCTCTGCTGCTCACCGCCGGACAGTTCCTGCATCCGGTTGTTCTTTTTGGAAGAAAGCCCTACCATATCCAAAAGCATATCGGCTCTTTCCTTTTTCTTTTGACTGCTGTTCAACTCCATGGGCATAATAATGTTGTCGTAAGCTGACAAATATGGTAACAGATTTCTTCCATTGTTCTGCCAGACAAAACCTACCGTGGAACGCTTATATGCCACCAGTTCTTTTTCTGTCATGGAAAACAGGTTCTTCTTATCTACATATAGTTTTCCGGCGCTGGGCCGGTCCAAACCACCCAGCATATTCAGAAAGGTGGATTTACCACTGCCACTGCTGCCTATAATGGCCATCAGTTCTCCCTGTTCCACACTCAAATCCAACCCTTGCAATGCCACAACTTCAACTTCCTTGGATTTATATATTTTTACCAGATTGTCCGCCTGAATAATTACATCGCTCATATCAGTTTTCCGTCCTCCAGTTCATATACTACATTTCCGGCCCCCATAAGGGATGTATCATGCGTTGTCATGACAATTGTGACTTTTTCTTTTTCAACCATTTCCTTAAATAAATTTATTACACTGATTGATGTCGCCGAATCCAATTCCGCCGTCGGTTCATCTGCAAAAATGATGCTTGGCCTGTGTGCCACTGCCCTTGCAATTGCAACACGCTGCTGTTCTCCTCCTGACATTTCCTGTGGCATATGGTGCATTCTTCCTCCAAGCCCTACCATCTTCAAGCATTCCTCGCACCTTTCTTTACGTTTTTTCTTAATCCCCGCCATGCGAAGGGCAAATTCAACATTTTCGAATGCTGACATCATGGGAATCAAGGATACGGACTGGAAAACAAATCCTATCTTTTCCCTGCGGAGACGTTCTCTTCTCGCCTCCTGCCATCCGGTGATATCCTCTCCCATAAAAAATATTTCTCCGCCTGTCGGCATATCCAGTGCTCCAAGCATATTTAACAACGTAGTCTTACCGGAACCGGAACGTCCTCTCAAAATAGCCAGACACCCTTCCGGGATTTGCATGGAAACCTTATCAACCGCCACAAAATTCCTGCCTCCAGCTATCGGAAAGCTTCTGGTTACATCCACAGTCTTTATAATTGCATCCTTCATCCACATACCCCCTGCACGCTGCAAGCCTTATCTTTAATCTTCGCCCAGTTTCAATGCACTGCTGATATTCATCCGGGAAATAATCCTTCCCAAAACCACAAGACAAATGCACAACACGACACTTATAATCGCAAACAACTGTATTATATCGCTGTTTCTGGTAATCAGGTTTAATGGCAGCACCTGTTCCGATGCCGCGTAAGCCTGCTGTATCATGGGCACAAACATCCGGGAAGAAAGTATTCCAATTATTCCGCCTGACACAATCGCAAACAGTCCGGAACAAATCTGCTCTACTATGAGAAGCCAGGTAATCTCTTTTTTCCGCATACCCATGGCTCTCAAGACGCCAAACAGTAATTCCCTTGAACGTATTGACATAATCCAGTAAATCAGGTATCCCACACAACAGAGCAGCAATATTACAATGAAACTCATGGAAAGAATGCCATTTGTCCCCTGGAACATCGTGTCAAAGATAATTTTTTCTTCATATACCGTCATATCACTTAACTTCGTCAGGGCAAGGGCAGGGTTTTCCTTGAGCCAGTTATAAAAACCTTCTCCCCCGTCACTTGTCTTCAACCACACTTCATAAGGATAATCTCCCCATTTTTCCTGCAGATAAGCAAAATTGGCGACAATCAGGTATTCGTCCTCTGTCTGCACACTGCCATCCTGTCCCGTCACATAACGGGTTGGCTGATAAGTTGGCCAATAGGTAAAGAAACCATAAATATAGCCCACTCCCTCTTTACCGTCAATATTCCTATAGACTATAGTATCCCCCAGTCTGTACCCCTGCTTAATAAGAAAATTCTCGGATACGATAACAGCCTGCGAATCTGCTGCCAGCACGCTCAGATATTCCTCATATGAGTATGGCAAAAGATTCTCCTGCATGGTTGTTACCTGATAAAATCCATTGGCCTTAATACCCATTACCGTAACCGCAGAACCATCGTTACCTCCCACCAGTATTCCTTCATCTTCCACCAAAACCTTCGTTGCTGTTTCCACACCGGGAATCACCTGAAATCGTCCGAAATCCGGTTCATAATATATTAATTCCAGGGAAGAATCCCTCACTACGGACCCCCTGTTACTATACCATTTTTCTTTCAGTGCTATGTCAGCGCCTACCATATGTCTGGTGTTGTTTACCGCATTCAAAACAATGGTCCTTGCTATGGTAGTATTGGAAATACCTACCGCAACTGTTAAAACCATAAACAGAATAATAAATTCCTGTTTCTTTTCAGTACGTATTGTCCCTAAAAGGGAAGCATAAGTGGAAGGCTTTATATGGTTTTTAAAAAGCGAAAAAAAGCATTTAATCAAAAACGGCTGCAACCGCACAAACAAAAGCCCGGCTCCAAGCATAAACAGGGAAAAGCTGACATAAAGAAGCGGGTCCAGCGTTTGCCCCGATAACACCTCCTCCACCATCCTGCCCGATACACGCTTAAAAGAATAAAAACCGTATAGAGAAATTGCAAGCAGAATCAAATCCAAATACATTTTCTTCCAAAGTGTCTTTTTCTGGCGCGACTGTCTCTGCTTCAAATTCACAATCGAGACCCTGCTATAAGAAATAACCGGGATGGTTGTCACCATGATGGACAGGATAAGCGCTGCCGCCACATATAACACCACATCTAAAGTAAAACGGATTTCCAGATTTCTTGTGGAAGAAAATTCCAAAAAAGCTGTGGAAGAACCAAGCATTTTGCAAAATACGGCGCCAAGCGGTATACCTGCTATCAGGGAAACCAGTCCCAGAAAAACGCTCTGCAAAAAATACAGGGATATTATCTGTCTTTTGGAGGCGCCCCTGGAACGCATCAAAGATATTTCATTCTGCTCCATTTGCAGCATCTGACCTGCAATCATATAAAGAAAAGCACATAAAAGCAAAAGTACCGGAACCTGTAAAATAAGAAGCGTCGCCTCAATTCTGTTTGCCTTACTGCTGTAATCTGAGAGTATCTGCAAGTAGGCACCCTCTTCAATTCTGTCTTTCAGCATCCCCGAGCGACCCAATCCATCCAGTTTATGCAGCAGAGGCTTAACATCCGAGGTTTCTATTTGCTCATAATCCCAGATAAAGCTCCAGCTTCCGTTCATACTGAACCGGTTTCCTGCATCCGCGCCCAGAAAAATATCTTGAAAAGCAGTTATGGATGCCATGACCTGATTCCCGCTTTTTTCTGAAACCACCTCCCAATAGGGGGTATTTTCTTCAATCGGCCGGAAAACGCCTACTACCCTAAGTTTAAGCGGACTGTCGTCCGGCAGCTGAGACCGTTCAAAGGTATATTCATCTCCTATGAGAATATCCTGCCCAACCATAGTGGTATCGCTGACCATAACCTCCAGAAACCCTTCTTCATCCAGGGAATCATCCGGGAATCTGCCCTGCAGCAGCTCAACATGTTCTTCCAACCCCAAAATTGCTGTGACGGAAAGCCTTTTTTCCGTTTCACCGTCCCTTGCCGGATATATTGCTGCCTTCTGGGAAACAAGCTGATAAATGGTTACCGCTTCTTTGACCGGAACAGCTAACATTTCAACCGCCTTAAGCGCTTCCTCCTCCACTTGGGCAAACCCGTTATCCCTTCCGCCTTTTACAATCGTGTGGTTCACCGTAAAAACAGCAGGCCAGCACCGGTTCTCTTCCCCATACTGCACAAATTCATCCGTCAGCATTTTTTGAAAGGAAGAAACCCTGTATAAAGGATAGCTGGCCGCAACCGCCATCAGTAAAATATTGCCGATTAACAGACACAGTACCATCCATTTTTTATGCATTAATTTATGTAACATTAAAGAAAACATATTGTCCGCCTGATTCCTTCCTTTGTCATCTATAGATAATCTGCATTCCTTCTTCCAATCCATCCATCACCCAGTAATAATCCGTATTGCTTCCGCCGGGGATAAATTCCGTTTTCAAAAGGCTGCCGTCCTCCTTCAACACTGTAACAAAATATTCTTTTTTCTCTTCCGTTACTGCCTGCTTCGGAACCAGCAGCACATTATGTACCGTTTTCAGACTTCCTTGCAAAGTAATGTTCTTGCTGTTGCTTTGCAGTTCCTGCTGCGTGATTCCCTCCATATCCAATGCAATAAATGCCTCATCCGTATTCAGGTTCCCGTATAATGCCATGCTTCCCGCACTGACTACCCTGCCGGTCTTGTTACCGTGAGGCGTGTCAAAAGCCAGCTGCATCCCATAACCAAACAGTTCTCCTTGTCTTTCAACCTTTACATAATAATCTTCGCCATTTAATATATCACAAAAATATGAACCGTTACTAATCGATGAGCCTGCCCCGTATTTTTCTTTAAAAATCACATATCCCGCCACAGGCGACTTAAGTTGATAGACAGCCCCGCTTCCCAGCAGTTTATCAATCGTTCTCTGGACATCCTCCATTTCCTGCTCCATTTTTTGCCGTTCATATTCCCAGGTCAGTTCACTCTGTTCAAGGCGAACATCAAAATCTTTCATCTCATAACACTCTTCCGACAGTTCCTTTTTCTCCAACTCCAGAAGCAGTTCTTTCCTCTCTTTTTCCTGTTCCTTGACTTCTTCCTCTCTATCCTGTACTGCCCGCTGGTATTGTTCCTGTAGTCTTTGTAACTTCTTCTGTGCCTCCTCAACGGCTATCTGGTCAATGGTTACACGGAATGTTGCCAGCACATCACCCGCCTCGACATAATCAAAGTATTCAACTTCATATCTTTCCAGCTTATTCAGGGTTTCTAAATCCACATAAACTTCCGTTGTATTGATATATTCCCTTTTCAGCTTCTGAGACAGCGCTTCTTCCGTAAAGGTTTCCCTGGTAAGCGTATAAATTGTATATTGTCCTCCCAACACCTGACCCGACTGTCCGGAAAGGGCATCCACATTCAAGTATTCCTCCCTTGCTATTTCTTCCTTCCCGCTGCTGCCCGTATCTGACATCAGTTTGGCAGGCACCGTACATGCCTGCCAGCCAATTGCTGCCGCAAACAGAAGCAGTATCCATCCTGCTTTTTTATTCCTGCACATAAACCACATCTCCTTCCTGCAGACCTTCTTGTATTTCCACAAGAATACCGTCGCTGCTTCCTGTTTTTACGGAGACTTTCTGCCTGCTTCCATCCACATCCTTATAAACAAAGTTCCCTGTTGCATCTTTAGCCACCGCCAGTTCCGGCACTAAAAGTACATCCTGCTTCGTGGCCGTAATCAGTTTAATTTTCCCGTAATCACCATATTCCATATCCCCTTCTGTATTAATGATTACAAATTCCGAGTAAAGGGGTTCCCCTTTGTTCTTTTTCTCTGCATATATTTTATCGTCTATCGGCAGATATTGAACCTGATATTCTTTCCCATCCTTCCAGAAAACAATCTCTCCCACAGCATTGACCATAGTCTGGTTTAAATAATCGCATCGTGCATAATATACACTGGTATCAGCTATTGCCGCATAGTATAAATCCGTATCTATTTTTTCGGCATAGGAGACAGGTGCCAGAGCCACAATCACGCCATCAAAAGGCGCTTTAATGGCAGCGCTGTTTTTTTCTTCAATTAAATCTGCAAGCTGTTTTTCCAGATGGAGAATTTTCAAATGATGGGTTTCCTCCAACTGTTTCAGCTGAAGTTCCAGTTTTTTTCTTTCCTCCCTGCTCCATCCCGTCTGGACACTCAGTGCATGATATCCGGGAGAATCCTTTTCTTCAAATACAATTCTACTGTCGAAGTCTTCCACCCGCAGGTTTATTAATTCAATATTGCTTTCAAGCATGGCTTTCTGGTACTCATACTCTCTCGTTTCTTTTTCCAGTTCCCGTTGCTTTTCTTCTATGCTTTCTTCCGTCGCTGTACTGATTGCAAGGGCAATCACATCACCGGCATGGACCTCCTGTCCCAGATTCACGCAGTACCGGGAAAACTCTCCTTTTTTTTCAAAAGTAAGCTGTTCCACCCGCGGTCCCACCTGGGCGTCCATCGTAAAATATATTTCCAAATCGCCCCTTTTCGCTTCAACGGTCTGCGGTGCATTCAAAGTGCTTTCCTGCAATTCAATAATTGTTTTCTTTTCTTCCTTTTCCCGGGTACATCCAGCCGACACTGCCATTGCCACCAGCAGGATACCGATACCGATTCTCTTCTTCATCCCAATGTCCATGCCTTTCCTTTCACGTATGTTATTTCCTCAGTACAATCATTTCCTCCTGTGCCAGACCTCCCGTAATTTCTGTCTGTTCCGAACCGCAAAGCCCTACCGTTACATACCGCATACTCAGTATGTCATTCTCCAGAACATATACAAAAAATCCCTCTTCCGACTCGTGCAACGCTGCATTCGGAATACAGAGAACGTTTTCTTTTCTTTCCAGTTCTAAAATAATGTCACCTGCCTGATTTAATTCAAATATCTCCCCGTCAACCGGTTTAAAATACATTTTGCCATCCCATTGCTCCGTTAGCACCGGCACTACTTCGCAATCATTTCTGGTGCTTCCGGTCAGATAAGTGACTGTTGCGTTTTCCGCCCCTCTGAAATACTCTGCATAGTCCATATCCTCCGATACAAAATAGCAAGAATCCAGATTGCTTATGGTCATCACCTTTGTCTCTGTATCAGCGGAAAAAAATCTATACTGAACGGATTCCTGAAGATAAGTCACCACGCCGTTAATGCTTGCCCTGGCAAAACCCTCTTCATACTCCTCTTTACATCTTTCCAGTTTTCTTTGTGCAATGTATAAAGCATCTTCCAATTCCCTAATCTCATCAGCATGATTTTCTTTTATTTCTTCCAGTTCTTCTTTCATTCTCTCTTTGTCATTTTCGGTCATGCCGGTATAACTATACAAAAACTCCCTGCTCGATAGTTCAAATGCTTCCATCTCCTTAGATTGGGCGATTTTTAAGGAAATGCTGTCAACCTCAAATTCCAGTTCCTCTATCTCCTTTTCCAGATGCCCGACGCTCAGCATAAACAAAAGTTCCCCTTTTTTAACAATATCTCCTCTTTTGACATTTAAAACTTCAATCCAGAGACCTTCTCCCTTCAGATACAAATCTTCCTGCTCTGTCGGTTGATAGGTACATGAAATTTTTACATTTTTTATGACATCGCCATACTCAGCCGAAACCATGACAAATCCATCTGCATCCTCCTCCGGCACCAGTTCAATCACAGGCTCTGTATCTTTATTCGTCCCGCAGGCCGATACTGACAGACATATTCCTGCCATAAAAATAAACAAAATCCGTTTCATCATGTTCTTTCCTTTCGCGCCAAAAACACCCTTCCATAGGAAGAGTGTTTTTTTAGTCATTATAATGTAACACCCAGCAAATTCATCTTCTGGGCAAGGATATCCACAAAATGTTGTAAATAATTATACTTATAAAAAAAACTAAGTATCGGGTTTTCCGAAGCATACTGCACAATCTGCGGTCCTGCCATTCCCATTCCCACTGTAATCACCAGAGAATAAAGCACCCACAGAATTAAAATAGTTTCCAATATTCCGATAAATGCCCCCAACACCTTGTCAAGGGAATGAATAACCGGCAGTTTGGAAACGAGTTTTGCCGAAAAGAATACCAGACTTAACAGCCTGTGTGCAATGCATAAAATCAGCAGCAGAATAATGGCAACTGCAAGACTGACCATGTCCTTTTCAAAGTATTTGCTCAGGGCAGTCCCAAGCAGGGCAACCGCCAGACACAAAACTATGAGGGATACAAAAGAAATGATTTCTTTTACCATACCCCTGTGTATGCCCTCCGCAATCCTCCAAATCAAAACTACTATAACTGCAATCAATAACCAGTTCATAAAAGGTACTCCTTTACTTCATTTGTATGATATCCAGCGAATCCTTTGTTATCAGTGTATACCGGTACTGGCCGTTTCCGGGTACCAGCAGCTCCACTGCCTTTTTAAAACCGCCATGGTATTTTTCAATACCGCCCATGGTGGCAATTTGGCACTCTTCGTCATTATAAATGATAAAAGTATCCTTGTGAAATACAATTTCAAAATAATCCATGTCAAATTCGTATGTTCCTACATTTTCCCCTGACTTATCATAAATTTCCAGACGATACCTGCTGGTTCCCGCATCGTTATGAAATACCAGACCTACATAATTTTCATTGTAGTACACGCTTCTTACTTCTGTTTGAAAATAATGAATGGACAAAAGTTCCGGCACCTGGCTTCCGGTGTAAAACATAACGGCATCATCGGCAACCGCAAAGGCGGTTTCATTGTCCATAAACTGCACATAAGGAACCACCACATCCGTATAGTTGTAACCGCCTACCAGATTGTCAATCTGGTTTTTTCCATACTCGTCAAAGTTATAAAACGCTATGCTGGACTTTAAGACGCCCGCGTCCACATACATGTAGGAAACCATGCAGAGCAGGGCATTGGGGGAAAGGCTCACCGATATCGGGTATCCCGTATTTTTTATGGTGGTATAAAAGTACAACAGTTCCTTTCCGGCAGAATCATATATGTAAATCCAGGTGACTTTTGTGTCCTCCAGCACAGCCGCTACCACTCCGTTCTGCGCCACGCAGATATTTCTTATGGGCAGGTTTGTGGATATAGTGCCCAACTGCTTTTCGGAATCCTGAACATATATCGTCCTTCCGTTGAAATCCCCGATTGCCGCCACATTGCCGCATACAGCAACGATGGGACTCTGCATCTCGTATGTCTGGTTCCAGAGGACATTTCCTTTCGCATCCATGCAACGGGCGCCATCCTTACTGTAGGTAAGAATATTGCTTCCCAGACGGATATCCGCCGCCTGACCTGCCATTTCCATATCAACCGTGCCTATGACTTCATAGTCTTCATACAGCCTGTTTTTATATTGAAGAACGGCAATAACAATAAGGGCTGCACAAACCAGAACCGAAAGTATTATTTTATAAAAGAAAGACAATCTGTGCCGAAACAGTTTTTTTTGGAATGTTTCTCCGTTTTCTGCTTTAACCAGCCGCAGCCTGCTTTGTCTGTTTGTCTTTTCCGCTTCTCTTTTTGCCTTTTCTCTTGTATAGCTTCTGATATCTGCCATCTTATTTCCTCGTAGCGCACAAAACTTTAGCTTTCTATAGTATAACACAAAAACACTATGGAAGTAAAATGGTTTGTCCTACCTGAATATTATCTGCATTGGCAATGCCGTTCAGCTCGCAGATTTCCTGCAGTTTGTCCAGGGAGCCGTACTTTTGTGTGCAGATGCTTATTAAGGTATCTCCTTTTGCAACCGTATAAGAAACAAGAGTTCCCTGGTCAGCCATCACATCCTCAACGGGTTCTGTTTCCTCCGGTTCTTCTTCATTTTGGGATGTTTCCACATTCGGCAAAGTCCCTGTATCCGTCCGGTTTTCCGTCGGTTGGTTATCTCCTCCCTGCATCTCCCCCTGCTGATTGTCCTGCGGTTCACTCTGCTGGCTGTCCCCATTTGTCTGCAGCTGTCCGTCCAAAACGGCATTTTCATTTTCCTGTACGCTTGTTTCCTGTGTATCATCCGGCTCGGCTTGTCCGTCTTTTATGTTTCCGGAAATATCTTTTTCATCTTCTTTTTCCCCGGGATTTACCGTCTGCAAATCGGTACCCAATCCCAGTATGGCATCATCCGGCTCGGCATCCGGCAGTTTTTGTTCCGTCATGTTTGCAATCACCTGCCTTGCAGCCACCTGGATATCTTCCAGTTTTTCATAATCGTTAAGGGTGGAAACCCCGACTACACATAATACAAGAAAAACTGCTGCCACTGCCACTTTCATATATTCCGTTTTTTTGACTGCTTCTTTTTTTCTGTTTTCTGTTTTTTCCGTGGTCTTTTCCACCGGTTTTATGTAATCGGCTGCTTTCCATTCTCCCCTCCCGGGTTTTTCCGCCGCCTGTTTTTGAGGTTCACTGCCGGCATTCTGCTTCTGTCCGGACAGAAGCATATAGTTTAACATGCTTTCATTTTTTTCATAAAAGCAAGCATATCCTTCTATTTCCACCCCTTTTCCCTGCACCTGCACAAAAAAGCCTTCCAGGGGTTCCCCTTTTACACTGCACCATGCCAGGAAATCATAACCGTCAAAGTACCGCCTGCCCACATCCGCAATTTCTTCTTTCTCCACCTGGGAAAGATAGGGGCCCCGGTGCTCCAATCCATCTATCCTTGCCGCTCCGTACAAAAAATAATATTTGCATTCTTCCTCTTCAAAAAACTTTCCATACAGGGCAATGCCGATACTTTTATCGTCACAGGCTTTATTAAGCTGCTTTATGTATGATACCACATAATCTTCTACAAAAATCTTGTGTACCCTGTCCGGTTTTCCTATCTGTACAATGTTTTTTGGCAGTTCCATGTGAATTCCCCGCTTCCTATTTTGCGCACAGTATACACCTTTCCTTTTGCATATTCCCTCGAAAAATGTTTGCCATCATGATTTTTTTTCGACAAAAAAAGAGGACGCCGAAATTAGCGCGTCCTGCAATCCGCTTTACAGTTCCGTTCGTCCCTCCAATGCCCTTAAAAGCGTTACCTCATCAATATATTCCAAATCGCCTCCCACCGGAACACCGCTGGCAATCCTGGTAACCCTCACTCCCATGGGTTTAATCAGCTTGCTGATATACATCGCCGTAGTTTCCCCCTCAAGGCTGGAATTGGTGGCAACAATCACCTCCTCCACATCCCCTTCAAGACGGTTCACCAATTCCTTCAGTTTGATGTCCCCCGGACCGATTCCCAGCATGGGGGAAATCGCCCCGTGAAGCACATGGTAAACGCCCTCGTACTTTCCTGTCTTTTCGTAAGCTGCCAAATCCCTTGCGTTTTCCACTACCATAATCTGTGCATGGTTTCTTCCCGTATTTGCGCAGACGGGGCAGACTTCTTTATCCGTCAATGTGTAACACTCTTTACAGTATCGCACATTTTCCTTTGCATCAATAATGACAGCAGCAAGCCTGTTAACCTTTTCCTTAGGCATGTTAATCAGATGAAAGGCAAGCCTTTGCGCTGATTTAGAGCCGATGCCGGGGAGCGCTGCCAGTTCTTCAATTAACTTATTGATATGTCCGCTGTACATCTCCATCAGAAGGGAAAGCCTCCTCCGAAACCGCCGGTCATCTTGTTCATCAACGCTGCATTCTCCTCTTCCGCCTGACGCATTGCTTCATTTGCTGCCGCCACAATCAAATCCTGCAGCATCTCGATATCTTCAGGGTCTACTACTTCTTCCGCCAGCTTTACTTTAAGGACTTCTTTCTTTCCGGATACGGTAACTTCCACTGCACCGCCTCCTGATGTGGCAGTAAATTCCTTGGTTTCCAGTTCCTTCTGGTTCTCCTCCATCTGGCGCTGCATCCTCTGCGCCTGTTTCATCAGATTGCTCATGTTTCCGGGCATCGCTCCGCCCGGAAATCCACCACGTTTTGCCATTTCACTTTCCTCCCGGTTTTAATCTTCTATTTCTATCTCCATATTTACAATTTGGGACAAATCAATGTATGATTCCTCAAATTCCCTGTCACTTCCAATCACCTGAAAGTTTACCTCAACCTGCTTACCGGCAAAATCCGACAACAGCATTTCCAGCTGCTCTTTGTTTGCCGGATTCTTTATAAAATAATCCGATGCAAGACCGTCGGGAAGCACCACCATCAGGCAATTGTCCCCGCCCAGGCTGAGTCTGGCGGACTTTAAATACATTTTCATGGGATTGTCCGCGCTTCCCACAATGGATGGCCATTTGACCGTAATCTGTTTAATATCTTCCGGGATTGCCTTTGGCAGTTCCGGTTTCTGCTTTTTTGCCGAGGTGGAAACAGCCCCCGGCACATTACCGAATGCACCTTCCATCCCCTCCGGCAGGATTGCCGCATGTTCCACTTTATCTTCCACCTGCCTGATGCGGTCGAGAATCGCATCCTGTGAAGTTTCCATGGCCGGCCTGCAAACCTTAATCAGTGCCATTTCTATTAAAATTCTTTTCTGCGACGCAAAACGAATCTGACCGGACAGTTCGGAAAAAATACGGATGTAGCGCATAATGATGTCCATATCGGCCATCCCTGCTTCTTCTTTCAGACGCGCTATGTTTTCCGTAGAGGCATCAATGACCTCCTCTATGTCATCCGTGGCCTTTGCCAGCATAAGATTCCTGAGATACCATGTGAAATCGGCAACAAACTGCGACAGCTCCCTTCCCTGCATCACAATCTCTTCCAGAATATGAATGCAGGACAGCACATCCGCCTTAAGAATGCTCCTGAACAGTCTTCCAAAGACCTCTGTATCCACCGAACCAAGCACATCAAGAACCTTGTCATAGGTAAGTTCCTGCCCGAAAAGAAACGCAATGCACTGGTCCAACAGGCTCAATCCGTCACGCATGGAGCCATCAGCCAGCTTTGCCACATACCGCAGCGCCTTTTCCTCAATCCGTACCTGCTCCACATCCATCAGTTCACGCAGGCGTCCCGCTATGGTTTCAATGGTAATCCGTCTGAAATCATATCTCTGGCAGCGGGATAAAATGGTGATGGGAATTTTATGAACCTCTGTTGTCGCGAGAATAAAAATAACATAGGAGGGCGGTTCTTCCAGTGTTTTCAGCAGGGCGTTAAAAGCCCCTATCGACAACATATGCACTTCATCAATAATATAAACTTTATATTTGCCTTCAGCCGGAGAGTAGGAAACCTCTTCCACAATCTCCCTGATATTATCGACACCGTTGTTGGAAGCGGCATCAATTTCAATCACATTCATGCTGGCGCCGCCTGCAATGTTCTTACAGGCGGCACATTCTCCACAGGGATTGCCGTCCACGGGATTTTCACAGTTGACCGCCTTTGCCAGTATCTTTGCAACAGTGGTCTTGCCGGTTCCCCGCGTACCGGTAAACAGGTAGGCATGGCCCAGCCTGTTTGCCCTGATTTGGTTGCGCAAAGTTGTTACAATATGTTCCTGTCCCTTGACATCATCAAAATTATCCGGGCGGAACTTTCTGTATAATGCAGTATATGACATGTCATTAATCTCCGAAGCAGATACCCAGCAGCTTTGCCTCCTGCACTATAGTGGCATCCGGCGATACGGTCTTAAGCTTTCCAGCTACCTCTTCCAGAGGAACTTTCACAATTTCACGGTTCCTGTATCCTACCATAAAGCCATACTCTCCGTCCAGAATCAATTTGCCTGCCTCCGAACCAAGACGGCTTGCAAAAACACGGTCATACGGGCAGGGGCTGCCGCCTCTCTGCACATGTCCGGGAACCGTTACGCGCACTTCCCTGCCGCATTTTTCCTGAATCTGCGCCGCCACTTCATAGGAAACGGAAGGGTACGGCCTGGTACGCAGTTTTTCTTTGTATGCCTTTTTGGGAAGCTTTGCGTCCTCCTTGGAGATGGCGCCCTCCGCAACCGCAATGATGGTAAAGCGGCTGCCGTTTTTGTGCCGCGCTTCAATGGCGTCCACCACCTTGTTGATGTCATATGGAATCTCGGGAAGCAGGATAATATCCGCGCCTCCTGCCATACCGGCATTGAGCGTCAGCCATCCTACCTTGTGCCCCATCACTTCCACGATAAATACCCTGCCGTGGGAAGCAGCGGTGGTGTGGATGCAGTCAATGGCGTTGGTGGCAATATCCACGGCGCTCTGAAAACCGAAGGTCATATCCGTTCCCCACAAATCGTTGTCAATGGTCTTGGGAAGCGTAACCACATTCAGTCCCTCGCTCCGAAGCAGGTTGGCTGTCTTATGGGTGCCGTTTCCGCCCAGGATGACAAGGCAGTCCAGTTTCAGTTTTTTATAATTTTTCTTCATGGCTTCCACTTTGTCGATGCCGTTTTCATCCGGCTCCCGAATCAGCTTAAACGGAGTGCGCGATGTGCCGAGAATCGTACCGCCCACTGTCAGGATACCCGAAAAGTCTTTGCCGGTCAGCATCCGGTAATTCCCATATATCAGTCCTCTGTATCCATCCAGAAAACCGTATATTTCTGTTTTTTCCCCACTGTTTATAAGCGTCTTTACAACACCCCTCATGGCAGCGTTCAATGCCTGACAGTCGCCGCCGCTTGTCAACATGCCGATTCTCTTCATCATCGTCCCTCCTGTACCATTCTGAAAATTCTGTGTTTCCATTACAGTATAGCCGCTTTTGCGGCCTTTATTATTTTACCACATTTAACCGGATACCACAATAAATCACTTGCCAAAAACTAATATTTACATTAAAATAGTTTTTGCAATACATGGAGACGTATCGAAGCGGTCATAACGGGGCGCACTCGAAATGCGTTTGCCCTCCGGGGCACGAGGGTTCGAATCCCTCCGTCTCCGCTTTCAGACACCGGGATTCATTCCCGGTGTTTTTACAACCACATATTGTTTTTGACCCATCCCGTCATTCAACGACGCAAGGAGCGGAAAAAGCCTTCTCCGTTTCAGCCTCCATAAAATATATTCCTGAAGCAAAATCCGGAAAATATCTTACTTCGCTGCTGTATCCCGTGCCGCCAAAGGAATGCTTGAGCATTACGCCGCCATACATCAGCACGTCCCCGTATGCATAACAGTCTTCCGTTTCGCCGTCCATCTTCACATATTCCGCCACCGCATCATCCAGCAAAGAATCCTGCTTAATATTGTACTTTAAGAACCGGTTATAAAAATGGTATTTCAAATCCGGCTGCAGACCCTTTGCCTTAATATAATCAAACTGCACATTCGGCAGTACCAGTTTTTGCAATACCATTCCCACCGCCCGTTTTTTGTCTTTTGACACGCAGGTCCATTCCAGCACATTGCCTGCCGACTGGCTGATGCAGCTTTCCGGTCCGTCTGCACTGTCGTAAAACGTCCTTCCCCGGTAGAAAGAACCTGTCTGCAGCACGTCCCTCCACTCCTTATACAGTGCAATCTGCGCCTTGATTGCCCCCAATTCCTCTTTATTCATGTCACAAAAATTGCACTCATATCCGCAGGCGCCGAAGCATGCCACATGAAAACGGGTTTCCAGCGGGGTAATCCGAAGCGTTTGGTGATTGGGACAGGCGGAAACATGCGCGCTGACGGCAGACATCGGATAACCATAACTATACCCCGTCTGGATTTCCGCACGGCAAAGCGCATCTGTGTCATCACTTGCCCATATCTGGGGAAAATAGCACAGAATGCCAAGGTCAAAGCGGTTTCCTCCCGATGCGCAGCCTTCAAACAAAATATGTGGGAATCGCTCCGTCAATTCTTTCATACAGCGGTACAGCCCCATCACATAGCGGTGCGCTGTTTCCCCCTGACGCCCGCATGACAGACCGGAGGAATAGTAATCACTGAAGTTACGGTTCATGTCCCACTTCACATAGGATATTTCCGCTAAAGAAAATACACGGCTCATTTCCTCAATAATATAATCCTGTACTTCTTTTTTTGATAAATCCAGAATTCTCTGGTTTCTTCCCTCCGAGTGGGGCTTGCCCGGAATTTGCAGCACCCATTCGGGGTGCGCTTCATACAAATGGCTTTTTACATTCACCATTTCAGGCTCCACCCATATGCCAAACAAAAGACCCATATCCTTGACTTTTTTTGCAAGTCCATCCACGCCGTTCGGAAGTTTCTTCCGGTTGACCTCCCAATCGCCGAGTGACTGAAAGTCGTCGTCCCTTGCGCCAAACCAGCCGTCATCCATGACAAAAAGTTCCACGCCTGCTTCTTTTCCTGCTTTGGCAAGCGCAAGCAGCTTTTCCTCGTTGATGTCAAAATAGGATGCCTCCCAGCTGTTCAACAGAACAGGCCTTATTTTATGTTTCCATTCCCCGCGCACGATATGCTCCCGTACAAATTGATGCATGTGCTGGCTTATGCCGTTATACCCTTCATGGGAATAACTTAATACTGCCTCGGGCGCTTCAAAACATTCCCCTTCCCCAATCAGGAAACAAAAAGACTGCGGGTTGATTCCTGTCACAATCCGGGTTTTTCCGTAACTGTTTACCTCCACGCATTCATAATGGTTCCCGCTGTAAATCAGATTAAAGCCGTAACAGTCTCCGAAATCTTCTGAGGTCTCCCTCTTTCCCAGCATCACAAAAGGATTGGCGCGGCTGGAGGAAGTACCTGTGTAAGAAGCATTTACATGCTTTCCGACCCGCATTTTTATATCAGTTCTTTTCATTTCCCTCGCCCATGTACCGTTAAATGTAGTAAGCGTGTATTCCGGCGTGTCAAAGTCAATCTGCGCGCTCATAAGCCTTGCCAGCTTAACTTCTTCTTTTCCCTCATTGATAAATCTCGCGCACCTTGTAATCACATCGCAGTCTGCATAGACATAATAATGCAGTTCCAGCACGAGATGATACTGTGCATCCTTTAAAGTAACACAAAGATGCTCCACTTCTTTACTTTCATCATAAGAACCCGGCAGTGTCTGGAAAGCTTTCTTTTCCTTGTCTGTAACCGCATGGGCATACAGAAAATCAGAGGTATCACTGCCGTCAGCATGGATGACTTCTATAAAAGGCTCCCTGATATCGCCTTTTCCGTAAGCTGACATTTCCAGCCGGAAATCTTCCAGGGAAAATTCCCTGTCCTCCTGATTATATGCTATGGCGTTGCCCGGCATAAAAGCATGTTTTTCTACAAGAATGCCTGCACAATCCTCCTCTGTCATCGTAATTTTACGCCCGTAGTAAAGGTGTTCCAGATGATTGGTCTTTGTTACCCTGAAACAGTATGAGGTATTGTTTGTTTCCAGCAAAAAAACCTGTCCATATCTGCTAATCATGTTATCCCTTCCTTTCTTTTTATATTGTTACCGTAAACTTAATTTTAACTTCCCCTGCCTGCACACTCTTACATTTCACCCCGGCGGCACCCGGTTTTCCCGTTGTGCGGATGTACGTTCCGCCCATGCCGCCCTGCAATGTCGTCACCTTTGGTCCGATTACTTCTATGGGACCTTCCGTTTCAATGATGACCGGCCCGTTATAAAATTGAGCCGGATTCTGATTCTCATCCAGCATCTTAATTCTGACTGCCGCCACATCATATGTGTTTTTCTCTACAAGACCGGTATGGTCAGCCTCCACCCACAGCATCAGGGAAGTCATCGGCGTCTTTGTAACGGTTTTTACTACCTTCCCGTCTTTTACCGCATCAAACCGATAAGAAGTGGCACTTTTGCCCCAATCACCGATATACCGGGCATAAAGGTCAACTGCCTGCGCCATCTTCATGCGGTAAATGACAATCAGCTTTAAAATAGCCGGATACACGGATTTCGGCAGCCGGGTAAACCCGAATTTTGCAAAGGCACTCAACACCTTTTTGAGCGCCTTTGCCTGCGCGGGTTTAAAATGCTCTTCCTTCTCCAATACATCCCCCAGAAAATCATCTACTAGAATAGGCCCGTGTTTCAGATTCCTGTAGGGAGAGTCTTTCCTGCCATACTCTCTGATAAACCTGTCGTTTTTATACAAACGGACGCTGTCTGCATTGGTAAAGAGATAGACATCTTCCCTGTTGCTTCCGGGATACTCCCCGATATCCATGGAAGAGCTTACGGCAAGCACGGTTTCCTCCTCCTGCTGGGAGGCATAGACCTGTGCCGCCATTTTGGGGTTTCGGAACATATCCAGTACGCCGTGGTAGCAGATTCTGTCCCCGCTTCCAAAGTCCTTGTGTGTATTGTAATCCGCCATACACCAGCCAAAGCTGCCGGCTATGTCCTCCTCTCCGGCAACCGCATTCAGCACGTTCGCATGACGCAGAGCATGTTCTTTCCTGTGTCCTTCACAGTCGTAAGCCTTCGTCGGAAACATATGCCCATTGTACTCGGTAATAAGATAAGGCTTTTTCTTCTTGGACGTGATGTGCGATTTCTTTTCACAGCCTTTTGTCCTGCCGTCATGGGAAAAATCATTGTAGGTATACACGTCTTCCAGAAGGCTGCTCTTTTTATTTGCCCGCACCCCTCCGGTCTGCCTGAAGGGGTCAAGCTCATGCGCCGCCGCATTGGTCTCAAGGTAAAAAACGTCATCATCCTGTGATTCGTTAATCCGCACGCCCCACAAAATAATGGATGTATGATTCCGATACTGCAATACCATATCCCGCACGTTTCGTACTGCCTGCTGTTTCCATTTTTCGTCCCCGATGTGCTGCCACCCGGGAATTTCCGTAAACACCAGCAGCCCGATTTCATCACATCTGTCGAGAAAATAATGGGACTGAGGGTAATGGGACGTCCTCACCGCATTTAACCCCAATTCTTTTTTCAGGACATCGGCGTCCATCTTCTGCATGGACTCCGGCATCGCATATCCTACGTAAGGGTAACTCTGGTGGCGGTTCAGCCCCCGGATTTTTAATTTCCTGCCGTTGAGATAAAAACCATCCTCCCGAAATTCCGCTTTCCGAAAACCAAAGGTTACCACCTTTTCATCCAACATTTCCCCGTCCTTTACCAGTTCCGTTTTCAGTTCGTACAAATTAGGGGTTTCCGTGTCCCACAGGCAGGCATCCTCCACCTGACAGGAAATTTCTTTTTCCAGGGTTTCCATTGGCGCTTCCGCTATCAGTCTCCATTCTCCTTCCCCTTTTTTATGCAGAAACTGCCGTACCGTAAGACCTTTTTCTTCCTTGCTAAGAGTCACTCCGGAAATCACCCCGGGTGTACCGGATTCTCCTGTCTCAATCTCTGTCCTCACAAATACATCCTGCAAATAACAGGGATTTTTAACGTCCAGATATACTTCCCTGTACAGGCCGCCATACGTCATATAATCTATCACGAAACCAAAGGGCGGAATGTTCAGGCTTTCCCTGCTGTCCACTTTTATCACAAGGATATTGTCCTGACCATAAAGAAGTTTTTCCGTCAAATCAAGAGTAAAAGCCGTATAGCCGCAGTGATGTTCTCCTATTTTTTCCCCGTTTAAATATACTTCGCTCTCATGCGCCGCCCCTTCCACCGTAAGAATTGTCTTCTGTCCTTCCCACTCCTTTTGCGCCGCAATCACACGGCGGTATGCGCACACCATCTGATAGCAGTTTTCATCAAAATAATGAAAAGGCGTTTCCTTACAGGTATGGGGGAGACGTACAGATGCCATTCCTTCTTCCGCAAACCGGGGCGCAAGCATCCCTTCGTCGTACTGCTCTGCAAACTTCCATCCGTCGTTTAAATAGATTCTACCTGTCATTACTCTCCTTTCCGCTCCGCAATGCCATCCGCTGTTTTTTTCTATTCTGTCAGCCTAAGAAGTTCCTCATAAACCTCCATGGTTTCCTTGTCATCATAACCGCTCATGTAATAAGTAGTGCCTGATGCCTCAAACCGGATAAACAGGCTGTTTGTCGGATTCATAAACACCTGGCACTTACCTTCCTCCGGAATCCGGAAGGTTCCTTTTTTCAGTTCTTCCATGCCTGTTCCGCTAACCTTGGACAACTTGGGAAGCTCCTCCAAAAGCGTAACATTTTCCATGCTCGTCACCGAAACCGTGTATTCTTCCCTGATTTGGCTTGCCACCAGCATGTTTCCCTCCACGAACAACTGTATGGGGGTAAACTCCAGAAGAATCAGCCATACGCAGACTGCCGGAAGGGAGAGTATCGCCAGGCTGCTGAAGGCGGCCAGTCCCTTTCCTGCAGGCGTCGCCATATTCATGGTGGTGCCGATTCCCACTCTCTGTTCCACCATGGAATGCTTATCTTTCGGGTTATAATATATCATCCCCCATATCCACTTGTCGTCGTCATCAAGCTGCTCCACATCCATTTTATCCTTATATGAGGCATCCACACTCCTTCTCTTTTTTACGGCAAGCACAAGCAGGGCAATCGTTGCCAGAACATAGAGCGCCGTCGCCCAAAAGAAAAAATCCGACAACTGCCAATCCGCATCCAGCATAAACAGCATACACAAAGTGTATACGGTATTTATCCACGCCAGCCAAATCCATAAATTCTTCCAGAGGTTTTTCCCTGCGCGGGCGTAACCCAGATTGACTTCACTGTCCGTACTGATTACCTTTGTTTTCTGGGAATCCATCCACACTGCCATGAAATAAACCAGAAAGGTAACAAACGCCATGCTGCCCACTGCAATACCCAGTGCTTCCTGCCTTTCCCCGCGAAATCCCGCAAGCGCCCAGATAAAAGCGCCCGCACTGAGCAGGCAGGGCGCTGCAAACTGGTAAAATCTAACCAGACGTACCCTTCCCGCATGTTTTATTTCCACTACCGTCAGCGCTTCCTCACCCTTTTTCCATCCCTTTTCCCTTTTGATTGCCTTGATTTTCCCATTAGCAATCGCAAAAGGAATCACAAATGCAAAGAGGGACGCCAGAACCCACATCATCCAGAAGGAAATCACAATAGATTCCCAAGGAATAAAAAACACGGGAATTGGCAGAAAGACAAGCGCTGCAAAAAGCAGGTTCATCTGTTTATTGTATGTCTTTACAACCTCTATAACCTCAGGCTCTTTTTGCCTGCTTCCCGAAAGCTTTGACCCGAAAACCATCCCTTTTTTGGGCTGCCCCTCATTTTTTAAAATAAAATACATCAAAAACACTGCCGGATAAAGACATACCGTCATAATGATTTTTACTGCCATTCCTCTTCCTCCTCCCGGGATACCCGCTTTTTACATACTTTCCCCTTTCCTGCTTATACCGGTTTTCCCGCCCAATATCTGCCGCACGCTTCCATAAAATCCGGCTCTGACATGCCGTTTATTTTTGCCTCGCAAATAATCCTTTGCAGCTGTTCCCTTGCTTCCACGGAAAGGCAGCCCTTGTTTTCAAAGGTTTCCCTCACCCTGGCGCCGTTTCTTTTATCCGTCAGAATATAGCCCTCCTGCTTTAACAACTGATAGGCTTTATTCACCGTCATGGAATTAATGCCGATTTCCTCTGCCAGAGCCCTTACCGTGGGAAGCCTTTCCCCCGGCAGAAGCCGTCCCTCGGAAATACCGATGACAATTTGGTTTCGTATCTGCCTGAATACAGGCACATCTGAATCATTATTTAAATATATAACCATGGGATTCTCCTCTTTGTATTATTTATTATAATACAAACAATACAAAGAGGCAAGAAGAATAGAAAAAATTCTGAGGCAGTTTACTCTCCGACAATGTTGGAAAGCCATACTCCCTTTTTCACCAGCACAAAGCCGATTACACATTTGATGATATCCAGCATCTGGCAGTAAAAATACAGTGGTATGATGGGCACCGCCGTATACCTGCTCAGGATATAGGCAGCGGGAATGCTGACAAACCACACAAACACGCTGTCAAAGAGAAATGTGATGATGGTTCTTCCCCCCGCCCTGAGGGTAAAGTAACAGGCATTGAGAAAAGCACAGATGGGTATGTAAATCGCAACGATGCGAAGCAGGCTGACCGCAAGCCGCCTGACCGCATCCGTAGTATTGTACATCTGCGGAAACAATGGCGCAAGCAATGCAAGCAGTAACCCCACTGCCACGCAGGAAACTACGGAAAAAGTAATCAGTCTTCTGTCCGTTTCCTTTGCCTCCTCCATTTTGCCTGCTCCCAAAAGCTGGCCGATAATTATGGCAACTGCATTTCCGAGGGAAATATACACCACACCGAAAAGATTGGATATGGTGGAAGTAATATTTAAGGCCGCCACGGCTTCCAGCCCCCTTCTGGAATAACACTGCATCAGCACCGCTATGCCCGCCGCCCATAAAAACTCATTCAGCATAAGGGGTGTACCCTTAATCAAAATTTTGCTTACCAGATTTCCGGGAATATACATGCTTCTGTACGCCCCCTCGATAAATGGATGCTCTTTTTCATGCCGGTGCGTCCACACTACCACTATGGCCAGCTCCACATACCTTGCCACCACCGTAGCCACGGCAGCCCCCGCAACGCCCATGGCAGGCAGCCCAAACATACCAAAAATCAACACCGCATTCAGACAAAGGTTTATCACAACCGCTGCCACGCCCGCCTTCATCGGCAGAAGCGTTTCCCCGCACTCCCTAAGCGTGCTGGCATAACATTGCTCCAAGGCAAACGGCGGCATTTCCAGAAGCATAATCAGCATGTACTGCCTGCCATAATAGAGCGCCGCCTCAAGCGCCGCCTGATTTTCTTCCCCGTGCAGGTAAAGCTTTATCAGCGCGCTTCCTCCAAAGAAAAACAAAAGACATCCTGCCACCGTCAGCGCCAACGTAATCATCAGCTTAAAACGGAAAGCATGGCGTACGCCCTCCGGCCTGCCGCATCCGAAAAACTGCGCGCCAAAGATACCCGCACCGGAAACCGCACCGAAAATGCCGAGATTAAAAACAAACATCAACTGATTGACAATGGCAACGCCGGACATCTGCTCCGTACCTACCCTGCCCACCATAATATTATCCAAAAGGCTCACAAAATTGGTAATGCCGTTCTGCACCATAATCGGCACAACCACCCCGAGCACCATAACATAAAAAGCCTTATCCCCCAGATATTTTTGTACCAGTTTTTTCATGCAAACCTCCCTGATTTTGCCAAAGGCAGTTAAAAGTTCTTCTTGCGCGTGAGACATAGAACTTCTTCACGAAGCAGCCTTTGCTGTGAGTGTTTAGAAGTTCTTCTCACGCTAAATTCTTAGTTCCACCCTATGTATGGTTTTCTCAAGCATTTCCGCGAACCCCTCCAACTCCTCTTTTTCATAAGAGGAGAACCGTCTTTCAATAACATGCTCGCTGTCTTGATACGCCTGTAAAAAATAGGCTTCCGCCCCGGAAAGCCACTCCCCGATTTCTGCAAAAGCTTCCCCGTCATGTAACTGCTTTGTCACCGTGGTGCGAAATTCATAAGGTATGCTGCCCGTCATCAAAAGCTCCGCGCTTTTCTCTATCAGCGCCACATCCAGATTGTCCTTACCCATTGTTTCGGGATAGCGCTTTCTGGAATTTTTGATATCCATTGCCACGTAATCCGTCAATCCGGCGTCCATCAGCCCTTTCAGCACATCCGGCCTGTATCCGTTTGTATCCAGCTTAACCAGATACCCCAGCTCTTTGACCTTTTTCATAAATGCAGGCAGGTCCTTTTGCAGGGTAGGCTCTCCCCCTGTAATGCATACGCCCGAAAGAACGCCCCTGCGTTTTTTCAGAAATGCCAGAACTTCCTCCTCGTCAATCCGGGGATATCCCTGCGGCCTCAAGACCAAATCCCCGTTATGGCAGAAAGGACAGCAAAAATTACAGCCCCCTGTAAAAACGGTGGCTGCCACATGCTCCGGAAAGTCCAGTAATGTCGTTTTATTTAATCCGTATATCTGCATTTTGCTTGCCTGCTATCTCCTTGAAAGTTATAATACATACTATAGCAACAAAATGAGTGGAATGCAATCACAAATCATTCTAAAAGTATTCCGTACGGAAAGGATGAAAAAAGCAATGGATTTGCATGAAAAATATATGAAAGAAGCTTTAAAACAGGCAAAAAAAGCGTACACCCTCGGAGAAGTGCCCATCGGCTGCGTCATTGTATACGGCGATAAAATCATCGGCAGGGGATACAACCGCCGCAATACGGACAAAAACACCCTGTCACACGCGGAAATCACCGCCATCAACAAGGCAAGCCGTTATATCGGGGACTGGCGTCTTGAGGAGTGCACGCTTTATGTGACCTTAGAACCCTGCCAGATGTGTTCGGGAGCCATTGTGCAGGCGCGGATTCCCGAAGTCGTCATCGGCTGCATGAACCCCAAGGCAGGCTGCGCCGGTTCCATCCTGAACATTTTGCAGATGCCTGCATTTAATCATCAGGTAAACATTATGCGGGGGGTACTTGAAGCAGAATGCAGCGGCATGCTCACTGCTTTTTTCAAAGAACTGAGGGTACGAAACAAGCTGGAAAAGGAGAAGAAGGATACTGATGAAAACGAAAGCCGGACCTAAATTATTCCGCTTTTTATGGATACCCGTTTTTTTACTGTTGCCATTATATACCGGATGTGGCAGAAAGCCTGAAACACCTGCGGACTTTTCCTTTGGTCTGACAAAAAATACCGTTTCGGAATCCCTTTCAGAAACTGCCCCCGCTCCCCCGGATTCTTACAGTCAGGAGGAAGCTTTTCTGCAAATGCTCTTGTTTTTGCAGGAGGGCTTCAGACAGCATAACATCCGAAATACCTACAAGGTATATTTCAATGAGATAGAAACTTTGCGCGACGGTACCTTTTCCTGCAAAATGTTATTGGAAGACTAAACCGTCAGCAATGCCGATTCCTGTTACTGGCGTGAATTTCTTACTTTTTCCTATGATGAAGAAACCGGATGGTATACCTTTAGGGGCGAGTATGAGCCTGTTCTGGTTCAGGATAGTTCTGAATCCCGTTATAATACCAATGACGCAAAAGAACTGCTGGCCGGTGCTGTCTATGAAGCGGAGTTATCCATAGACACAGACTTGCAGTCCCCCATCCGCTATTTTACAGACTCCGGGCCCATTGCCAACACAGACTTTTTCCATAATTTCGGAGAATCCTCTTATCACAAACCAAGCTGGATATATACATATCTGGATGAACGGCTGGACGTCCGCATCACCATTATCTATCCGAGAATATTTGCTGATGACACGTTAGAAGATTTGTTAAACGAGAAAGTATATGAAACATTTTTCCATGGCCGAAACAAAGTAGAGAACTTCGCCCCGGAAAAAGAGATGTATTGTTCCATTGACATAACCCACAAGGTCACACGCAAAGATGAGCAGTTCTTATCCCTCCTTATCTATGAATACTCCTCATACCGACGTGCCGCCCACCCTGCTGATAGTTATACAGCCCTTACGCTTTCGTTGGAAACAGGAAAAGCCCTCACCCTCCGGGATATCGTGGGTGAGGACTGTACCATGGAACAGCTTTTAAGCAGCGATGCATTCCATTTCATGTGGTTATGGCAAGAAGACTCCGAAGAAGAATGGATGCAGCATATAAGAGACCAATATGATGAAAGCGACCTTGATGCTTTCAATGACTGCTTTTATCTGACCGAAGACAGCCTTGGTCTTATCGTCTATTGGAACGACTATACCTGCATCGAGGCCAAATTCACCGATTTGGGATTGGATGAATGGATTACTGCTCCTCAGGAAGATAAGTAGGCGCTGCTTTAGGGCTTTTTCCTTTGATGACATTGTGGTAGTAGGCATAAGTCATGGCATCGTCATCCTTTAAAACATCGCAGTCAAGCACCTTCCCCAAAAAGACCGTATGCGTGTCTGTTTCCATCTGGTCAATCACCTCACAGACTATATACGCACAAGCATCTTTCAGTACGGGAAGATAGCTTTTTACCTCATGCTCCACCCCTTCAAACTTATCGCACTCCCTGCCGCTTCTAAAGCCGAATCCCCCTATCAGGGAAGGTGCAGAGTGTTCTCCTAACACGGACACGGCAAATTTACCGGTATCCCTGATGCATCCGTTTGTATAATTGTCATGGTTGACGCTGACCGCTATGGTAGCAGGCTGAGAAGTTATCTGCATCACACTGTTTGCCGTGCAGCCCGTCGCCTTCCCCTTGTCCCATGTGCTGATGACATACACACCATATGAAAGCTTCCTAAATGCATTTGTATTCATAATTCCCTCCGTTCTGCCCGAAATCAGACATTAAGTTACTATAAATATTTCCATTTTTTATGTTATTATTATACACCATTAGCCGAAATTGAGATAGCCTTTTTTGCGTTTTTGCATTTTGCACGTCAGCGGGGCAATGTATTTGAATCCATAAAGGACCGTGCAAAAACGTTGAAACACCTGCTGTCTGCGCTGTTGATGTAATCACCTTTTTTTGTTATAATAATGATAAACACATTTTAACTTTTGGATAGGAAGAAACGTATGAAGAAAATGATTGATTGGCTGGCCGCTAACAAAAATAAAGCATTTTTAACAGTATGTCTTGTGATACATGTAATCTATATTGTTGTATTCTTTCAAATCCAAATACGCCTGCTGGCATATCTGAATATCTTTAGCGCCAGTTTCTATTTTTATTACCTTTTTATCAAAAAAGACACCTCCGAGGAAAGCATGGTATCCACTTATTATGAAATTCTATTGTTTTCTGCTTTAAGCGAACTTGCAATCGGGCCTTCTTTTGGTTTTTTCTTGTATATGGTTGGCATGTCCGCTACCATCTTCTACTTGATTCCTTCATACAAACATAAACGTTTTATTTACCAGATAATCGGCATAGTATCCGCCCTTTTAACGGAAAGTCTTATTATGATAGGGCATTTTCAAGTATTGGACATACAAAGTACTGCCGAAAAATATCGTCCGGTATTCTTTCTGACAAATCTGGGGATTACGGCAACCATTGTGCTGGCTGCCACTTTTTTCTACTCAAAGGAAACGGAAAGTGTATGGGAAACTTTAAGATATAATATGAATCATGATACCTTGACAGGGCTTTATACCCGTCGTTATTTGGAAAAACATATAGAATTAATTCCTCAAAATCAACGGAAGCAGTATGTAATATCCATGATAGACATTGACTATTTTAAAAAAGTGAACGATACTTACGGACATGAAGCCGGGGACGCCGTTCTGGTAAATGTGTCATCGTGTATGCAGGAAACAGTAGGCACCCGGAATCTGGCAGTGCGCTGGGGCGGGGAAGAATTTATCCTGTACTTCCCTGACGCCACACCGGATATCATATATCCCATGATTGAAAAACTCAGATTAGAGATTGAAAACATGGTAACCGAGGTGGCAGGAAAAGAAATTCATGTCACTATTACCGGCGGTGTGGCAACAGGTCTTGCAGACAGCAACTACGAAAAAGTGATTAGGTGTGCCGACGAAAAACTATATCTCGGCAAACAACGCGGTCGAAACCGCGTTATTGTATAATTTCAGCTTTCTGATTTTTTCTCATGGATAAGTTTCTTCAGCGCTTCTTCGAGCTGTTTATCAGTAGTAAACGTTTCATCCCTGCCTCTGGCAATTCCCGCCAAATCGGCATTGTTAAGTGTGATGACGTGCTCCCTTTCGCTCTCCTGCTTCGGAACCACATATAAATCCATATCCTTTTCCAACTGGTTCAGCCGCCGCATTATGCTGGTAATCTGACTCTTCCCCAAATTAACCGCTTCAAGCAACTCACTGTAATTTTCCATAATTCGCTGGCATTCCGGAATATCTGAGTAAATTTCTTCTACTTTATCCATAATGCCGGATTCGTTTCCGTTCTCATATACATATCTGTTATCCTTGATATTTCTGTCCAGAAAATTTAAGGTCTGTGTTATTTTTCCGCCTTCTACCGTGATAATTAATTTTGCCATGATAATCCTCCTTTGCTATATGGCATACCCCAACAGTTACTTAATACGGAACTTACTAATCAGGCTGTTCAATGTCCTGGCCTGATTGGACAACTCTTTTGAAACCGCAGCACTTTCTTTAGAGGCAGTTGAATTTGTCTGCACTACTTCGGATATTTCTTTAATTCCATCCTCCACAGAAGCAATCATTTCCGACTGTCTGACACTGGCAAGCGCAATTTCATCCATTAACATTTTAATTGACTGTATGCATTCATTTATAATCTGCATTGCGGAAATGGCATGGCTGGTAGACTCTGTTCCCACTTTGACATCTTTAATGGAATGCCCTATCAATTCACCTGTATTTTGTGCTGCTTCAGCAGATTTTGCGGCAAGACTCCTGACCTCATCAGCCACAACGGAAAATCCTTTCCCGGCTTCACCTGCATGTGCCGCCTCAACCGAAGCATTCAGTGCCAGAATATTTGTCTGGAAAGCGATATCTTCGATTGTTTTTATAATACTGCCGATTTTGTTGGACGACTGCTCTATATTTTTGGTGGCAGCATTCAATTGCTCCATCTTTGCGTCTGTCTCAACAGCATAGCCGTTTGCTTTATCAACCAGTTCACTGGCATCACGGCAGCGTACGGCGCTATCTTTTATCTGTGAGGTAATGTTGGTCACGTTTGCCACGAGCCCGTCAACAGATGCCGCCTGCTCCACAGTTCCCTGTGACAGCGTCGAAACCCCCGCCGAAACCCTCTCAGCGCCCTCATCTACCTGATTGGAAATGTCTGAAATATCACGCATTAAATTTGTGAGATTAACCCGTATGGTCTTCAGGCTCTCAGCCAGAACCTGAAAATCACCAATATAATATGCCTCATTCCGCGTAACATCAACAGCAATATTACCGCCCGCCATTTCTCCTAAAATACGGCCAATATCATCAATGGTTTTTCGCAGGTAACTGCAAACGTGATGTGTTGTTTGTGCAATTAAACCAATTTCATCCTTTCTTCCATAAAAGGACTCCAATTCCCTGTCTGCGGAGAGGTCAAAATTGCCAAGATGCCTTATGGCGCTTTCCAAAACCATTAACTCCTTACCCTGTCTATACAGAATAACGATGGTTACCAGTATGATGACGGCAGCTACGGCCGCACACAACATTCCCACCACAACGCGTACCTCATCTACTGCTTCGTATACCTCCGCCGCATTGTCGCGAACCATAAAAACCCAGCCCCTGTCTTTCAAATACTTATATACGACAAGCTGGTTTACGCCGTCTTCATTTCGATAAGTGTATGTACTGGCCTGTGTATTGCCATCTGTTTTAATCTGACGTATTATTTCCTGATATCCGCTGTCTGTCGTTTCGGTATTCATCAGGGATTCATCCTCATGATAAAGATAAACACCGTTTTCCACATTTAAAAATACATATTCGGAATTCGGAAGACCTTTTATCTCCAAGCCCAGCAGGACATCCATAAACTGGTCGGCATAAACACCGGCCCCTACATAACCTATACATTTATTTTTTTCAAAAATAGGATAATACATTGACAAAATCATGCTTCCCGTACCCGGCGACTTCATGATTCCCAAGTTAGTTAATTGTTCTTTGTCCAGAATTGTTTCACGAAATGAGTTTAGAGAATCACCTGTTCTGGTGGTGATACCAACGGCTTCCCTTGAAGTGTGTGTAAGGACATATGTTTCCGGTGTGGCGACATACAATCCTTCAAATATACCTTTAACGGCTGCAAAATCTTCAGTATACTTCTGTGCCCTTTCAAGCAGTTCCGAATCCTGTGGATGCAGCAACAGTTCATGTACTTCACTTCCCAAAGCAAAAGCAGTCATATACTCCTCTGCTGAAGATACATAATCGTTAATTATGGCTGCTCTGGATTCAACTGCATCTGTCATCTGGTTAGTGATGTCCTTTTTCACTATAGAGGCAACTCTGTCGGATACGGTGTGCCAGAGCATCAGCATTCCCGCTAAGGTAATAAATGTCGTGATAATACTAATACGTGTTGCCAGTTTCCTGTTTACAAGAAATTTCATATATACTTCCCCCATAACATTATAACAAATAATATTCTTTTAATATGATATGGCTATATGTCCATTCTTTTATGCAGATATTTTATCACAAACTTTTTTATTTTTCAATCTCCTCTGCACTTGGGATAGGGTAAACTTTGTAGGATTACAATACATGTGTTACAACTGAATATTTAA
>ERZ777305.1332-NODE-1332-length-30467-cov-4.584769_pt1 | contig 30467 bp, 18 predicted proteins | sample MGYA00374965_ERZ777305 | MGnify/ENA primary metagenome ERZ777305 (study PRJEB29328, sample SAMD00013331) | mouse gut metagenome | study: EMG produced TPA metagenomics assembly of the Metagenome analysis of fecal microbiota from mouse which was promoted... | reverse complement strand
ACCAAATACGCGCCGAAGGCAGCAATCCTGCGCCCGAAAGGGAACGTCTGGCGCGGATAAATGAGCTGCTTAAAGCCTATGACGAGCTTATTGAGGGGAACTACATCGACAACCTCATCAAGGCTCGGCAAGCAGAGCGATCATCACAATCAAAGTCTAAACAGCAAAATCACCACAAACGCTAATTTTTCAAATACAGAAAGGAGAAAATCTATGCCAAACAGGAAAGACAAGTGGAAGGGAAAGACCTTCAAGGTAACGGTAAAATTGCCCGAACACGTTCCCGAAAGCATACGGCGCGAGAAAATCAACCGCTTGTATGACATTCTCAAGCCGAAAAAGAGCGATGATTATGATACGGAAAATGATGATAAATTTTCCGAAAATCCCACTTGATTTTTAATGCCGATTATGATATAATTTCTTATAGGAACGGTTCATAATCGGCTGAAAACAGGAGGCTGTATTATGGACAAAACAACTGCAATATACGTTCGCCGTTCTGTAAGCGACGCGGATAAGGGAAACAATTCGCTCTCCATAGCCGCGCAGAAAGAGGAATGTATCAGATTTTTAGGCGAGGGGGCGGATTTCAGAATTTACTGTGATGACGGAAAATCGGGCAAGGATATTGAGCATAGACCCGCTTTCCAAGAGATGATGACGGACGCGCGGAACGGTGAAATATCCCGCATTATTGTAAAGAAGTACGACCGTTTTTCGCGTAATATGCGCGAATATCTCAATATCACGGACACCCTTGATAAGCTGGGAGTAAGCGTTATTTCGCTCTCCGAACCGTTTAATACGGAAACGAAAGAGGGCAGAATGATGAGGAATAATCTGCTCAATTTCGCGGAGTTTGAGCGCGAAACAATAGCCGCCAGAGTTGCGGACGCTTATGACACAAAGGCGCGTGAAACGGGATTTTATCAAGGCGGAAAGGTGTATTTCGGGTATGTTCCCGAACGCCGCACGATCAACGGAAAAACGGGTTCCGTGCTTGTTCCGGGCGATGAAGCGGCGGCAATTACGACGGCTTATGAAATTTACAAAGAACCGTCCAACTCGTTAAGCGATGTAATAAAGCGGCTGCGTGAAATATTTATCGGTAAGGAAAATTTCAATATTGATGTATCGCAAATTTCACGCTTGCTAGAAAGCCCGCTGTATGTCCGCGCGGACGCGGAGATTTACCGTTACTACGCGGCGCAGGGTGTGGAAATGCTCGATGATATAAGCGCTTATGACGGCGTTCACGGGCTGTTTTTGCACGGATACCGCAATAACAGAAAGGGCATTAAGCCGTTTATAAAAGTCGGATATCACGAGGGCTTGATCGACAGCGAAACTTGGCTTGCCGTTCAAGATAAAAAGAGCCACAATCATAAAATTCCGAGTAACGGAACGTCCGTTAATTCGTGGCTTACGGGGCTTGTAAAGTGCGCCCACTGCGGTTATTCGCCGTTTATCGTTTCCTCTTGGAACGTAAAGCATACAAGGCAATACCGCTATTATCACGATAGCGGTTATCGCCGTTTCGGAGGCTGTTTGCGACAGACTTGGAAAACGCGTCCAGATGATGTGGAACAGGTTGTTTTCGAGGCAATGAAAGAACGCATAAAAACGCTTGAAATTGCTAAAAAGAAACGCGCTAAACCGAGCGCCGAGGTCGAGAAAATAAACGCGGAGCTTGCCGCCGGTGATGAAGAGATCCGCGATCTTATGGCAAAGCTGCCGAAAGCCGATAACGTGCTTTTCGACTACATACAGAGCCGCATTGCCGAGCTGCACGATAAGAAAACCGCGCTCGAAAAGAAACTCAATCAGCGACAGCGAAAGCAAAAGGAAATAGACACGAAGCCGCTTTCCGAGCCGCTTAAAAAGTGGAACAGCTTATCGCTTGAAGAAAAGCGTGAGGTTGCCGCGACGATGATCGAGGTCGTGAGAGTTTCCGACGAAAACGGAATTGAAATTGAATTTAGTATTTAGTTGTTGCAGTCCTGCAACGGGCGTTCCCGTAGCAAAAATTATGTTCCTCTCGCCGTAATTTTCGTTGAGATACTGCGTTTTCATCAGAATATCCTCGGACTTCTGGGCAGGGGTAGTCTGCACTCCCGCTACTCGGTTCATCTTTGTCACCACCAAGCCGTTTTTGTAATTATGAGCTTCGTCTACGACAATGCTGTCAAATCCCAACTGCTCAAAATTCAGAGAGGTATCCTTTATTTTGCCGTTGTCGTGTATCAGCTTTTCGAGTTTTTTCTCAAGCGACTTTTTTACGCGTTCCATATCCTTTATAGAACTGCGATCCTCACGCGCCGTCCGATAATCATTGTTTAAATCCTCTATTCCCTCGGTGAGAGTATCTATCTCGCGTTGTATGAAATCACGGCGGTATTCAAACGACATTGATGTTTTTTCAAACTGCTCATAAGACATAATTACCGCGTCATATTCGCCCGTACAGCAGCGACCGATAAATTTCTGTCGGTGAGCCTTGTCAAAATCTTTTTCCGTAGCCGTTAAAATCTTTGCTTGCGGATAAAGCCTAAGCCACTCGTTAGCCATTTGACCGACAAGATTTTTCGGCACGACCACGCAAGCCTTGTTTATCATTCCGAGCCGCTTTTTCTCCATAGTCGCGGCAACCATTTCAAAGGATTTTCCCGCGCCCACGCAGTGAGCAAGCAGAGTATTGCCGCCGAATTTCGCGCGGGCTATCGCGTCCATTTGGTGCGGTTTCAGCTTGATATACGGTGACATACCGGGGAACGTCTGATGTGAGCCATCGTATTTTCTGCCGACAATGCTGTTGAACAGCTCGTTATACCTTGTAACGTACTTTTCGCGCCTGTCGGGGTCTGCCCACAGCCACCGTGAAAACGCGTCTTTCATCTTGTTTGCCTTGTCCTGCGCGAGTTCCGTTTCCTTTTTGTTGATAACGTAAATATCCCTGTCCGTGTTGGGGTCATATTTCTTATCGCGGACTACCACGTCACGGCAATTCAGAAGATTTTCAAATATTTCAAGCGAATTAAGCCGCTTTGTACCGTATATCTGCGTAGCCGCCGCACTCTGGTCCCAACCCTTGCGTTCTATTTTGTATTCGCCGTTTACCGCGCGGCGCAAAGGCTGCGTAAACCGCGCTTTCGCGTATTCCGTTAGAAAATCCTGATAATCCTTAACGTCTACCCAATGCACGCCGATACGCGCCGAAATTTCGCCCGCTTCTATCCGATTAGGGATAACGGCGGTAAGCGCTGCGACGTTACGCTGAAACGCGGGGTTATCCTTTGCCGCCACCTCTGCCGCTTTCAGCTTTATCCGAACGTTGCCCGAAAGGTATTCCGAGGTTTCCTCCCAGCCCTCAAGATCGTTTTCCGCGTTTGCCTTATACGGATTGAGATATATCATATTTTCGGCTTTGAGCGTGTCAACTACCTCCTGCGGCTCCTTGCCGCACAGCTTTGCCATATATTCAAAATCCATCTTGCCGAGGGTATCTATCGCAACATACATAGCCTCCTGCGGCGTATCAACGTGCGTTATCTCCGTGACGTGCTTTACCGTGCGCTTGCTGAAGAAATCCGACTTAGTGACAGACTTTGTTTCCTCATCTATGACCTCAAGGGCGCACAGCGAATTATAATCATCATCTTTGCCGAACGCTTGAAAATTCACGCTGTCGTTGATATAGCCGTAATTCTTGACGAAATTGTCATACTGCGAATTGAGCGTTTTCTGATACGTCTGTAACTGTTCGTCCGAGCAGTCGTTCTCCTGTGCTGTCAGAATAGCACGGAATGTCTGCCGCAATCCGTTCAGAGCCTTTAGCCGTTCAAGTTTTTTACCTAAAATGGGATTATTATTTTTGTCAACGACCTCGGTCATTATATTATTTTCGCGAAAGTACATTTTTCCGTCTACCTCGGCAAAGGTAAAGTTCCGCACGTCCGCTCTGGCGGGAATTACCCCCGCTTCTCTTTCGCGCTGATCCTTATGTATACGGAGGGCTTTGTCGAGTTTCAGATTTGCGACCGCCTTTTCAAGCTGTTCCGAGAGGACAGCGCCCTCGATAGGAACGCAAGCCGTTTCCTTGTCGTTGCCGTACATAGAAAATTCCATTCCCTGTTTCATAGTGCCGAGTATCATTTCGGGGTGGTCTATGAAATAATTGTTGACGGGTATTCCGTCCGCATTTTCGCTTACATAGCACCAATCGGGCAGTTCAACCGCAATTTCCTTGCGCTTTTGAAAGAACAGAATATCCGACGTTACCTCTGTACCCGCGTTAGCCTTAAACACGTTATTCGGCAAACGCACAGCGCCTACCAAGTCCGCGCGTTTAGCAAGATATTCTCTTACACGCGGATTTTCCTTATCCAATGTGCCTTTAGTGGTCACGACCGCGACTATTCCACCGGGCGCGACCTTATCAAGAGATTTCGCGATAAAATAATCGTGGATAAAGAAATTCTCACGGTTATACCGCTTATCCGAAACGCCGTAGCTGCCAAACGGAACATTCCCCACAACAACGTCAAAGAAATTGTCCGAAAAATCCGTTTTCTCAAAGCCCTTTATCTGAATGTCCGCCGTAGGGTAAAGCTGTTTTGCTATACGTCCCGTAATGCTGTCAAGTTCCACACCGCTTAAATTGCTGTTCTTCCTCATTTCGTCGGGCATAGCGCCGAAGAAATTACCTACGCCCATAGCAGGCTCCAGAATATTCCCGCTCTCAAAGCCGAGGTTCTGTATGCCCTTATAGATCGCGCGGATTACTGTAGGAGTGGTGTAGTGTGCGTTAAGCACGGAGGCGCTGGCGGCACGGTACTCATCGTCGGTAAGCAGCTTGCTTAACTGTTCATACTCTTTCGCCCATTGCCCGTTTGAGCGGTCAAAGGCTTGCGGCAAACCGCCCCATCCGACGTATTTGGAAAGCGTTTCCTGTTCTTCGGGAGTAGCAAGCCTGTTTTCGCGCTCTATATTTTTCAGCGTTTGGATAGCCGCGATGTTGGCGGCAAACTTAGCTTTCGCGCCGCCTTCGCCCAGATGTTCGTCCGTTATCGTGAAGTCTTTCGCATTAAATAAAGTTGCCGAAATAATATTGAACGCCTGTTCCGTCTTTTCCTCGCTGCCGATAATATCATATAACGCCTTTTTTATACGGTTGATTTTCGCGGAATTTCCGTTCCAATCGGGCATTTTGCTGTTTTCAAACGCGTCATACAGCCGTACCGACATTTCACTCGAAAATACATTAGACAACTTTTCCACAATGGGGCTATCTATCGGCACTGTCAATTTCTTGTCTGTTTCGGGGATATGCTCACCACTCATATCCACAACGTTTATTCCCATTGACTGCGCAAAATCCGTTGCCTTAACTTCTCTTTGCATAGGCTTTTCTTCTACAGGAATTTCAGTCTGATGTTTTTCAATTACCCTCGGCTTGACAACAAGTGACATTATCATATTTTCCGAGGTATGCTCAAAGCCCTTATTATATAACGTACACGTCCCGTTTTTAAATTCCCAATCGGAGGCTTTGCCCCAATCGAGATAAGAGCCGCGTCCTCCGTTTGCTGAGTTAATTTTATCATCGGGCGCGTCGGGGCGAATACTGTATATTCCCGTAGTATCGGCATACTTCACCTGCCGCCGCTGATTTAAACTGCTCTCTTTCCAATGTGATTTTATCTCAAATTCCGCTCCTACCGTCAATGCGCGTTTCAGTTGCGCCAAATTCTTTATATCAACGGACTTTTCGGTTTCCTCGGAGTGCGCCTGTTCGGTTTGGGCAGAACTCTTATCGAGTGTTTCAGTCAGCTTTGCCTTGACCGCCCTATCCACCGTTTCAACGAATGTAACGTAATCGGGGATTTTATCCTCATCGAAATGACCGACTTGAATTATATCACCGATCTCGTTGTCAAACAGATCATAGCTTAACGCCCATTTGTCGGCACTGTATGCAATGCCTATCTCCAAGGGGAAAGCCGCCGTTTCACTTGTATTTCCCTTTATTGAAAAAACGTCGTGACGGTTTTCATAATTGTGTGCCTTGACTGCGGCGGTTATTTCCTCGTAGTTCTTTTCCGAAAACGCCGTCCAATCGTATTTGTCGTTAAGTTTGGCTACTCTGTCCGCGTTATCCTCATATCGTGCTTTTTCCAACAACGGTACAATATCCTTGTATTTGTCAATGCGCCGTAAAAAGTCGATAACGCCGCCGTAACCGTCACCTATGTCCTGTCGCTCCGTAAAACTGTTGCCATCGAGCATATTAACGGTAAAAGAGGTTTTGTCATAACCGAAATAGTCACCAAATTTATCGGTTTTAGTGACCCGACTTGCCTCAGCTTCTATCCAAGCCTTTTCGGAGCCGTAGTATTTTATCGCGGCATTTTTTCCCGCGACGCGCTTATCATCGGCTTTTTTCATTATCGCGTCAAACTCGGCAACGGAATATGTCTTGCCCTCCTCGAAAACGCTGCTTTCACTCCATTCACAGGTTATAGTGGGCGTTTTGTATGAAATGGTATCGAGTATCAGTTCGTCAAAGTTCAGTTCCGACAAGGCAAGATCGTTCATCTCTTTAAGGGATTTGTATTCGTCAACCCTCACGGTAACATTGTTAAACTGCGATATGATACGCTTGTTTTCCAGATCGGCGAAAACGTTTATCGGCAGATCGGTTTCCTCATCGGTTGTGTACGCAATGGGAACGCGCGTTAAGTCGGTAAAATCGCCGACCTCGCCGTACTCTCTGTCGCAGAAATCGTTGATAAGCTCCTTTGCGCGTTCAAGGTCGGTCTGTTTTTCCTCAGCAGGATAACCGTTTGCTTTGAGAACGTCCTCGGAAAAAGAACGCTCAACATCAAATTCGCCAATGGTAAATTCGATTTTCTTTGTTTCAAGATTATATATCGCTGCGCCGATAGCACCGTTGTTTATTCTTTCTTGCGCGTCTTGGATAGCCTTGTCAAGAAAACGGTAATCATATCCCTCATCAAGACCGCCGTCAATGCCGAGGTCAATCACCACTTGAAAAACACCGTGTTCATTAACATCAGCACCTTGGTTCAGTGCAAATTTTTTGATCTCATCGGCACGACTTTCCCAAGTATCAACGTCAATTTCGTGATCCCCATAACGAAGGTTACGATCGTTTATTTTTACCGCTGCCCCTGTTCCGAGCGCAACATCAATAATTGCGTTAATGCTTTCCTCGGATTTAGTCGTTATCAACATTTTAACAGGGAAATTGTCCTCGGCGGTTTGCTTTGCCGTTTCGGGTATTTCGCTTTCGTCGCTCATCAAGGCTGAAGAAAAATCGTTTGGACTTTTCAATTCCGCTGTTTTCTCATTCTCGATAAGCGGTTCATCCGGCGCGGAAATAAACTCAAATCCGCGCGAGTTGAGCGTATCGTACCACTTGCTGTTGGGTGCGTTATAAAAATTTTGCTCCTTGCCGTCGGAATTAGTCAATGTAATATGGGTATCTCCGACGGAACGTACCGTCCATTCCTCACCGTCAAGTCGTATATTATCGCCTTTTTCAAGTTCCTCGGATTTATCGGCGGCAGTCCTGTCAGGCGCGGAAATCGGCAGCATACCGTACCCGTCTAGGATTTTTGCCGCGCGTTCGTGTTCCTCCGAGCCTTTCTCATAACGATTATACTCATATCGGGCGTTCTTGATACGTTCGTCAATATCCTCTTGTGTGATATATTTTTGCTTGTCGATAAGCGCCGCTATTCGGTCGGCAATTTTCTTCCAACTCCAATTGACCCTTGTACTCTCGCCGTTTTCAAGTCTGATCACTATTTCCAGACCTTTTTTATCGTAGTTCACGGCGCGTAGCTTGCCGTCAAAACCGCCAACCGTATGACCGCCCGTGCCGTATTCCTTTGCGATAATTTTTGCAAAATCATTAGTATTTCCCTTGTGGGTGCGGTAGTACTCATCTATACGGAATTTCCCGTCGCGAAACATAGTTCCGCTGGAAATAATATCGTCATTGAGAGCCTGTTCGACATCAACGCCGTTTATAATGGTCTTTTCGACATTTTCAACCTCGCTGATAGTTTCACCGAAAAGACTAAGCTGTTCGCCGCCGTATTCCTCGGTAGATTTTTCGGAGGTCTTTGAGGTTTGGGGAGCGTTCTTTTTCGTTGCCGCCGACTGCTCGATCTCGCTCAATTGATCTAGCGAAAGTTCGGCGGGAGAAACATATTCATATCCTGTGTTGAAAAACTGTTCTTTCCAATGCCCCCAAATTGATTGAACGGATAAATTAGACGCTTTGTTGATATTCTCAAAAGTAACGGAAAATTCACCGTCTATTTTGGTAATGCGCCAAATCTCACCATTACCGCGCACCAGATCGCCGACCTTTAACTCGTCAGGAGATTTTGTGTTGGTACTCTCGGCAGCTTTAGCGGCGGCAGAAAAGATTTTTTCAATTTCGAGCTCATCACCGATTTTCAGATAGTAGCCATTCATAGCGAATTTACGCCTGTAATCCTCGTAAACGTGCGCGGGAAATCCCGCCATAGGTACGCCGTTGCGCTTTGTCTGCGTAAGGTTCAGAAAATCGGCGGCTGTCTGCGCGTCCTCGTTGAACACCTCGTAGAAATCGCCTACTTTGTATGCGGTTACGGTTCTTTTGGCTTCGGGGGGAAAATCCTCGTCACCGAAAATCAGGGCGTGTTCGTATTTCTCGACCGTTTCCTCCATAATCAGAGCCGTTTTATCCGCAAAGAAAATATCCCATTGCGGTTTTGACAATGCGTTTGCTTTATCCCATATTCTGGAGTATCGTATATCCACCGGCAGCTTTTCCCAACTCTCCGCAAATTGCTGTTTAACGCTTGCCGCTTCATTTTCGATACGGAAAATATCCTCATCGCCGAGGGTATTTTTATCAACGTAATACTTTACAGCGCCCTCGTTGGAAATATGCGCGACGGTCGGGTAATCGTCAGCCGCGTTATCCCATTTTGAAACGTCATAAACGGTTATGCCGTTGCCGAGCAAGCCGAAATGCAGACTGCTCTCGCCTTTGAGTACGGCTTTTTCAGCCAAATCCATAGCGGAAACAATATCAGCGGCGTTCTTTTCAAAAACGTTCTCCGTAATATCGCGACCGATTTTCAGAAACGTTATGTTATGCTCCGCGAGAGTATCTTCGGGATAACTCAGCGAGGGCGCGGCAATAACGTATTTGTCGCATTCCTCCCTTATTTCGGCAAGAGTGCTATTAGAAAGTGCCTTATCCATAACATAATAGCCCGTACCGTTTACCGTAGCAATATGCCGTGTGTGCGACAATTCCGTATGCTCCGCGTTTTCCAAAAGGTAATCCCTCACCGCTTTTTCGTTCTGTCCGAAAACGGTTATTATCGCGCCTTTTACCATATCCGTATCGGCGGTCAGGTGAAAACCGTTATCCTCGTTGTATTGCAGACGAATGTTTGTAAACTTTATCTTACGCGCGTCCGCTATCCGCTGTACTTCCTCTGCTTTTTCGGTTATCTTTACGGTTTTGCCGCCGCGCACCTCGGAGAGAATATCATCAAAGGAAATGTTATTGTCTTTGTCCTCGTCTTGTTCAGATATATCGGTACTCTCCGCTTTTCTGGTTTCGGTTTTTTCAATCGAAAAGTCGGGAATTTCCTCAAATCCGTAACCGTCAACATAATGCGCCTCAGTTTTCCCGTCACGGGTAATCTCGATAACATCTCCGACGGCAAGCGAGTGACCGTGAAAATCGTCGGGAATATCAACATTGAATTTCGTGTAAATATCTTCGAGTGTTATGCCTTTTTCAAGTCTGCCGCTGTATACGGCTTTGTAATTGCCGCGCTCAACGGAAAGTCCTTTCTCGCGGAGCTCCGACAAATCGGCAAAACGGTAATCGCGCATATCGTCACCGTCTTTAAGCTGCAAAATTGTGTAAGTCGGCTCGGCAAGTGCGAACAGCTTATCAAGATAATTCTCGTCACGCGAGTTAAAGTCCTCGGTATCGGCGAGAAATTCCTGCGCCGCGCCGCCAAATCCATCCATATCCACATCAATGGCGGTCTGTTTGCAAGATGACAAAATGTAGTCAATCGGATTTTCGTGAGTTAGCGCGTCTGCTATATCATCAAAATCAAACTCGTTGTAGACAAGCTGTCCTCCCGTCGTGCTGTCGGGATTGTAATAGACCATTTTGACGGTTTCATTCTCCCTGTCAACGTAGATTTTATCCAGATCATCGGGAATTTCGGTATTTGTGATTGCGCTTGCGATCTCGGAAATAACGTCATTCAATTCATCATCGGGAATGTTTTGTATCGGCGTTTTAGCGCCATAGGCATACGCATATACGCCGTTATAAATCTTATCAAATACGGCTTTATCGACACTATAACCAAGTAATTCCGCTGTCTTGTTGGCTACATACTTCTGATCGGCAGATAAAGAAAAAGCGGGGGAATATTCCTCCGCTTTAGTCTGTTGTGAAGTTGTGTCAACACTATGCTGAAAAGTGTTTGACGAAAGCGGCGCGCTGACGCGCCGCAACTGAGCCACCTCGTTGCCATATGTGGCAATTTTTTCGTCCTCACTGCTCAATCCCGATATTGCAGCACTATGTCCTCCATTATCGCCCTGTCTATCATCATTCCGAGCGTGTTCTCCCACTCCGCTATCTCCGTGAACGTTGTCGGGCGCGGGTTCTTCTCCGCGTACTGTTTCCTCAGCAGCTCCCGATACTCCATAGCCTCCTTGTCTATCTGTCTGGGTATCAAGTCCCATTTCAGCCGACCTTGCAGCGACGGTATCACTTCGGGGTGGTTCTCCGTCATATACGTCCTCCACTTCTCCCCGTACTGTCCTATATCCTCGTTCATCAGAGCCTGTTCCTCGTCCGTCAGCCCCAACTCCATTTGCTCCAGATACACGAACGTCTGTGGGTCTAGCTTGTACGTTCTGCCGTTCTCCGTCTTGATTTCGGGGTAGAACTTCTTGTCCTCCTCGCACCAAATCTGTCTTATTTCTTCCATAGCTGTTTGTCCTCCCTTGAATAATAATGTTGTTTATGGAGCGTTCCATAGATAACAGCACCGACTTGCCCGTTATCTGCACGAACTCACACAGCTTTTCCTTTTCGGCATTGCTGTTGAGCATATCGAGCGCGGACAGATCCGCCGTGCCGTTGTACTTGAAAACTCCGCCCAACTCACACCGTGCCGCGATAAAATACTGCACCATTGATATAAAGGATTTTTCAAATCCCTTGCGGTCATCCTCGGATATGTTGAGCGAGTTTACCGTGCTTGCGAGATTTTCACGCGCCTTGTACGCGCCGAGATAATTCAGGCAGCCCGCGAACGACTGAAAACGTCTGCCCTCGCTTTCATACGTTTCCTCAATAAGCGCCGCGGCGATATCCTTGTCAAGTTTCCATTGATACGGCATTTTTTCGCCCGTAGTCTGAGTAATATCAAAGTAATGTTTCAGACTGCCGTTATCGAGAACGGCGATACTGCTCGTCCCTCTCCGTACCTGTCGGTCAAATCTTTTCCAAGTGTCATAGTCCGCGACCATAACCGATTTGGGATTTGCACCGTATATCGCCATACTCTGAGCCGAGGGCAGCTTGTAAAATTTGCCCGCGAATTTGAGATAGTCCGCGAACGTTTCCTTGTCGGAGAAGAGCCGTTCCGTGACTTCCTCATATTTTTGACGCACCTCGTCAATTCGTGCCATTAGCAAGTACCTCCTTTAAGTATAGTTTACCACATTAAACCGCAAAAGTCAAGCCTTTTTAAAAAATAATTTGGGCGCAGTTTTCCACAAAATGTTGAAAACCTCTCCCCGACAACGAGAGAACGGGGAGAGGTCGTAACAGATCAATGCCGTGAATGCTTTTGCTTGGGCTTTTCGTCTTGTTTGGGAGCCGCCGTATCGGGCTTTTTTTCCTCCTTGGGAGGATTGAGCACTGCCACAAGTGCCTTCTGTATCTCGTCAAGACGGGGCTTATCCGCGGTATTTACGGAAATTATCGTACCCGTGTTAGAGCCGATACGTGCCTGATATGTAATACCCGCCTTGTCGAGTTCAGTCATCAGCTTTTCGGCAAACACGTTGTTCAGCTTAGAGGTTGCCGCGATCTCGCCCGCGTTCTTGTCACCGAGTTCCGCATATTTCACGCCCTTATAGGTTACCTGCTCCATATTGCGGAACGCTTTTGCCGCTACCTCATTATTAAGCTTTTCGTGCATAGCGGTTGTAATGGGGAGCGCGTATTCGGTATAGCCGCCTTTTGGGTTGGGGTAAGAGGGCATAGAAACGAACAGCGGCTTTTCGGGGTCTTTCGGCTTCATTACCTTTACATCATTGATAACAAAGCAATCGTCGATCTTGATCTGACCCGCCGCCTTTACGGTATCGTGCTTGACCTCTCGGAGCGTAACCTTGATATCCGAAACGGCGGGCTTGGTCTTATCCAAACCCAAGTCGTTCTTCAGCTTTTCCTCTCCCGACGCTATCAGCTTATCGTAGCTGCTCATCACGGCTTCTTTCATTGCCGCGTATGCCTCTTTGGTGGTGGTGTGGGCAACGTCCTCATATCCGTTTCCGACCTTTTTGCCCGGCATAACGACATTCAAGCCTTTCTCGCCCTCCATAACCTTAACGTTGTTTACCGCGATCTCGCCGTTGATAATGAGATTTGCAAGCGCCTTTGTCCTGCCGCCGTCGTTGGTCTTCATCATTGACCACACCTCAAAGGTAGTGTTGTGTTCAGCCATAATTGTACCTCCTTGTGAATGTTCGGTATTTGAAATATCCTGCTTTTCGGCAAGATTTTTCTCCAAAGTCAATAGAAATTCTCTGTAATCCTTGACAACAGCGTCAAGCAGAGTGGAGTGGGAATTAACATTTATCTCTTTGTAACGTGCTTCTTCGGGGAAATCAATGCTGTCAGCCCAATCCTTGTTTTTCTGTGAAAAGCGCCCGTCCCATTCCTTTTGACGAATGGTAGACGCGAGAGCCAATGTGACGTGTTCCGTGCCGTATCTTCCGACCGCGCCCTCGATTATTGTGTCGGTGTTCAGATTATAATCAACGTGATATTGCCCGATAAGCTTTTCAATATACTTAGCGCATTTTTCCGTTTCACGCAAGCTGTTTCGCCATTTGTCGATCTCGCCGTTTTCCTTTGCGTATGCAAACGGCTTATTGTAAAGCGGCGCGGGCTTATACGCCAGATCATACTGCGGATTTTCAGCCGCCCATTCGTGAAACGGCACAAGAGAGGGAGCGCCGAATTTACCGTTTTCCAATTTCGGATAATGACTTACCTTATCAAATCCGACATCGGAAACTACCTTGCGGATAGCCGACAACAGACTTTCATCGGAGGAAAAGTCCTTATCCCGTGTAAAATCCGTCACTAATACGTTTTCGCCGCCGCGGACTTGAAGAATATCAAAAGCCGCCGCGCCCTTTTCAACGCCCAATGTGAGCCGCGCCGAGGGCTGTCCGTCGTTGCCGACCGCTTTCTCGAAAATATACGGCTTGTGCCGCAGCTCGTCAAACCGCCTTTTCGCTTCGTCAAGCGTATTGAAACGTTCGATTTTGGTCTGCTGCTCATACTCTTTCGGAAAAGCCCAAGTTCTGAGATCGGGGATTATGTATAACTGCCAATCCTGTTTGTTTTCATCTGCCATAAAGTCCTCCTTTCTGCCCGTAAAAAGCCGTTAGCGCAGCTTTATAATGTAAGGTTTACAGAGCCGTTATGCCGTTCTGTTCGGGAATAACGGGCGCGGGGTCGTTCACGCGTTCGCCGTTCCGACGCTCTCCCGTGAATGATACAAGGTCGGCAACTACCTCATACCAAGTGTAATTTTTGCCCTCGCCGTTCGTTTCGGGGCGGTAGGTCTGCATTTCGCCCTCTACCAAAATCATAGAGCCTTTGGTGAAATGCTTGCAGACAAACTCCGCGTTGTTGTGCCAACATACGATGTTGAAAAAGTCGCACTTGCGCTTTTCGCCTTTAGCCTTGTACCGCCTGTCAACGGCAATGCTGAAGGAAGTGACGGGAACGCCCGCCTTTGTAGCTTTGAGTTCGGGCGTGGAAACCAAGCGCCCCATTAACGTGATCTTGTTGTACATCATAGTCCTCCTTAAAACAGATCGGGAATATCAATATTATCGCTGTCGGGAATATCGGTGTCATCGCCGCTGTCATCTCCGCAGAGAATGTAGCCGATAGCGCTCAGCTTGCCGCGGAGCGAAAGGTTCTCAAGTTCCTTTTCCTCCAAGCGGTCAAGGGCGCTGTCGCGTTCCTCCTCTGCCGTGATGAGCCTGTCAACGAGCCATTCAACACGCTCCTTTTCATTCAAACCGCTGAAATTGTTGTCCATAGTGATAACCTCCTAAAAATTAATTTTTGACGGGTAGGGATACCCGTTGTTTTTATCGTCAAAGCGCGTCCAATTGCCGTAACCGCTGCCCGCGGAGTTCAGCACCGAAAGCACTCCGTCAACCGTAAGTCCGCTGTCTGCCGGTACGGAAAGCACCATAGTCTTGCTCACCGACCGCACATCATTTCCACCTATGACCGCATAGCCGTTGGCGTTATCAACCAGACAGTACACTATCCTATGCGGCAAAAACTCACCGTCAGCGCCCGCGATACCGCCGTTGTTTTTACCGTTGAGGTAAATATTAGCGGTATAGCAGCTCTTTATATATGCCGAGCCTGTCCGAGCCGTGGACGTTCCGACAATACCGCCGCTGTTCTCGGCATACGACACGAACGTCCGTACTCCGCAGCCGATTATGTTGCCGCCCGAATAGTAGCCCTCTCCGTCGGTATCATAGATTTTCGCTCCGTAAGCCGTACCCGCAATACCGCCAGCGGATTTTATCTCACCGCCGGTGTTTATGCCGTTGGCAATAGAGCCTGTCACGGAGCAAGCATTCCCGACTATGCCCCCAACATTTTCACCGCCGTTTATATCTATCTCGCTTGCAAGGCAGTCCGAAATAACGCCGCCATACCCGCAGATACCGCCGATATTCACGGCGTTTTCTCCGTCGAGTTTACTGCTCTTGACGGTGCAATTCTGAATTTTGGAGTTGCCCGTTGCGTAATCACGCGCTCCGTCCGCGCCGTCAAACGAATAAGAGGATATTTCGTTGCACAGGATACCAACGTTATCATAATCGCCCGCGCTTATCCTCGCGCCGTCAATTATAACGTTCTTAACAGTCGCGCCCGATATATTCCCGAACAAGCCGCCCGTTCCCGTCAAGCCTTTTATCGTGTGACCGCCGCCGTCGTATACGAAAAAGTCATAGGACTTATTCTCATAGCCGCGCGAGATCATCTTTGTGTCAATGGGCTTGCGCTTAACGTCGGACGGGAATTTAATATCCGCAGTCTGGACGAAATATCCGCTTGCCTGTCTGTCGGAAAGCCTTATAAGCTGGTCGTAATAACCGATTATGTACGGATTTTCACGCGTACCCGCGCCGCCTCCGTATTCGTTCAGCACCCTGTAAAGCGTAGTATCACGGGTAAATTCACACTCCGTATCGCCGAAATATTTTATCGTACCGAATTCGCCCGTCTGTTTTCTGTCGGAGTAGCCGTAGGTGCAGCCCGCAACGTGATTGTAAATATCGGTCTTATCGTCGATCTTCGGCAGCTTCAGCTTTGCCTTGCCCGCCATATCAAGCGGTATTCTGTACGTTTCCGTGCCCTTATTGAGGTAACTTCGGTCAATGGTAACCGTGATGTATTCCGCTGTCAGCCATTTCGCGTAAACGTCGCAGTTGCCGTCAATACGGAGGTTTTCAAGCCGCGTCGGGGAATTTTCAAAGTACCAACCCTCGACCGTGTAACCGTCCTTGCTCACGCCGAAGCTGTCAAGCATATTGACGGTCGAGCCGATCTCCTTTTCTATGATCTGTACTTTATCTTCATAATGCAAGGTGATTTTCGCCGTAGGCGCTTTATTGCTCCAGACCGCGTAAAGCGTTATATTTTCGGAGGGCATTGTCAAGGTTTTCAGCGGCACTTTTGCGTTTAAAGTTTTAGCCCAGCCCGAAAGGAAAAGTCCGTCCTTATATACAGCTACGTCCGTAGGGAGCGGTATTTCCGCGCCAAATTTTACCTCCGCGCGTGAAAGCGTTCCCGTGCCGCCGTTGGAATTATAAGTGACCGTGAATGTTTCAGGCTCCCATACCGCGAACATTGTCACGTTTTCGCACGGCATTTTGTAATGGTAAAGCGGATAGGGGATTTCCGTGTTGTCGGAAAACCCAATCAGCTTATACCCCTTTTTACTGATAGACCTTGCGGCACTCTCGGCACTCGGCAGCACCACATATTGCCCCGATTGAGAAGAAATGCTGTCAAGTGTTCCCTCGCCGCCGTTTGTGTTGAACGAGATCAGATATATGCCGCTTTGACCGCCGCTTGACGAGTTTGTTGTCGGTCTGTACCCTACGTTCGTGTAGCCGTTCTCATCAGCCGTTGAGTTGTCGGGCGGCTCGTCAATATATTCGGAAGATGTCGTGCTTTCCGACTGCTCGGAATTGCTGTCCTCGGAGGAATTATCCGTAGAACTTGTGCTGTCGGAAATATCCGAACTGTCCGTGCTGTCGGAACTGTCCGTTATTTTGGAACTCTCTGTGCTTTCGGTTGATGTTGTCAAGTCCTCGTCACCGCCGCGCCCCGCGACCGCCGAAACGATAAGCAAGACCACCAAAGCAAGCGCAATACCGCCGATTGTCAGATATGTTTTCATATCTTTTTTGCCGCCCGACTTCTTGGGCTTAAAGCCTGTCGAAATGGAAAAGCTGTTGCTGTCGAGCTGCTGAGCCTTGCCCTCCGACAACAATCGTTTGAAATCGTCCTCGGTGATGTTTTCAAGGACTTCCTCGCATTTGAACTGCGTGTAGATACCGTCCACCATACTTGTGGCGTTTTCCTTAATGAACGTCTTGTATTCCTCTGTCCGTGTAAGGATTTTTTCATCGAACGGTACGCCCTGTTCGTCGGCGTTCTGTTCGGGAATGACGAACAGCGTTTTTGTCGCGTCATCAAAGCTGGAAATCTCTATACGAAAAAAATACAAATAAAACTCTCCTTTCCGTTACTTTTTCTTGGAGTTATCAAATTCCATACTAAACCCTACTTTTTTATTGCCGTTCTTGTCTGTTCTCTCCGCAAAAGAAACAGCCGCGTCATAGGTTTTCCCCGTGCGCTCCGATTTAAAGCCGCTTATCTTGACCTTGCCCTTTGAGAGCAAAGTCTTTATTATGCTTTCCGTTAATTTCTTTCCCTTTGACGAGAAGAAATAATCGTCCTCATATAAGCGGAAATAACACGCTTTCGGCGAGTTTTCACAGTAATAAACCGTCTTATCGTCTTTAGCAAATTTGTATACCGCGCCGCCGCAAACAGGGCATATTCCGAGCGGTTCACGAGGGGGCGCGAGGGAGGTATGCGCTCTTGAATTTTCAAGGGCGATTATCGAGTTGATCTTAGCGATTATCCCCGATATTACCTCGTCCGCGGCAGCCGTTCCGTTTTCGATAGCGGATAACTGCAATTCCATAGCGGCAGTCATTTCAATGCTCTTAACCTCGTCGGGGAGCAGGGCGATAACCGTTTTACCCTTATCGGTGGAAACAAGAGTTTTGCCCTTGCGCTCCACAAACCCGACCTTTATAATGCGCTCGATTATGGCGGCGCGGGTCGCGGGAGTGCCAAGTCCGCGTTCGGAAACGTACTCGGACAATTCCTTATCCTCAATACGGTGGTCTATGTTCTCCATAGCTTTCAGCAGAGTACTTTCCGTAAAGCGTTTCGGCGGCGTTGTTTCACATTCCGCGATCTCGATATTTCCGATGGGGAACTCGTCACCCTCCGAATAAGAAACGAGCGCGGAATTTTCCATTTCGATATAGAATTTTTTCCAACCGAGATTAACGGTGCTTTTTGACTTGCAATGAAATCTCTCGCCGTTCACATCAAACACATACTCCGTTTCGGTGTATTCGTACTGTGGCGAAAGTGCCGCCAGAAAACGCGTTATCACCATATCCAGAATTGCCCGCTCATTCGCTGATAATTCCGTACCGCTTACGTTCGCTATGTATTCGGTCGGAATGATCGCGTGATGATCGGACACCTTACTGTTATTGATAATACGGCTATCAACCGTTAGCCCCTCGGCAAGCAGATCGCTCGCCGCGCCCGCATATGCGCGGAGCATACCAACGCGGTCATTCAGTATTGCGCTCATATCCTCCGTTAAATAATTGCTGTCGGTGCGCGGATAAGTAAGCAGCTTTTTCTCGTAAAGCGTCTGCATTACCGTAAGCGTTGTCGCCGCCGAAAAACCGAGTTTTTCATTAGCCTCTATCTGTAAAGAGGTGAGCGAGAAAAGCAGAGGACGGTTTTCCTTTTTCAGCTTTGTTTCAGCGGAAACGACCTTGCAAACGGAGTTTTCACATTTTGCCTTGACGTTTTCCGCTTCGGCGTAGGTGGTGAAGTAATCGCCGCTATCGTCAAAATACTCCGCTCCGTTGCTCAAACGCAGCTTGAAATACGGCTTTTTTGTAAACCCGTCAATTTCGCCGTCGCGCTGAACTATCATATTGACAACGGCAGTCTGGACGCGCCCGACGGGGCAGAGCGCACCTAGATGTTTTGTGTAGAGCCGCGTTAAATTCATACCCCACAGCCAATCAATTTTGGCGCGGGTAATTCCCGCCGCGAACATATTTTCCTTATCGGCGGCGGGGAGCAGATTATTAAATCCGTTCCGTATGCTTTCGGCGGTAAGCGAGGAAATCCACAGACGGGAATACGGCTTTTTGCAGCCAATGTAATCGTAGACGTATCTGAAAATGCACTCGCCCTCGCGCCCCGCGTCCGTCGCGCAGATTATCTCGTCGACCTCCGCGCTGTTCATAAGACTTTCAAGCCGTTCCAGAACGTCAGCCGCGTTTTCTATCGGCAAAAACTCAAAATCGGGATTTATCGGCAAATCCGAAATATTCCATTTCTCATATTTCGGATCATACTCCTGCGGCTCTTTGAGCCGCACCAAATGCCCCCGCGCTGAGGTAACTATGTAACCGTTACCGCGCAAAACGCCGTTGATGTTCTCATCAGCGCCTATAACCGCGGCAATGTCACGAGCCACCGACGGTTTCTCCGCTATTACTAACTTCATCTAACCCCTCCTTTTCGGGTAATTCGGTTGTACCACATAAGGCATTTTTTTCAACGTCTGTTTTTTCAGACTTATCGGACGGTTTTTCGGTAATGTTCGCAAGCACACCCTTTTCTATTGCCGCCGACAATTCCGATATGCTGATACCCTTTTGGGCTATCATCTCGGCAAGCAGCCGAGTTTCGATATTAGCGATCTCGGCTTTTATATCGGCGATCTCCTTATTGACGTTCTTGATGTTTTCCTTTGCCGTTTCAAGGCTTGCCGTAAACCGTTCAAGTTGTTTTTCCTTTTCGCCGAGCCGTTTTTTCTGGTATCTCAGGCGGTCGTTATAGGTCGGCATATCACAACCTCCCTTGCTTTCGCTTTTCGCGTATTTTGTGTACGGAATACGCCGCGATCACGGCAAGCAACACTCCGCTGTCGATAAGACTGATGTGAAAAACGGGCGGCTTGTAATCCTCCGTTTCGCTCTCCCCGCCATTGTCGGCAGACTCCGAGATTGAAGTGTTCGGCGTATTCGTATCAAAGAAATTCGCCTTGACCGTGAAAATCAAAAGCGTAAGCATAGCGGTAAGCACTATGCAAATACAGATACGCTGTTTAACGCTTTTTCCCGTGATGTACGCATATAACTTTTTGATAACTATCCCTCCCAATACTCAAGCAATCCGCCTATTATAGCCTTAGACGCTTCATACCGCGCTTTCTCGTTCTCGGTAAAGTTGTATATCTCGGAATATTCCTTATGGTAATAGTCCTTGACCGTGTACAGATTTACCGTGAGCTTTGTATGATCAACGGGGCAGTACGGATGACCGCCGCAGTAATAATGTATCTCATCCTCATTGTCAATGTAGTAATCGCAACGACAGCCCGATATGTACTCTGTTTTGCAATTCCGTCCCGGGCAGGAGTGCGGCGAGGTTTCAACCGCAGTCTTATATACAAACGTATCTCCCCACCGACAGGAGTTGTCGTTTACCGTTTTCATAAATTCCTCGAAATCGGATTTTTTGAAATCGAAATCGTAAATTTCTTCATCGGTAACGCCGTCGGCTTGCTGCTTTTCCCTTGTCATAAGCACGAAAAGCAATGACATATAATCCGCGTAGTCCTCCGTGCCGAACTGCTCAATATATCCGTTTATCGTGCTGTCCGCGCCTCTTGCGGGATAAAACGTGACATTATGGCTTTTGTCAATATACTGAATGATTTTCCGAGGTGCGGACGTATCACCGTTGCAGAAATCCAACACGTTATCCTCCAGCGCGTCCTTTGCTTGTGTTTCCATAACGTCTTTAGCCTGTTCGATAAATTCCTTGTAGCCCTCGTAAATTTCTTCGGGGGTCTGGTTTTTATCGTCGTCGACAAGCCACGCGCCGCCGCCCGCGACAGAACCTCCCGCGCCGCTTATAAGTGATGTAAACATAAGCGCCAGAATTATCACCAATGCGATAGCCGCAATCACTATAAGACTGTACGGCATAGTTTCGGCAATAAGCCCGACAATTTTAGCGACTGCGCTTGCACCCGCTTTTGCGGCGGCTTGCGCCGCTTTCGCCGCCGCCTTTGCCGTTGCCTTTGCTCCTGTTTTCGCGGCTTTTGCGGCTGCTTTTCCCGCGGTTTTCGCACCGTTCTTCACAGCGCGTTTCGCCAGAAATTTAGCCTCTGCGACCAAATTGTGATTTACGCGTTTTCGCAATCTTCGCCGCAGCTCCGCAGAGGTCGGCTTATGTATTTTCCGATAAACGCGCTTGGTTATTTTTGCGCCGCCTTTGACGGTTTTCGCACCAGTATGCACGGCGGTTTTCAGGGCGCTTGTGCCGTATTCCTCGATTTGTAAACCCAGCTTTGCGGCTTTTACGCCGTTATCGTCGGATTTGTCGGCTCGGCTGTAAAACTGCCGTTTCAGAACGTCAACGGGCTTTTTCGCGAGATTGACCGCCTTTTTCGCGCCGCCTACCATTTTGGAAACGTCCGCTTTTTTAGGCGCGGCAAAACCGCCCATTGCTATACCTATAAGCTGCGACTGCTGTTTTTCAAACCTTATCCGCTGTTTTTTCAGCTTTTTCAGCTTAGCCTTTTGCAGTTTAGCCGCTTTTTTGTGGTTGATAACGCGCATTTTCTTTTTGGTGAGCGCGTTTCCCTCAACCGTGCCGTTTTTAAGGACTTTGTATTTTTTCTTATCCGCAAGCCGCAGGTTTTTCTGCAAAGACGATTTCGGAGAGCCGCGCGGCGAATGTTCCGCACCTTTTTGCGCCGCCATATTCGGGATATGGTGCGTGATATTACCGCTTTTTTCGGTTTTGACTTCGCCGAATGTCTGATGTTCAACTATTTGCGGAATGTTCCGCGTATCGCCGTTCAATTTATCGCCGCCCGAATAACGCGCCGTCTTCTCAAGAGGGCGATGGATATTTCTTACATTACCCTCAAAACTTCCGCCCGTTTTTGGCGTTTCATTCGCGCGAGGAATGTTCCCGCCGACCGTTCGTGTGTTCTTGTTTGAGAGCGTTCCGTCCGTTCGCTTTGAGAGCGCGTCTTTCTGTCCGACCTTGTGTGTAAATTCCGCTTTTTCGTTGACAACGTGACCGCCTATGCCGTTTTTGTCAATTATAACTTTCAGATTACCACCTCCTTTAAGGGAACAGGCGGCGAAATTCCAGCCCATTGTTCCGCCATTGCTTTGGCTACTCCGAAAAAAGTTTTGGAGCGCCGCTTTGCGCGTTCCGCTTGATTTTTGCCGCCTACGTTCATACACCACCCCACATACTTTGTTTTTCCGTGTATATTTGTGTACTCACGGATAGGCTTGGGGCGCGGCATATCGGCGGTAGGCTTCAGCGGCGGCAAGCCTTTTAGCCATAAGCACGTCCGCTTGGTAACGTAATTTTCCTTATCGTCAACGCTTTCCGCGAAATAATAAGGCTCGATTATCTGCGTAGGCGGCTTGTAGTGACGGCTCATATATCCTACGGGATTTTCAATCGCTATGCGTTCACAATCGGCGTTCGCAATGCTGATAAAGAAGTCGGCGGCTCTTTCGCGCAATTCCTTACGCGCCGCTATTTTTTCGGGAGTGCTGCATTTCGGCGAAAAGTGCCGCGTTCCCGCGTTGGTAAGATAAGTGCAGGGGGGAAAAGCAATTATCATATCCCACTTGCCGGATATCTTATGTAAAACGCCGTCCGCCGTTGAAAATTCGCAGTTCCCGTTTATAAGCGGCAGCACATCCGACTGTATATGCCATTCGGGATAACCGCCCGAACAGGGCATTAGATCACAGCTAAATGCCGTATGCCCTAACCGCCGCATTTCAATTGTCACACGCTGGCTTTCCTCACAGGCAAGTAATATCCGCATATCACTCACCAAACTTTGTTGTCATCAGCTTGTACAGCTTTGTGTCCGTCGGGAAATCGTCCTTAAAGGGAAGTGAGCCGTTAAGTCCGCAATAGATAAGTCCCGAACCCGCGGGCGCTCCCGTAACAAAACTCATCATAGTTTCGGGAATTTTCAGCAGCCGCGCAAGCTGATCACGGTCGCTTGCCGCCTGATTGAGCATAAGTATAAACTCCGAGTTTGAGAGCATAGACCGCGCCGTATCGGATTTAAGCAAGTCCTCAACGTTCTGAGTAATGCCCGTAGGGATACCGCCCCATTTACGGGCGCGTTTATACAACTCAAACAGGAAATTCGCGCTTTCCTCGTTGCGGAACAGCAGATATATTTCGTCAATATAAATGCGTGTACGGATACCGCGCTCTCTGTTGCGGACGATCTTATCCCACAGGTTTTCAAGCACGACCATCATACCAAGCGGCTTTAACTGCTTTCCCAAATCCTTTATATCGTAGACAACCACGCGGTTATTTACGTCCACATTTGACGGATAGGAGAATGTTTTCATAGAGCCGTTGACATAGAGTTCAAGCGACATATACAGCGGCTTTGCTTCCTCCGACTGTTCCTTTGAGAGAATTTCGTAATAGTCCTTGAGCGTAGGCATTTCCGTAGTTTTGCCGAGCAGAAAATCTCTGTAAACCTCGTGCAGACAGTTGTCGATTATGGTTTTCTGTTCGGGAGAAATACCCGACTTTCCCATAATCGTTTCAAAAAATGATAAGAAGAAATCATATTTTGACGATACAACGTCCTCACCCTTGTTGTATTCCTCAATGGATATTTCAAGCGGATTGAGGTGCGTATCGCTGCTCTCGGAAATGTAAAGCAGCTCGCCGCCGAGCGCCTTAACGAGGTTTGTATACTCGCGTTCGGGGTCGACGATGATTATTTCGTCCGTTGTCGAAAGGAACACGTTGACCATTTCTCTTTTCGCCGAGAACGATTTACCCGAACCGGGGCAGCCGAGAATAAAGCCGTTCGCGTTAATAAGCGACGCGCGGTTGAACACGATAAGGTTATTTGTGGTCTGGTTCAAGCCGTAATACACGCCGCCCTCCTGCGAAAGTTCCTTTGAGTTAAACGGCATAAATACGCAAGCGCTCTCGGTAGTCAATGTTCTCCGCACTTTAAGGCGGCAGTTTCCGAGTGGCAGACAGCTTGCAAGCGCATCCTCCTGTTGGTAATTCGCGCGTGATGTGGTGCAGACCTTTGTTCGGAAAACGCTTTCCACCTTATCCGTATTGTTTTCCAATTCCTCAAAACTTGACCCTGTTATCATAACGACAAGGTTAAGCAGAAACATCTTCTGATTTTTGCTTTGCAAGTCGTTCAGAAGTTCCTCGCCCTCTTCGAGCGACTGTTTCAGATCGTCGGAAATAACGTCGGTATACACGCCGTGCTGCGCGGCTTTTTTCTCCTTCTGCATTTTATTTGAGCGCATAGCCGTAAGCTGCCGCTTAACTACCTTTATTGCTTCGCTCGGCTCGACGGGAGAAATGTTCACGGTCACGACTATCGGGAGCGACGTTTCGCAAAGGTCTTTGAGAATATCGTCCACAAGTGAGGATGGTAAATGTTTCAGATAGACCATTCTTGCGAATTTGTCATTATAAAGGAAATAATCCTTTTTAAATTCAAAGTAATCGGGACAGCAGAGCGACTTTTCGGCGCCGCGCATAAACTGAGCGGCGCTTATCGGGCGTATCTCCTGATTTACCCCTCTGAATATATCCGCGATAATGCGTATTCGTTCGTTGGCTTTCAGCTTTTCGATATTTGCGCCGATCTTCTGAAAGCTGGTGCGGAGCGCGATCTCACTCGCCGCTATCTTCTGCTGCGCCAATTCGAGGTTAGCCGCCGTTACCGTCACCGTGAAATATTTCTTGGTTGTTATACCGTTCTGCCCCTGCTGCATTTTGTCAAGGAGCATTTCGTTGTATTCCTCGCGATATTCGTCAAATCCGTCATTTGCGGGCTTTAAAAGGATTTTCCCCGAAAACTCCTTTTGATTTATAACATTGTTATGCAGCGTTATCTGAATATCGTCGGTAGTATCAAAGGAGTTGAGCATATCGCCGTAGGCTAAAAAGATACGCTCCTGTTCCGCTCCGTCGGCGGCGTTGTAGGTCACGTCCGTAAATGCGTAGGTCACGGAATAGCGGTTTTTCGCCACCTCAAAAATATATTTTCCGTGAACGTGTTCGTAAGGTATGGTGTCCTGTACCGAACGCGCCACTCGGCGCACCTCCGCTTTTTCCTTGACCTTGGGGGGCTTGCGCTGTTTTGCTATACGAGCCTTATCCGCGATCTTTGCGGAATTGTCCGCGATAGGCTTTTTGCTTTTGAGTTTACTCAATGTTTAGCACCGTCCTTTCGTTTCGATAGCTTCTTACCGCGCTTTATCTCGGCAAGCTGATGTGCTATCCTGTCCTCGATTATTTCCTCGCGGCAGCTCCAGAACACGGGCAATTCCTCATAAACGCGTTTCTGCGGCTCTACCCATTTCTGGCGGTATATCATACCGAGAAATTTTTCAAACGGCATACCGTCATATTTGAAAAAGCCGAAAGCGAAAATGGGAATGGCGATCAGGATAATCACCCACCCTATAACATCCTCACTGAGATAGTCCTTGCCGAAAATAAACAGCGGTATGCAGACCGCGAGAGCCGCCACCGCTGATACGAATTGCCGAATAGTCAGACCGAAAAGAAATTTCTCCTTATAATCGGTTATCTCTTTCGGTATCTTGATTTCAATCAATTTATGCACCTCCATATTTTAAAAGCAAATCCCGAACCGCCCGAATATCCGCTTTGCGAATATTCGGTCTAGCCTAGCCGCACAATCTCCGTTCGCTTCGCTCTCTGCGCTTGTACAGCTGCTTTCGGGATTTACATAGCGCCGCAAATCTTCCGCGACCACGCGCCCGACTGCATTACGCCCATTGCCAACGTCAGAGTGGTTATCAAGCCGGATATTCCGCTGAGCGTTAAATTCGTGCTACCTATGTTACCGCTTATAAGGGCGTTGTTTATCGCGGAATATGATATAAACATCAGCGCCAACACTATTGACTGCAATGAAACCGCCGCGTAGGATTTCAAAAATCCCTTTCCCACGTCGGATAATCCCTCGCAAGCGAACGTAGACAGCGGCACGGGCGCTATCATTGTGTAGACCGTCAGCTCAAACAGCCTTGCTATCACCACGACGTTGGCAAGTATCAGCACTATTTTCATTATCAGACCTTGAATTGTTATCTGCAAATTCATTAAAAGGGGCTGAAAATTCAAAAATCCCGCGTTCGTATCGTTGACGATAAGGTGTGCGTCCGACGCTGATACAAAGTACTGAGCCTTAGTCATATTATCGCCGCTTATAAAGCTGTACTGCGTTACCGTGCCGCTTATAGCGCCGACAAAGCTGTTAAAGCCCTTATACAGAATGGTCGTGAATAACTCCGCGTTATCCACGCATAGCTTTGCGACAACCAATTTTATAAACAACATCAGTACGTTTTCCCAAGTCACCCATTGAAGGTGGAGAGTTTTTGAGAAAAAGTCGATGAGGAAAAACATAACGCAAAGCGTTATTGCCATAGCCTTTATCGCCGCGACCAAATTCGGGAGCGACGTTGTGGCTGTCGTTAAAAGACCGTCATTCGTGAGCAGCTCAATAAGCATTGAAAACATCGTATTCAGTTCGCGAACGATATTTTTTATATTATCCATACATTGCCCGTAACTCCACATAAAACCTCCTTTCGGGAAAAAGAGAAACGGCGGCGCGGGAAATCCGCGACACGATGTCGCGTAGTGTTTGCCACATATGGCAACGTGTTTGCTTTACCGTGCCGCCGCTTCAAAAAATAAATGAAACGTTAATCTGCCGCGCTTATGCCGTTATGCCGAACAAATTAAGTGAGAGCGTGAGCGCGAACACAACAAAGCCGCTGGCAAGTGTCATAAGACCGCGCGTTTTTGCTTCCGCGTCGTCATTCTTGATCGCAAGCGCGAACATTACGCCGCCGACAAACGCGACAACCAAGCCGATACGCCCAATCCAAGTGGCGAAAAATCCGATAACCGAATTAAACGCTGCCTCACCATCGACCGTACCGCCGCTAGTGCCGCCAGCGGGCGCGGCAAACGCGGAAACGGTAGTCAAAAGCGTTACCGTGAGCATAGACGTAACGGTGGTAACAACACGCTGAACCCTTTTGCTTGCCGCTGCAAATGCTCTCTTAATGGGATTTGTGCGCTCCTTACGAGTCGCGAGTGTGGTCTTGTTTTCCATAACAGAAAACCTCCTTTGAAAAAAATATTTATGTACAACCGCCTTATGCGGAAGTATCCGTAAAACAAGTTTTAAAAAATAGCTGCGCTGTCGAACATAGTGTTATAGTCGCTCTCACCAAAAATTTTCCGCTCGGTCATATCCAGCGGAGCAATATTTTCGGGCGCGGGCAGCTCTACGTCAGCGAAATCCAATTTATCATCGGAATTGTAATATTTGTCGCTTGACAAAACAACGGCGTTCTGCTCGTTCCGAGAAAGAGCCGCCGCTATCTCGTGCTCATCGCCGACAAACTCATTGTCAAGGTTATCTCCCGCCATTTCATACACCTCCGTTTCATCTTCGGGAATATCTACGTCAGTTATCGGTTTTTCATCGTCGATAGGCTTTGAAACTCCCTTTGGCGGTATTTTTTCGTAATGGTTGATCTTCGGATCGGGCGCTTTTTCCGTGTGCAGATCGTCGATAAGATACGCGTATTTTTGGTTGCTGTCCTCCAGATACGCGTAATTAACGTGCTTTTCAATATCGAATTTGTGGCAGAAAAACGGGTACAACGCGCGAACCATTAAAACACACTCGTTAGTTTTCATTACCTTTAATTCATCGGGGGTCATCAACTCTCGCCCCAGAATGGAATTATTCTCCGACGTTGACGGAGATTTGTGGGAGCGCGTTCTGTTCTGCGAAACAACGTCTATCGTTTCCTTGCCGAGCGATTTTGAAATGGCTTCAAGCGTACTGTCCTCTTTGCCGCCAAGAAATAATAAGCTGTCGCAGTTGCCCGTGACGATCTCCCACGACTTGTCATACATTTTTTTCAACTGCGCCAAATTCTGTATGATTATGTTCGCGGATATCTCCATTGAACGCATTGTCGCCAGAAGTTTATCGAAATCGGGGATAGTGCCTATATTCGCGAACTCGTCAAGCAGACAGCGGACGTGTACGGGCAAACGACCGCCGTACTTGAAATTTGCGGTATCGTAAAGCGTATCGAATAACTGCGTGTACATCATCGCCGCGAGGAAATTGAATGTCGCGTCCGAGGACGGAATGATAACAAACAGCGCCGTTTTTTTGTCACCGAGGGTATCAAGCTGTATATTGTCCGTGTGCGTTAAATCCGCGACTTCGGGCAGATTAAAGGCGGCAAATCTGACCGCCGCCGAAATAAGTATTGATTTTGCCGTTTCCGCAGGTGCTTTCTTGAAATCCGCATAATACGAAACAGCCATACTCAGAGAGTTTTCCTCGCGCAGCTCGTCCATAAGATCGTCAAGTGGGGAACGGTGGTTTTCGTCCTGCTCCGATATTTCCGCTAATCTCATCAGACGCATTACCGTTGAAAAATTTCTGTCAAGCGAATTGCCGTTCGGGTCTTTCGCGTCCTTTTTCTCCAAAAGATAAAACGCGATAGCAAGCGTAAGAGCTTTTGTACTATCGTATAGCAATAGGTAACTCTTTGAAATAATCTCCGAGTTTTCCCCTGCTCCGCACCGTGCGTGCGATTTTCACCGCACACGGCGCTCCATCGGTATTGCGTTTTTGCCAGATTAGTGTAAACTTCAAAGCATATGAAACTTAAATTGCGGAATTACCCGCTAATTCTCTTAGTTGATTGATTTTCTTTAGCATGGTGCTGTTCGGTTTTACCTTATCAAGATAAAATTTGATTGCGTCTGCAGTGCTTGCGTGTATCAGCCTGTGAACGTCAACATGGACTATTATCAGATTTTTATATTCGTCCGTGCCGCCCAAACTGACGGGCTTTTTATGATGACAATGGATTTCATCAATCCACAGAGGTTTGCCCGTTACCGCACATTTTCCGCATTGCGCCGCATACAGTGAAACTCGGTTATCCATATATTCAACGCTTCTGTTTGGTATCTGCGCCGTTGCCAGCATATGCAGCACTTTTAACGTCAGGTCATCGAATTTCAGGTTTTTATGAATTTCCTCTCTCCCTTCTTTGGTATATTTGCAGATAACCGCCTTTTTGTACATCGGATTTTTGGTTTTGATATATCCGATCGGGCAGACCGCAATACCACCGATAAATCTCACTTGTTCGCTTGCGCCGTAATTTTTCCGAACATATTCGCTTTGGATTTTGCCTTTTTTCTTAACCCTATCCCGCAGTCTGTTTCTCATCAAGCTGTTTACCCGAAATTGAATTTTGCGACAGTCGATATTGATGTTTGTCGCATAGCGGTAGTAGTTGTGTATTCCCCATACCATTGAATTGTAGAGGCTTACCGCCAACGCTTCCTCCTTAGCGTTTTTCGGATATTCGATATATTTTATCTGACCTATCAGCTTTTCCGTTTCCCGTTTCAAAGCTTTTTCCGACATATGCGACCCTACAACATATTTGCCGCGTTTCGGAACAGCTTTTAAACGAAATCCAAGAAAATCCGAATAGTGCCTTTTGAGATTAACGACCTTTGATTTTTCCTCGCTTACTTGCAGCTTCAGCCGTTCGTTTAGCCACTGCTTTACGGCAATGAAAACCTTGTCGGCGTCGCTCCGCTTTCGGCAGAATATTTTAAAGTCATCCGCATATCTTACGATATACATCTCTTTGAGATTACTGTTGTTTCGCAGAGAAGTGTACTTTTTTCCGTTATCCGGTGAGCCGTCCTTTTTGTATTTGGTTTTAACTTTTCGGGTAGGAATTGTTTCCCACTGTCCCGCTATCCACCAGTCCAACTCATTCAAAACGATATTTGCCAGAAGCGGAGATAGAATGCCGCCCTGCGGCGTTCCCTTATCGGGATAGATTACGCTTCCGTCCTGCATTGCAACAGGAGCTTTCAGCATTTCTTTTATAATACAAATCAACTGCTTGTCCCTTATTCCCAACGTCCACATTTGTTTTATCAGCTTTGCATGATTAACATTATCGAAAAATCCTTTAATGTCAACATCTACAACATAATGCAAGTTCATTTGCTGTATCATTTTATAGCATTGCGCCAAAGCGTGTTCCGCCGACCTATTTGGTCGAAAACCATTGCTCCGCTCATGAAATTTTGCTTCGCAAATCGGCTCAAGCACTTGCAAAATACATTGCTGAACAAGTCTGTCGGTCATTGAGGGAATTCCAAGCGGACGAATACCGCCGTTTGGTTTTTCGATCTCTTTTCGTCTTACGGGTTTGGGTTTATACCATGCCAATTTACGCCGAATTATTTCAACGTATTTTTCGGCGTTGAGTTTTTCGATATCCTTTATCGTGACACCGTCCGTTCCCGCCGTATTACTTCCCGTGTTGCGTTTGATGTTCCGATACGCCAGCCGTATATTATTTTCATCACGGATTATATCCATGAGATTTGTGAAAACTTCACCTCGTTTGCTGTCGGCGTATAATTTGTCAAAAACACTTTGCAGGTCGTAATATTCCAAATGCCTTAGTTTCTTTTGCTTTGTCATAGGCAACGCCCCCTACTATAATATATTTAGTCGGTAAATCCACGGCAAGCCAGCCATGGTTTA
>ERZ777305.1330-NODE-1330-length-30479-cov-9.970287_pt1 | contig 30479 bp, 23 predicted proteins | sample MGYA00374965_ERZ777305 | MGnify/ENA primary metagenome ERZ777305 (study PRJEB29328, sample SAMD00013331) | mouse gut metagenome | study: EMG produced TPA metagenomics assembly of the Metagenome analysis of fecal microbiota from mouse which was promoted... | reverse complement strand
TGTCATAATAGAATTGATTTTTAAATGATTAGCGGCCGGAAATATTCGCGGCCGCAGACAAAAATCAATTCGAATGACTATCCGTTGCAGCGATGAGCTGCGGGATTATATTTTTTTAATTATTAGACACATACGCCCTCGCATAGTGCGATGATTATAACGTCGATAGACATGGGCGGAAAATGGTTGATTTTTCGCATATTATCATTTTTAGTAAATATTTACGTGGATGGGATGCGGTAAACGGCCCGAGCTATACGACACAAAAAGCGCGGACCTTTTCACGAGTACCGGAATCCGAGGCCTTCGACTGCCATACACCCGATAATGGAATAAAGCCCACGCTGAAAGAAACAGCATGGGCGCAAACTTTATTCCTTGGGTGTAATTTGAAAGTGTCGAAGTTTCAGATTCCCGAAATAAAAGCTAACGCCTTTTATTTAATATGTCCGATCGATCGTTATTTTACCATTCGCATTAGTGTTTTGGATTCGTCATCGTTTTTTAAGTCCCGTCATGTTCATTACGGCGTCGATGAACGTCATGGGATGCGTCGGCGCTCCCGGGAGCCACAGATCGACTCGGTGGCGTTCGAAGAACGTGCGGTCGACGGCGCGGCTGTCGGCGAACAGACCGCCCGAGCAGGCCTCCGATCCGCATATGATAAGCACTTTGGGTTCGGGCACAGCGTCGTAGCATATCTGCAACGCTTCGGCCATGTTGGCGGTGACGGGACCCGTCACCACCACGCCGTCGGCATGGCGCGGCGAAGCGGTGAACTCCACTCCGTAACGGCCGAAATCGAAATTGACGTTACCCGTGGCGTTCAGCTCCATCTCGACCGACGCGTCGCCGCCCGCCGAGACTTGGCGCAGACGGAGTATGCGGTTGAAGAGCTTGGGTATCTCGGGCCGCACCTTCTCGGGGCGGAAATCGATCGCCTTGTCGCCGACGCGCACCACGAGGGCGTCGCGGTCGGCCGAGCCGATCTTGTAGTCGTTGGTGAAGCGTATGTTGCGCGGGGCGCGCAGGGCGCACTCGCCGCAAAAGAGGCAACGGCCCATGTCGAGCGTGAAGGGCGCCGTGCCGATGGCCTGCGTGGGGCAGAGCGCGGCGGCGGCCTCGACGTCGGACATGTCGTCGGTCGCAGTGAGCGCGGGCCGTCCGCGGAACTCCTCGGTAAGCTTCACCTTCGTGAGGTCGGGAATGTATTGCAGGCCGTGGCTGCGCAGCACTTTTATCTTCGGCAGTATCATAATACTCGGATCATTTGGTTCTTACAAATCGTGGCCGCAGTAGGAGAGGTTGAAACTCTTGTTGCAGATCGGGAAATCGGAGATCCCCTCGCCGCGCACGGCCAACGCCAACGCCAGCCAGTTGTGGAGCGAGGGATCCTTCACCTTGTAAGCGGCGATACGTCCCTCGGCGTCGGTCACGGCGACATGGCATATTTCGCCGCGCCAACCCTCGACGAGTCCCACCGCGAGCGATTCGGGAGCCAAGGCGGCTTCGTAATCGGGGCGCGACGGATTCGGCACGGGGGTGAAGTCGGCCAGCAGGCGTTCGATCAGGTCGGCCGATTGCAGCACCTCGCGGCAACGCACCATGAGGCGGGCCATCACGTCGCCGTGGCGTTTTACGATGCTCTCGTGGGGGATCGACGCATATACGCCCGCGGGGTGCGACGCGCGTATGTCGCGGCACGCTCCGCTCGCGCGGGCCGCCATTCCCACTCCGCCTATGCGCAGCATGTCGGCGCGCGGCACCACGCCGCACTGCTCGTAACGCGCCAGCAAGGTCGGGGAGCTCTTTATGTCCTGCCGCACCTCGTCGTAACGACGGCATATCTCGGCCACGTTGCGACGTATCGTATCGATCTTTTCGGGTGTCAGGGGCTTGTTCGTGCCGAGGGGACGTATGAGTCCCTTGCCGAAACGGTTGCCGCACCAAGCCTGCGTGGTGTTGATGGTCATGGTTCGCAACGCCTCGCACGCCACCTGCCCCAGCTGGTAGCCCACGTCCATCGACAAGGCTCCCGTGTCGGCTATGTGCATGGCCATGCGTTCGAGTTCGGCCGCCACGGCGCGTTCGCGAACGAGATTGTCGTCCGCGTCGCGGCCCGCGAGCTTCTCCACGGCCGCGACGAACGCCGAGGCGTGCGAGACCGCGCTGTCGCCGGCCACCGATTCGGCGAGCAGTGTCTGGCGCAGACGGTTGTCGGTCGCGGCGAAACACTTCTCTACGCCGCGGTGCTGGTAACCGAGCGCTATCTCCAGATGCAGCACGTTCTCGCCGTTGCAGATGAAACGAAATGCCCCGGGTTCGATGATGCCCGCATGTATCGGGCCCACGTTCACCTCGTGGAGCGAATCGCCTTCGATGGTGTAGAACGGGTAGTTGTCCATCGTCGAGTTGCGGTTGCGACGGTCGAACGAGAAGCGCAGGGGCTTGTTCCACGGCATGGAGTCGAACTCCACGTCGTACAGCTCCGCAATCTCGCGCTCGAAGGGGTGCATCGCGGGATGCAGGGCCGTGAGCGACGGCAGAGCCGTGTCGTCGTAATAGTCCATCGTGAACGAGGCGAGCATTATGCGATGCTCCTCGTCGTCGAGCAGGATTATGTAGAACCGCAGCTGCGAATCGTCGGGCAGGGCGAAGTAGTGCGCCACGTGGTAACGCTCCTGCTTCAGACGCTCGCGCAGATCGTCGTACAGCGCGGCGTAACCGACGGTAGGGATATCTTTCAGCGCGACGGCGCGCGATATGTTGTCTATGATATGGTAGTTCATCTTCTTGGCGGCTTAAAGGGTTGCTATTCGGTCGATGACAGCGCGGAGCGGCGCGGGCTGCCAGAGTCCGAGCACGATGGCGGCCATGAGCAGCGAGAGCGCTCCGTACGAGAGCCGACGGTTGATCTTCGAGAGGTGCAACTCGTCCTGATTGGGCTGGTAGCAGAGCTTTATGACGCGGTAACAGATCGAATAGATCACGATGCAGAGCAGCAGCACCATTACGGCGGCGAGCCACCATCCTGTCGAGGCTATGGTCTGCGAGAGGATCATGAGCTCCGACACGAACAGCGGCGAGGGCGGGAACGCCAGCACCGCGACCATGCCCGCCAGCAGACCTATGGCGCCCACCTTGTTGATGTTGATGTAGTCGCCGATACGGTTTATGCGGTAGCCGTTGTAGACCTGACGCACGACGGCTATTTGCAGGAAAAGGCTGCTCTTGATGAGCGTGTGGCAGACGACGTGGAACACGGCGGCCCATACGCCTATGCCTCCTATGCCCAATCCGATGGCGGCGATGCCCATGTTCTCGACGGTGGAGTACGACAGGAAACGCTTGTAGTTGTTGGTGCGTCGCAGGAACAGCGCGCCCACCGTTAGGCTCAGCATTCCGATGATGAGCAGCACGTGGCGTACCCACGGGAACACTTCGGTCGAGGCGAAAAGTCTGTATACGCGGAATATGGCCAAGAATCCCGCGTTGACCAGCCCCGTCGATATCATGGCCGAAGCGGGTGCGGGCGCGGCGAAGTTGGCGTCGACGCCTATGGTGTAGAGCGGGAATATCTCCATCTTGCAGCTGTATCCCGTCAGGATGAGCAGGAAGGCCGTCTTCAGATACAAGGGGTTGCCCTCGGCGATGAGCCATTGCAACTCGCTGTAATCGAGCGAGCGGTTCGAGGCGGCCGCGCTGAGCAGAAGTATTCCCAGATAGGCTATGGCGATGCCCGTCGAGCAGACGAACAGATATTTCCACGTGGCCTCCAAGGCGGCCTCCGAGTGGCGGTGGTAGATGATTCCCGCGCCGCAGAGGGTGGTGGTCTCCAGCAGGATCCACGTGACGGCTATGTTGTTGGCGAAGTATACGCCCGTGATGGCCGTGATGAGCAGCATGAGCAACGCGAAGTAGGTGCGGTAGGCGGCTATGCCGTCGTCGCGCAGATATTCTTGCGAGTGCAGGAATACGAATGCCGCCACGACGATCATCAATATGTAGAATACCGTTCCCGCCTCGTCGAAGGTGAAGAATGCGCCCGAGGTGGCGAGGAACGCCCCGCCGAAGAGCAGACGGGCGGCGAAGAGGGCGTGTATGCCCATGTGCAGCGCGCAGAGCAGATGCACGGCGCGGCGGCTGCGGGCGAAGAAGGTGGCGGCGCCGGTGGCCAGCCACAAGGCTAAGAAGATGTATATCATGTCGCTTTAATCCTTTACATGGGTCAGTGAATCGCTGTCGTCGGCGTGTATCTCACGGTCGACGCGGGTCATGAACAAGCCGAGCATCAATACCGAGATGAGGATATCGAGCAGGATGGCCGTGTTGATGAGTATCGGCATCTCCACTCCTATGGCCATCGAAAAGAGGAACACGCCGTTCTCGATGACGAGGAATCCCACCATGTGGGTGAAGATGCGCGAGCGCAGCACGATGAGTATCAAACCGCTCAGCAGGGCGTAGAGAGCCACGCCGAAGAAGATCATGTGCACCGACGAGTCGGCCACGTAATAGGTGACCAGCGCGCTGACGACCAGCGCCGTCACCGATAGCAGCAGCGAGTTGAACTGCGCCGATCCCGAGGTGCGCACGCGGTTGATCTTGGTCTTGCGGATGACGCGCTGCAATATGGCGGGCACGATCAACGCCTTGAATATCAGAGTTTCGAGTATTACGAACGAGAGCTCGATCCAGTCGAGCGAATGCAGGCGCAGCAGGGCTATGCCCAGCAGAATCCAGCCCTGAAAGGCTATGAGCGAGGCGTAATTGCGGAAACGTTCGACTATCGACAGATAGATGAGCGTCAGCACATACAGTATGATAAGCGATAGTAACATGGCCTTCGGTTAAATGTTTATGTCGAGTTGCAGCAGGTAGCCGATGAAGAAGATCAGGGCCGCCAGCGCGGTTACGGTTACTATGAAAGTGGTGTTGCGCGCGAGCTTGTTGCGCGCCTGCGTCGACTCCACGATGCCGACGGCCAAGCCCGTGAGCGCGACGGCGAGCGGCGCGGCGAACCACCAGCGGAAACAGCATACGGCGGCCACGGCGTCGGCGGCGATCATCGAGAAACATGCCGTTTTGAGCCAGCCCGCGATGTGGATCAACCCCAGATCGATGCCCGAGTAGTCGAGGCACATCACCTCGTGGATCATCGTAAGCTCCAAGTGGGTGCGCGGGTCGTCGACGGGTACGCGTCCCGACTCGACGAAGGCTATCTTCACGAACAGATATGCCGTGAGCAGCATCACGATGGTCAGGTGCAGGTCGAACGACTGTTCGCGGGCGAAGATGTCGGCGAACGAGGTGTAGCCGCAGAACATGGCCAGCGTGGCGAAACCTATCATCAGGGCGGGTTCGACCAGCGCGCCGTAAAGGGCCTCGCGCGAAGCTCCCATGCCCTCGAACGAACTGCCCGTGTCCATCGCCGCGAGGATGATGGCGGCGCGGGCGAGGGCCAGCGTGTAGGCGAAACATATCATGTCGCCCTCGAACGAGATGAGCGGGTCGAGATCGGCCACGGGGATGAATAGCATGGCCGTCACGGCCGCGCCGAGGTATACGGCGGGGGCGATGCGGAACAGCGACGTGGTAGTGGTCGAGTATACCGAGCCTTTGCGGAGCAGCAGCGCCACGCCGTTCACGTGGTTGAAGAAGCGCACGCCCTTGCGGCCTGCGAGTATGGCGCGGGTACGGTTTATCACGCCCGTGGTCAGCAGGGCCACCGTTATCATCAGGATTGTATTGAGTGCAGTTCCCATACGCTAAATGAGGTTTAGGATCGAGAGAATGAACACCGCCACGAGAAAGAGCAGGGCGAAGAGTATGTAGTGGTTGATCTTGCCCGTGCGCAGACGCATGATGCGTTTGTTTATCAGGCGCAGAAGCTCCATCCACCACGCCGCGAAGAGGCGGTCGATGCGGTCCTTGTGGCGCACGTTGTAGTTGTGGGCCGAGGGGAATATCTCGCTCTTGCCCACGGCGCGACCCTCGACGGTGTTCTGCGTGAGCGAGGTGGCGATCGACTCCAGACCCTCGGCGAACGACTCGCCCGTGTACTGCATGCGTATGTTGGGCGAGGTGAAGCCGCAGCCCCATGTCGGACCTTCGGCGATTGTGCGGTTGCGCTGCGCGCGGCTCTTGACGGTGTATATCAAGGCTATGACCAGCACGAGCAGCCATCCCGCCAGCGAGACGCGCCCCAGAGCGGGCGCCATGTCGTTCTCGACGGCCTGCGCGGCCGAGGGTATGAACTCCTCGGCGATGCCGCTCACCATGCGCAGGGCGTATTGGGGCAGCAATCCTACCGCGACGATTCCCGCCACGGGGATAGCCATGGCGGCTATGCGGCAGTTGTCGACCTCATCGGCTTCGGCCACATGGTGGTGGCGCGGCGAGCCGAGGAATACGGTGCCGTAGAGTTTTGTGAAAGCCAGCATCGCGATGCCGCCTATGAGGGCCAAGGCCATGAGGCCGCCCGCGGCGCATAGCGTGTCGGAACCGTCGCTCACGCTGTCGAGCATGCCGAAATATATGAGGAACTCGCTCGTGAAGCCGTTCAGTGGCGGCAGCGCGCAGATGGCCAGCGTCCCGACGAGGAACAGAATGGCCGTCACGGGCATGCTCTTGGCCACGCCGCCGAAGCGGTCGAGCAGCGTGGTGTGCATCTTCGAGTAGATGTTGCCCGCGCCGAAAAAGAGCAGCGACTTGAACATCGAGTGGTTCGCCGTGTGGAGCAACGCTCCGCACAATGCGGGCGCGGCTATGGCGGGATTGCCCGCCGCGCGGCCCAGCAGGGCTATGCCGAGACCTATGAAAATCACTCCTATGTTCTCTATGCTGGAGTAGGCCAAGAGTCTCTTGACATCGTTCTGCACGGCGGCCAGCAGCACGCCCCACAATCCCGTGACGATGCCCGCTCCGAGGACTATGACGCCCGCCGTATGTATCTGCGCGGAGTCGGTGATCTCCCAAGCCACGCGGATCACGCCGTAAACGCCCGTTTTGATCATTACGCCCGACATTACGGCCGACACGTGCGACGGAGCTGCGGGGTGCGCCTCGGGCAGCCAGACGTGCATCGGGAACAGACCCGCCTTCATGCCGAAGCCCGCCAGAAAGAGCAGGAACAGCGGTATGGCGCGTCCCGTCGCGAAGCATGCGGGCAGATCGGCGAAGCGCGCCGAACCGCACGCGGCGTATATGTCGACGAAGCCCGCCACGAGAAAGACGAAGCCTATGTGCATCATTATAAGGTATGTCAGCGCGGCGCGCAGCACCTCGGCGCGTTGGGCGTCGAACAATATGAGCAGGAAAGACGCGATGGTCATAAGCTCCCACGCGAGCAGGAACGAGAATCCGCCGCTCGACATTACCACCATCATCATCGAGAGCACCAGTATGGTGAGCGAGACATAGTGCAGCGATATGTGCGCCGACGATTTTTGTGTCAGATATCCTTGCAGATATCCGCGCGAATAGAGCACCGTGGCCATGCCCGACACGGCTATGATGAGCAGAAAGAGCGCCGACAGAGAGTCGACGGCCATCTGTTCGCATCCGAACAGCGGGCCTTCGATGCGCGCGAGCGTCTTCGCGGGAGCGCCCGCCAGCACGCTTATCGACGGTGCGGCGACGGCCGCTGCCGCCGCTGTCACTGCGGTGAACGCCACCCACACCTTGCTGCGCAGCGGCGCGATGAACAATGCGCCAGTCAGCAGTGCGAGGGCCAAAAGCAGGTAGAGATAGAACATATGGATTGTCGTCAAATGTTTGCAGTCCGTTGTTTACAGTCCGTTCACGACGGCCGCCATCACCGCGGCGGCCACGGCCGCGGTCTCCGTTCGGAGCCTCTGCGTACCGAGCGTTACGGGGCGGAATCCGTTTTCGAGCGCAAAATTAATCTCTTCGGGTGAAAAATCTCCCTCGGGACCTATCAAAATCAAAATATTTTCGCTTTTGCGTATCTCCGACGCAAGATATAGGCGTTCGCTCGCGTTCTCCTCGCAGTGGGCTATGAATTTGCTCCCCTCGAAGGGCGCGGCTATCAGGCGGCGCAGAGGGGTCATGTCGTCGAGCGCGGGATGGTAGGCCTTGAGCGACTGTTTGACCGCGGAGGTTATGACGCGCAGTTCGCGGTCGTACTTTATGACGCGTCGTTCGCTGCGGTCGCACTCGACGGGCACGATGCGGGTGACGCCCACTTCGGTGGCCTTTTCGAGGAACCATTCGAAACGTTCGATGTTCTTCGTGGGGGCGACGGCGAGCGTGATGCCATAAGGCATCTTGCCGTATTCGGCGATGGTCTCCACCGCCTCGACGGTGCAGTGTTTGGGGTTGGGGTCCGTCACGCGGCAGCGATAGAGATTGCCTCGTCCGTCGGTGAGGTGGAGCTCGTCGCCCGAGGCGAGACGCAGCACCCGCACGCAATGTTTCGACTCCTCCTCGCTCAGCGTGTAATGCGGCAGGACGATATCGGGAGCGTAAAATAGTTGCATGGTCGATCGTGTTGAATTTACGCCTATCCGAAAAACTCTCCGCTCGTTTCGCCGTCGATGCTCGGCGAAGACGGGGTATTTTTGCGGATAAGTATTTTAAATATTACCTTTGCAAAGGTATTAATTATATGTCAAGTAATGAAACGCTTCATACCTTTATTCCTATCGGCGATGACGATTATGACTTTCCACGCATGCCACCGCTCGGGCGACGCGGGCGGAAATCCCTTTTTCGAGGCGGAGTGGGACACCCCTTACGGCGCGCCTCCGTTCGACCGCATAGCCACGGAGCACTTCAGGCCCGCTTTCGAGCGCGGCATGTCGCTGCACGACGAGGAGATAGCGGCCATCGTGTCGTCTAAGGCGGAACCCGACTTCGAGAATACGGTGCTGGCTTTCGACGAGTCGGGACGTATGCTCTCGCGCGTGAGCGCGGTGTTCGAGCTTCTCGACGCGGCGGATACCGACGAGGGGATGCAGGCCGTGGCGGCCGAGATGATGCCCGCGTTGTCGGCGCATCGCGACGCCGTGATGATGAACGACGAGCTCTTCGCCAAGATAAAGTCTGTATACGACCGTCGTGCGGCGATGGATCTCGACGCGGAGCAGCTGCGGCTTACGGAGAAGATATACGACCGTTTCGTGCGCGCCGGAGCGTTGCTCGCGGCCGATAAAAAGGAGCGGCTGAAAGAGATAAACGAACGTCTGTCGCGGCTCGGGGTCGCGTTCGGCCGCAATCTGCTGGCCGAGACCAACGCTTTCGCGATGGAACTCTCGGTTGAGGAGCTGAAGGGCATCCCGTCAGTGGTGCGCGACGCCGCTCTGGAGCAGGGCAAGGCGTCGGGACGCGAGGGAAAATATGTGTTCACGCTTCAGAAGCCGAGCATGCTGCCTTTGCTGACATATTGCGAGAACCGCGCCTTGCGCGACAGCATCTACAACGCTTACGTGTCGCGCGGCGACCGCGGCAACGAACACGACAACAAGGCCGTGGTGGCCGAGATGGCCGCCTTGCGTTACGAGAAGGCAGCGTTGCTCGGGTACCGCTCTTACGCCGATTACGTGGCCTCGAATCAGATGGCGGGGAGCCCCGAGGCGGTTTACGCTCTGCTCGACCGCGTGTGGACGCCAGCGCTGGAGCGTGCGAACGGGGAGTTGGAGCGCATGTTGCCGATGCTTCGCCGCGACGAGGGCGCCGACGCGGTGTTCGAGCCGTGGGACTGGTGGTATTACGCCGAGAAGGTCCGCAAAGAGGATTACGACTTGTCGGAGGAGGGCGTGCGCCAGTATCTGACGCTCGACAACGTGAAGGGCGGCATATTCTTTTTGGCCAATCGTTTGTACGGAATAACGTTCCGCCCGCTGGCGGCTCCAGTGTACAACGACGAGTGCGAGGTATATGAGGTGATCGACGCCGACGAAACGCCTCTGGGTGCGCTCTACTTCGATTTCCATCCGCGCGCGGGCAAGCGTGGAGGCGCGTGGTGCGGTCATTTCACCGAGCAGACTTATCGCGACGGACGTCGGGTGGGGCCCGTGGTGAGCGTCGTATGCAACTTTACCCGTCCGTCGGGACGCATCCCCGCCTTGCTGTCGATAGACGAGGCCGAGACGCTGTTCCACGAGTTCGGACACGCGTTGCACGGACTTTTCGCCGATGTGCGCTATCGCGGACTGGCTGATGTGGAGGGCGACTTCGTGGAGCTGCCGTCGCAGATCATGGAGAACTGGGCTTTCACGCCCGAGATGTTGCGCCAGTATGCCGTCAACTATCGCACGGGCGAGGTCATGAGCGACGAGATGATAGATAAGATACGCCGCAGTTCGCTTTTCAACAAGGGCTTCGCCACGACCGAGTTGGTGGCCGCGGCGTTGTCGGACATGGATATACACTCGCTCGCGAGTGCCGATCCGATCGACGTCGATGCTTTCGAGCGCGAGGCGTTGAGCGTGAAGCGAGGACTTATGCCGCAGATAGCGCCGCGTTACCGCTATCCCTACTTCAGCCACATATTCGACGGCGGCTACTCGGCGGGATACTACTTTTATATATGGGCCGAGGTGCTCGACAAGGATGCTTTCCGAGCGTTCGTCGAGAGCGGCGATCTGTTCGACCGCGGCACGGCCGAGCGTTTCCGCCGCGAGGTGCTCGCGCGCGGAGGCAGTCGCGCGGGTATGGATATGTATCGCGCGTTCCGCGGCGCGGATCCCGATGCGGATGCCATGCTGATCGGTCGAGGGTTGATCGACGCGCCCGAGCAAGCGGCCGAGGCCGAAGCGCGAGAGGTGGGACCCGTGGATACCCGCGCTCAGGCTCGCGAGCGGGCGGAGAGGTCGCGACGCGAACGCGAGGCGGCCCGCTCGGATGCCGATTCGACGGCAGGGGAGGAGTAATATATGCTGTTCGCCGACAGCGGAGGACGCACGAGCCATATGGCGAGTTGCAGTCCGCCGCGCGGGGTGGCGGCGAACTGCCGACATCGCATGGCGATGTCGATTACATTAAAGTGAAGAAACCGAATTGAAAATAACGATGAAAAAACTATTTTTATTTATGACAATCAGCGCTTTTGCGGCGGGTTGCGCGGGCGATTCGATGCCCGTGGCCGATCTGCCCGAGATCGATACGACGAATCCTTTGTTGGGCGAGTGGGACACTCCCCGCAACACTCCGCCGTTCGACAAGATAAAGATTACCGATTACGAACCAGCTTTCGAGACGGCCATAGCCGTGTCGCGGGCCGAGATCGAGGCCATAGCGAACAATCCCGCCCGTCCCACGTTCCGCAACACCATCGTCGCGATGGAGCGTCAGGGCCGATTGCTGAACCGCATATCGGGCATATTCTATAATCTGCGCGAGGCCGACACCTCGGACGAGATGGATGCAATCGCGCTGCGCATACAGCCCGCGTTGACCGAGTTGGGCAACGACATCGCGTTGAACCCTGCGCTTTTCGCTCGCGTGAAAGCCGTTTACGATGGTTCGCGCCGCGGCTTGTCGGAGGTCGACGTGAAGTTGCTGGAGGATACCTACAAAGGTTTCGCCCGTTCGGGCGCGGCTCTGTCGGACGAGGACAAGGAGCTCTATCGCGAGTATACTTCGGCCCTTTCGGAGGCCACGCTCAAGTTCGGGCAGAACTCGCTGGCGGCGACCAACGCATTCGCCTATAATATTACCGACGCGTCGAAGGTGGCCGAGCTGCCCGACTTCGTGAAGGAGGGACTTGCCGCCGATGCGGCGGCCCGCGGCGAGAAGGGGTGGACGGTGACCCTCAAGGCTCCGAGCTATGTGCCCTTCATGACCTATTCGTCGCAGCGCGACATAAAGGAGAAGCTCTACCGCGCATACAATTCGCGCGCGTTGGGCGGCGAGTTCGACAACTCGGAGCTGATACGCCGCATCGCGTCGCTGCGTCTGAAGATCGCCAATCTGCTGGGTTACGAGACCTATGCCGATTACGTTCTCGAGGAGCAGATGGCCGAGAACGCCCCCGCGGTGACGGCGTTCCTCGACGAGCTGCGCGCCGAGACGGTGGATTACGCCCGCAAGGATTACGAGACGATAAACGCATACGCCGCCTCGAAAGGGCACAAGGGCGATGTGATGCCTTGGGATTGGGCGTACTGGGCCGAGAAGTACAAGTCGGAGAAGTATGCCGTGGACGACGAGCAGGTGAAACCTTATCTGAAGCTCGACAACGTGATCCGCGGCGTATTCATGGCGGCCGAAAATCTTTACGGACTGACGTTCACCCCCAACAAGGATATAGCGGTCTATCATCCCGATGTGACGGCTTACGATGTGGCGGATGCGAACGGCGATTTTCTGGCCGTGCTGTATCTCGATTTCTTTCCCCGCGAGTCGAAACGTTCGGGCGCGTGGATGACCGAGTTCCGCGGCACGAGCGTCGAGGACGGCGAGGAGACGCGTCCGTTGGTGTCGCTGGTGATGAACTTCACCAAACCGACCGAGACCACGCCGTCGCTGCTCACCTTCGATGAGTTCAACACATTCCTGCACGAGTTCGGACACTCGTTGCACGGCATGCTGGCCAAGGGCGAGTACGAGTCGCTGAACGGCACGAGCGTCTACCGCGACTTCGTGGAGCTGCCGTCGCAGATCATGGAGAACTGGGCGACGGAGAAAGAGTATCTCGACCGCTGGGCCGTGCATTACCGAACTGGCGAGCCTATCCCCGCCGAGCTGGTGGAGAAGATCGTGGCCGCGAAGAACTATCTGGCGGCCTACTCCAACGTGCGTCAGCTCTCGTTCGGGTTGGCCGACATGGCTTGGCATACGCTCAAGGAGCCTTACGAGGGCGAGATAGAGCCCTTCGAGCGCGCCGCGATGGCTCCCGTGCAGATCACGCCCGCGGTGGAGGGCACTGCCATGAGCAACGCCTTCACCCATATCTTCGCAGGCGGTTACGCCGCGGGATATTACGGCTACAAGTGGGCCGAGGTGCTGGCGGCCGACGCCTTCTCGCTCTTCAAGGAGAAGGGGATATTCGACTGCGACACCGCTTCGGCGTTCCGCCACCTGCTGGAGCAGGGCGGACAGCGGCACCCGATGGACATTTATGTCGAGTTCCGCGGCCATAAGCCCGAGGTGAAGGCTCTGATCGAGTCGATGGGGTTGAAATAGGATTGTCGATGCCCGCAGGGCATCGATATCTTCGGCGGCTCGCGCTTTGCGCGACCCCCGCAGCCGCCGAAGATAAACGGTAAAAATTATTTGTACAAAATATGAAGACAGCAGGCAGAATTTTACTTTCGGCGATTTTCGCCGCGGCGTCGTTGAGTGCATCGGCGCAGAAGACTTCGGGCAACCCCGTTTTCGAGGGGCGTTACGCCGATCCCGAGGGCGTGGTGTTCGGCGACACCTATTGGATCTATCCCACCTATTCGGCGCCTTACGGCGAGCAGCTCCATTTCGACTGTTTTTCGTCGAAGGATCTGGTGAAGTGGACCAAGCACGAGCGCATTATCGACAACTCGCGCATAAAGTGGTTGCGTCACGCTTTGTGGGCGCCCGCCATCGTGGAGAAGGACGGCAAGTATTTCCTCTTCTTCGGCGCGAACGACGTGCACGAGGGCGAGATCGGCGGCATCGGTGTAGCCGTGGCCGACAATCCCGCGGGTCCGTTCGAGGATTATCTGGGCAAACCGCTCATCAACGAGATCGTGAACGGCGCGCAGCCCATCGACCAGTTCGTGTTCCGTGACAAGGACGGTTCGTGGTATATGTATTACGGCGGTTGGCAGCACTGCAACGTTGCCAAGTTGCGCGACGACTTCAAAGGATTCGTTCCGTTCGAGGACGGCACTGTCTTCAAGGAGATCACCCCCAAGGGTTATGTCGAGGGTCCGTTTATGTTCATCCGCGACGGCAAATACTACTTCATGTGGTCGGAGGGCGGCTGGACGGGTCCCAACTACCGCGTGGCATACGCCATCGCCGACAATCCGTTCGGTCCGTTCGTCCGCAAGGATGTGATTCTGCGCACCGACGAGAATGTGGCCACGGGCGCGGGACACCACTCGGTGATACACAATCCCAAGAGCGGCAAGTATTACATAGTCTATCATCGCCATCCGTTGGGTTCGACCGACGGCAACGACCGCGTCACCTGCGTCGATCCGCTGGAGTTCGATGCCGAAGGCAATATCCTGCCCGTGAAGATGACGTTCGAAGGCGTAAAGCGCGACAAGCTGAAATAGGTCTCGTATCCGTAAAAAACGAACAACCCCCGCGAATCGATTCGCGGGGGTTGTCGTTTTCGGTGACGGTCCGTTATCGCGGTCCGCCCGGTCCGCCCATCGGGGGACCCATGCGGCGACCCGAACTCTTGCCGTCCGAGATGCCGTAATCGGAGAGTACGCGCGATCCCTTCTTGCCGAATACGCGGAGGTTGTAGTTGAACTGCACCGTGAAGTAACGTCCTATCACGCTGTTCCACGAGTTCTGCGTGAAGCCCGAACCCGTCGTGCGGGCGAACGAGGTGTTTTGGTTGAAGATGTCGTTGACGCCCACCATGATCTCGCCCAACTGGTTGCGGAAGAGCTTCTTGCCGATGTAGGCGTTGCAGAGCGTGTAAGAGTCGTTATAGTCGTTGGTGAAACCTATGTACTGCACGTAGTTGGCGCTGGCGGTGAAGGTGAAGCCTTTCCAGAATACCGTTTTGAGCGTACCCGAGGCCGAGTGGTTGAAGTACTCGTTCTTGCTGCCGCGCGAGGCCAGCGAGTTGTCGGCTTGGTTGTAGGTTCCGTTCCACGAGAGGGTGAAGTCGATGTTCTCCGAAATGTTGCTGCCCAATACCACGTTGGCGTCGTAACCTATGTTGCTCGCCATGTTGCGCGCGCCGTTCACGAGCGAGGGCGTTTTCGAGTAGTTGACGCCCGCCATGATGTTGAAGTTGCACTTCAGGAAGTTGATCGGCAGACCGTAACTCAAGTGGGTGCGGAGGCTCAGGTAACCGTCCACGTTGTCGTACGTGGTGTACTGTATGGGAGTCGAGCCCACCTCGTCGATTACGTACTGGGGTATGTTGTCGCCCGTGTAGATGCTCGACGATATGTAGTCCGACGTGCTCTGGAACGAGAACATCCACATGAAGGTGCGGCCCTTCTCGAGATTGGTGTTGTTGTAGTGGAAATTGATTCGGTGCGAGTAGGCGGGGTTCAGCCGCTCGTTACCGCCCGTAACGTACTGCGAATCCGATATGTCGAGCAGGTTCTGCAACTGCGTGATGCGCGGGTTGTCGGTGCCCGACATGACGAACATGCGGATCGAGTTCTGCTTGTTGATGTTGAAATTGCCCATCAGGAAGTAGGTGAAGTCGTTGTACGACCTCTTCACCGCCTGAGTGTCCGTCGCCCGCACCTCGCCGTTGAGGGTCGAGTACTGGTAGTTGAGATCGAGCACCAGTGTGTTGCGCTCCTTGCTGTAACGGAAACCCGGGCCTACGCGGTGGGTGGTGTAGTCGCTGGTGTAGGTGTTCGAGAGCTGCGGATCGAGCGTTCCGTCGGTGTAGGAGTTGTCGTTGCCGAAGTTCCATGTCTGCTTGTCGCGCTCCTGACCCGTGTAACCCACGCGGTACTGGAAATTGAGCTGCGAGAACTTCGACAGCGGCTCGGCGTAATTCACGGCGCCCTCGATGCCGGTGTTGTTCGAATCGGTCTCGTTGGCGAGGTAACGCAGCAGAGGCGAGTAGGTGCCGTCGCCGTTGTCGATGGTCGACTGGTTCGAATAACTCTTCGAGTCGTTATCGTTGTCGCGGTAACTGAATCTCACGTCGGCCGTGAACAGACGGCCCGGCTTGCCCAGCTTGAGGCGGTATTGCAGGAACTCCGATATGTTGTATCCTCCTTGGTTGGCCTCGTTGCCGTTCATTATGATGTTGTGGATGGCGTCGCCGTATTGCAGACCGTCGGTCGTGCTGAACGGATCGTACGACTGGAAACTGAGTCCCGTGCGCGACATGATCGACTGGTTCTCCGATATGCGCCAGTCGAAACGGGCGTTGAGGCGGTTGTTGTAGTTCAGGTTGTCGGAATAACCCGTCTGCTCCAGCGTGCCCAGATCCTCGAGCGGAGCCTCGTACCACTTTATGGTCTGCGAGAGATTCTTGGTGCGGGTGCGGTTGAAGAAGTAGCTGGCCTCCAGTTTCACCTTGTCGTTCTCGCCCCACGATCCCGTGTAGTTGAGTCCGAGCGATCCGACCTTGGCCACTCCGCTCTGCGGACGCACCATGTATTGGCCCACGCCGCGACCCATGCCGCCGCCCATGCCGCCTGTCGCGCCCGACACGCCGAGGATATCCTCGAACGAGAAGTTCTGCTGGTTGATGTTGTTGAGCAGCGCGATACCCGACAAACGGTGATTCTTGTTGAAATAGTTGATGTTGCCGCCGAAAATGTACTTGTTCGATTCGGTGATGTCGTCGGTGTCGGGCTGATAGCCGTATCCCGCATAGATCTTGCCGAAAACGCCCTGACGCATGGCCTCGTGCGTCACGATATTGATGGCCTTGTAGCCCTCGCCGTCGTCCATGCCCGAAAATTCGGCGTTGTCGCTCAGCTTGTTGTAGACCTCGACGTTTTTAACCGCCTGCGCGGGCAACGAATTGAGGGCCGTGGATACGTCCTCGCCAAAGAACTCCTTGCCGTCGACGAAGATCTTCTTCACCGTCTCGCCCTGAGCCTCCACGCTGCCGTTGGTGATGGTGATGCCCGGCATCTTCTTCAGCAGACCCTCGACGTCGGCGTCGTTGGCCACCTTGTAGGCCTCGGCGTTGTAGCTCACCGTGTCGCCCTTCTGCGAGGCGCGGATGGCCTGCACCTCCTTCACCACGGCTTCGATCTTGGTGGCGCTTTCGGCCATCTCCATCGCGCCCAGATCCTTGGCGGCCGCGTCGACCTTGACGCTCTTTTTAAGATCGTCGTACCCGAGGAACGTTATCACCACGTCGTACTCGCCGTATTTGAGGTTGGGGATTTCGGTCTTGCCGCCGAATCCCGAGGTGTAATACTTCTTCTCGCCGTCGGGCACGCCTGCGGGCGACACCTCTACGACGGCTCCCGCTATGCCCTCGCGGGTTTGCACGTCGATCACCGACATGGTGAGTTTGCCGCGCTGCTGGGCGAATGCTGTTACCGTCAGGCAAATGAAAAGAACGGTTCCGATAAATTTCTTCATACTCCTGTCTGCTTTACGCTATTTTATTGTTGAACTTTTTTGATTCAGTTGTCGCACGGGTGGCCCGCGCACATGCTTCATGTGCGAAGAAACGTTTGTTTTACAACAGTCGTTTTCTCGCCTCGGCATAGCTCGAACGAGTTCGGCTCTGCTCTCGACTTAACGAAAACGTTGCAAATATAGGGATTTCTTTACCTTGCATGTGCCGATTCGGGGGCGAATCGACAAAACAGGGGTGCCAATTGACTATCGACACCCCTTCCGAAAAACAACCTAATTTCCATTACTGCCTTGAATGGAATATGGGATTCCTTGTGAAGATTGGACTGAAGAATTTAGAATCCCATGCCGTTGTCGAAACCGCCGCCGAAACCTTGGGGTCCTCCCATCGGTCTGTCGCCTCCGCCGAAACGACCCTCGCCGCCTTGTCCCATACGGCCGCGATTCTGCTCGTTCTGCTTCTGTTTCAACCATTTCTTATACTGCGATGCGTCGAGTATCTTTTGCATGCGCTCGTCGCAAGCCTCCTCGCGCGCTTTCTGCTTCTCGCGACGCTCCTGCATCATCTTCATCATCTCCTCGCGCTCCTTCTGTTGCTCGGCGGCGCTTTCGAGATTGATCTTGTAGATTTCAGCTTTCTGCTTGTCGGTCAGTTCCAGCGATTTGGCCATACGTTCGGTTTGCATGGTCGCCACCTCTTCGGCCGATAACTGTTTGCGCTGCGAACGCTGCGGTCCGTCTTGGTTCTGTGCGAAAGCGGCTGTTCCGATGAGCAGGGCCGCTGCGATCGCCAATGTTTTTACTCGTTTCATCCTGTTTTCGTTTTAGGGGGATCGTCGTCGGGCGAGCCCGAGGTCGGATCCTTTCGTCGATACAAAGGTAGGGGTGAAACGACCGAATCGGTGCCGACGCGTCGGTCGAACGTCATAACGGGAGGGGTGAATCGCCTAATTGGCGGGGTGAACCGACGTGAGCCACTGCTTGAATTCGGGCACGCGGGCTTTCGAGATGATGATCTTTTCGGGGATATCGACCGTAAGATTGAGCGACAGACGGCTGCCGAACCACACGGCGATATCCTTCACGGCCTTGCGGGCGACGATGAACTGGCGGTTGGCGCGGAAAAATTCGTCGTCGGGCAGGGTCGTTTGGAGCGTCTCCAGCGTGCGGTCGATGACGTAGCGTTCGCCCGAATAGGTCGAGGCGGTCACCTTTTCGTTCGAGGTGTAGAAGTAGGCCACGTCGTCTATATTAAGAGGTATGATCTTGTCCTTGTAGTGCACGAGGAAAACCCGCTGGCTGTCGCGCTTCGAGGTCTCGATCATGGTGTCGACCTTGTTCTTGTAGTCGGAGCGTTCGGCGCCGCTCAGGCGGGCGAACTTTTCGATGGCGTGCCGCATGTCGTCGGCCTTGATGGGTTTGAGCAGGTAATCGATGCTGTTGACCTTGAAAGCCTTCAGGGCGTATTCGTCGTAAGCGGTGGTGAATACGATGGGCGAGGCGATGTCGACCGAATCGAATATGCGGAACGACTCGCCGTCGGCCAGATGGATATCCATGAACACGATGTCGGGCGCGGGACGGCTCTCGTCGCGGAAATAGTCGACCGTCTCTTCGACGCTCTCCAGCACCGCAAGCACGTCGTACGACGGCTCTATCGAACGCAGTATGGCTTTGAGGTTGGCGGCGGCGGCCGTTTCGTCCTCCACTATCAAAACATTCATTCCGCAATCGGTTTTTGCAGAGGCAGACGCACGGTGAACTCGTCGTCGGTCTCTATGATTCGTATGTCTTCGCCCGTGATGAGCTGCCAGCGGCTGCGCAGGTTCTTGAGTCCTATGCCCATCCCGGGTTCGGGTTCGAGCTTGGGTGCCTTGCGGTTCGATACCACCAGCGTGCCGCCCTCGGTGCGTATGGATACGTGGAACGGCTGCTTGCGCGTGATGGTGTTATGCTTCACGGCGTTGCCTATGAGCGGTTGCAGCGAGAGCGCGGGCAGCGTCCATTTCAGGTAGCGGGGGTCGATGTCGGTGTCGAAGAACAGCTTGTCGGCATAACGTACCTTGAACAGTTCGCCGTAAGCGTGCGCGAAGGCCATCTCCTCTTCGAGGGTCGATTTGGCGTTCTGCCCGTTCTGGATGATGTAGCGGAACGTGTACGACAGTTGGTCGATGTAGGCCAAAGCCTTCTGCTCGTCGTCGTCGCGCACCAGCATGGCGAGCGAGTTGAGCGAGTTGAAGAAGAAGTGGGGGTTGATCTGGCCCATCAGCATGTTGTATCGTGTCTGGAGATTCTCGTTGCGCAGGTGTTCGTTTTCGAGCAAAATCTGCTGCTGACGATAGAGCAGGGCGTATATTCGTCCGTAAAGCACCGCCACGGCCAGCACCACGGTACATTTGAGCATCACGATCAGGTCGAGATACATTCCGTGGTTGAATATCATTACCGACTTTCCCGTCTGCCAATTAATGACGGGAGCGAAGAAGTAGCAGGCGAACGCCGCCGCGACGGCCATCGCGCATCGCTGCATGTAGCTGCGCGTAAGGAATTTCTGTTTATGGATGCGCGCCGTCATTATGGTCATGAGCAGATACGACAGCGCGAAATAGTAGAGCATCTGCATCGCCATGTCCTGATCGCGTTTGGGGCGGTCGAAGATCATCGGGGCGTTGATCTCGTTGCCGTTCTGGCGCAACACCTCGTCGAGTATGGGGTTGGAGCCGCCGCGCGGCGGGAATATGGTGCAGAGCAGGGAGTCGCCGTCGTTGAGATTGTACCACTTCACCTTGCGGTTGTTTACGAAAACGCTGTCGATGCGCACCGAATCGGGATGCTCGGGCGAGGGCGCGCTTTCGCTCAACATATAGCCGTAACCGTCGCGCGAGAGGCGCAAAACGCCTTCGCGTTCGGGTTTGCGGAACTCCGCGTTTTCGTGCTTCTCGCGCTGGTAGTTGTTCTCGCGCTGCTCGACCATCATCGAGAGCAGATACGAGAAGTTGACCGTGAGCGTGATGACGATGGCAATCAGCAGGTTCAGTACGCCTGTCGATCGCGTGTGCTTCAGTTTTACCATATTCGCCAAGTTTTTCGGGTTCAACCTGTCATTCATGGCGCGTAACGGATTCGGCGTTTTCGGTTTTTCGGTGGCGGTATCTTTCATTCAGTCCTTGTCGGTTCGGGCGCGCTCGAGTTATTCATACCACGAGGCGTAAAGGCGGTAGTCGTTCGCCGTGCGTTTTATTATCTGTTCGCGTTGCTCGGGCGTGACCTCGCGGATCCTCTTCGCGGGGACGCCCGCATAGAGCGAGTTCGGTTCCAGCTCCGCGCCCGAGAGCACGAGCGCGCCCGCCGCGACGATGCAGCCGCTATGCACCACGGCGTTGTCGAGGATGGTCGATCCCATGCCTATCAGGCAATTGTCCTCGATCACGGCTCCGTGCACGGTGGCGTTGTGGCCTACCGACACGTCGTTGCCGATATGGGTCTGCGACGGGCGGGGCGATTTGTCGTATAGGGTGTGGATCACCACGCCGTCCTGTATGTTGGTGCGGTCGCCGATGGTGATGGAGTTCACGTCGCCGCGCAACACGGCGTTGAACCATATCGAACAGTCGCGGCCGATCTTCACGTCGCCTACTATTACGGCGGTCTCGGCCACGAAAGCGCCTTCGCCTATCTCGGGCGTGTGGCCGCGTATCTCTTTGATGTATGCCATGAGTTTACGAATTTACGGTTTATGTTTGCGACTCGCCAGAGTCGCGCGGGCCGCAGCCTCGCCCCGCGAAGGCCCGCTGCTCGCTGACGCTCGGCGCGGGTTTCGCAGGCTGCGACCCGAGTAGCGTCGGCAAATATGATGCAAGGCGCGAAGTTTACTCTCCGCCCTCCGCCTGCTTGGCCTTGCGCCACAGAGCGTCCAGCTCCTCGGCTGACATGTCGGTGAACAGCTTGCCGCCGCTCGCGGCCTCGCGTTCCATGTGTTCGAAGCGCGAGATGAACTTCTTGTTGGCGCGTTCGAGCGATAGTTCGGGGTCGATGCCGTAAAGACGGCACATGTTGACCAGCGCGAAGAAGAGGTCGCCCACCTCCTCGGCGGTGCGGTCGGCGTCGCGACGCTCCATTTCGGCCTCCGTTTCGGCTATCTCCTCCTTCACTTTGGCCCATATATCCTCCTTGTGCTCCCAGTCGAATCCCGAGTTGGCGGCCTTCTCGCTTATGCGGTAGGCCTTTACCATAGCGGGCAGCGAGCGGGGCACGCCGCCCAGAATGCCGCTTCGGCGACTCTTCTTACGCAATTTGAGCGCCTCCCAGTTTTTGGTCACCTCGTCGGGGGTGTCGGCGTGTATGTCGCTGTAAACGTGAGGATGGCGATATATGAGTTTGTCGCATTCGGCGTCGGCCACGTCGGCGAAGTCGAACGCGCCCTGCTCCTCGCCCAGCTTCGAGTAGAAGACCACGTGCAGAAGCAGGTCGCCCAGCTCCTCCTTTATGCCCGCCATGTCGTTGTCGGCGATGGCGTCGACGAGTTCGTAAGTCTCCTCTATGGTGTTGTTTCTCAACGATTCGAAAGTCTGTTCGCGATCCCAAGGGCACTTCACCCGCAAGGTGTCCATCACCTCCAGCAGTCGCTCGGCAGCTTTGAGTTTCTTCTGTTCGTTCATGTCGAAATCGAATTATGCAACACAAAGTTATTATTTTCCGCGGGAAATGGTAACTTTGCGGTGAATAATTTTTTACGCTATGAGATTCCGATCTGTTGTTTTAGCCGTTTCGGCCCTGATGCTTTCGGTCGCTGCTTTCGCCGCCGACATCGTTCCCGCGCCTCGGGAGTATAAGAAAAGGGACGGAGTATTTACCATACTAACAACAACTAAGATTACACACTACCCTGAACTCCGCCCCTCGGCAAATTACCTCGCGGAATATCTCCCGCTGTCGGTACATGAACATAACGGGGAGTCGGCGGGAAATATTGTGCTCAAAACGAATAAAAATCTCGCCGCCGAGGCGTATACGCTCGACATAAGCGCCGAAGGCGTGGCCATCGAGGGCGGATCGGCAGCGGGGGTGCAGAACGGCATCGAGACTCTGTTGCAGCTGTTGCCCGCGAAGGTGTATTCGCGCTCTCTGACTCCGCCCGTGATGGTCGGCGCGTGCCGCGTGGTCGACGAGCCGCGTTTCGCTTATCGCGGATTCATGCTCGACGTGTGCCGCACGTGGATGGAGCTCGATGAAGTGAAACGTTTCGTCGATAATCTGGCGCACCACAAGATCAACAAACTGCACTTGCATCTGTCGGACGACGAGGCGTGGCGCATCGAGATAAAGTCGCATCCCGAGTTGGCCGAAGTCGGAGGATTCCGCGGCGGCGACTCGCCCGTGGCGCCGCGTTACGGACGTTGGGACGAGCGTTACGGCGGATACTACACGCAGGAGCAGATGCGCGAGCTGATCGAGTACGCCGCCGTGCGCAACATAGAGATAATCCCCGAGATAGATCTGCCCGGGCACAGTCTCGATCTGGCGAGCGTGCATCCCGAGGTGCTGTGCGGTTACGCTCCCTCGCTCAAGGCGTCGGACGGTTACGACACCCGCAACGTATTGTGCGCGGCCAAGGAGAGCAATTACGCTCTGGTGGATGACGTGATAGGGGAGTTGGCCGAGCTGTTTCCGTCGCGCTACATACATATCGGCGGCGACGAGGTGGACGCCTCGCAATGGATGTCGTGCCCCGACTGCAAGGCGTTGATGGCGGCCCGCGGCATCGGGTGCGGAGCCGAGTTGCAGGAGTATTTCATGAACCGCGCGGCGCGCATGGCGGAGGAGCGGGGCAAGATCCCGTGCGTGTGGAACGAGGCGATAAATTCGGGCGGCCTCGACCGCAAGGCTCTCGTTTACGGATGGAAGAGTGTCGACGCATGCCGCAAGTCGGCGCGCGAGGGGTATGCGACCGTGGTGATGCCCGGGGCCTATTTCTATTTCGACATGCGTCAGACCCCGCGCGAGGCGGGTCACGATTGGGCGGCGATATTCGATGCGAAGAAGGTGTTGTCGTTCGATTTCGCCGAGCAGGGTTTCACCGAGGCAGAGATGCGTAACGTGGCGGGGTTGCAGGCGAATTTCTGGAGCGAGATTTATCTGTCGCAGCGCGATGCCGACATCGATTACGATTTTCTGTATTATCAGACGTATCCGCGTATCTGCGCGCTTGGCGAACTCGCATGGAGGGGCCGCAGCGACGGTTGGGCGGAGTTTTATTCGCGCCTTACGAGCAGTCATTACAGCCGCATGGCGGCGATGGGCATCGATTTCCGCCTCTTTCCGCCCGCGGTGAAGTATGCCGACGGCGTGTTGACGGCATCGACGGACGATCGCTCGCGCATATATTACAGCGTGGCGGGCGAGGAGGGCGAACGTCCTTACGAGGGGCCGATACGCACCGACAAGCCGCAGCGTTATTCGTTCCGCAGCCGATACGAGGGCGCGCGGAGTCCCGAAGCGGGTGTGGCGGCGCGTTTCCGCATGTCGCAACCGAAGGTGCATATCACGTCGTCGGCGCCGCAGAGCGAGCGTTTCCCCTTTTCGAACGCCGAGGGATACGGCCGCATAGCGCGCACTTCGCGCACCTCGCGGGCGGGTGATTGGATTCTTTACACCTTCGAGAAGCCGGTCGAGTGTCGTCGGCTGGAGGTTCGCACGGGCAACCTGCAATTGCCGAGGTTCATATTCAATTCGGGATACATGGAGGTGAGCGAAGATGGTGTGACGTTCCGACGGGTGTGCGATCTGAAGAACGGCGGCGGGGCTATAGATAATCCGTCGCGACCGATAAAGGCCGTGAGGGTGGTATGCACGACCGACGGCAACGGCGCGGCATTCGTCACGGTGCAGGCTCCGATGGTGTTTCCGAAGTTGTAGCGCTGTGTAATATTTTCGTCGAGGCCCTTTGGCGGGTTCGCCGACGGCGGAGGACGCAACCGAGCGTAAAGCGAGTTGCAGTCCGCCGAGTGGGGCGGCGGCGAACTGCCGACATCGCGTCGCGATGTCGAAACATTCGTCTCCCATATTTTCCTGAAGTCATACGAAAAAAGCGGCGGCCCGTACGGGTCGCCGCTTGCGTATCGGAATTTAATCGCGATTACTTGTTGTAAGCTTTCATAACCGAGATGAGGTCGAGAACCTTGTTCGAGTAACCCCACTCGTTGTCGTACCACGATACGACCTTAACGAAAGTGTCGGTCAAAGCGATACCGGCAGCCTTGTCGAAGATCGAGGTGCGGGGATCGCCCAAGAAGTCCGACGATACGACAGCCTCCTCGGTGTAACCCAGAACACCCTTTAACGAACCCTCCGAAGCCTCTTTCATGGCTGCGCAGATCTCGTCGTACTTGGCGGGCTTGGCGAGGTTTACGGTCAGGTCGACAACCGATACGTCCAGCGTGGGAACACGCATCGACATACCCGTCAGTTTGCCGTTCAGTTCGGGGATAACCTTACCTACGGCCTTGGCAGCGCCGGTCGACGAGGGGATGATGTTGCCCGAAGCGGCACGTCCGCCGCGCCAGTCCTTCAACGAGGGACCGTCTACGGTCTTCTGAGTAGCGGTGGTCGAGTGAACGGTGGTCATCAAACCGTCGGTGATACCGAACTTGTCGTGCAGAACCTTGGCGATGGGAGCCAAGCAGTTGGTGGTGCAAGATGCGTTAGAAACGATCTTCTGGCCTGCATAGGTATCGGTGTTGACACCGCAAACGAACATGGGGGTAGCGTCCTTCGAAGGAGCCGACATAACCACGTACTTCGCGCCTGCGGCGATGTGAGCCTGAGCCTTCTCCTCGGTGAGGAACAGACCGGTAGACTCTACGACGTACTCGGCCTCCACCTCGTTCCACTTCAACTGAGCGGGATCCTTCTCGGCGGTTACGCGGATGGCCTTGCCGTTTACGATGAGCTGGTTCTTCTCGGTGCAATAGTCGATCGTACCGTCGAACTGACCGTGCATGGTGTCGTACTTGAGCATGTAAGCCAAGTAATCCACGGGGCAGAGGTCGTTAATACCTACTACGTCGTACTTGTCAGTCTGAGTGCAAGCTGCACGGAATACCATACGGCCGATACGTCCGAAACCGTTGATACCAATCTTAATCTGTGCCATAAGTTTAGCTTTGTTATATAATTAGAAATCTGTTATTTTTTTCACACCGCAAAGATACGTACTTTCGTGTGTTTTTCAAAATTTTTCGTTAATTATATGCGATTCGCCGTTCGGGCGGGGCGCATCGGTTGGCATTTGCCGTTTGCGTGAGCGTCTTGTGTCGCCATTTGCGACTCGCAGAATCGCGCGGGCCGCAGCCTCGCCCCGCGGAGGCCCGCTGTTCGCTGTCGCTCGCCTGCGACCTCCGCAGGCTGCGGTCCGAGTATCTTCACAGCGTCAACTATCGTGCGAAAGCGGATTATCGGCCTCGCGACGCCTCGTACTCCTCGACCATCTTGGCGCGCTTGGCCATCGCCGAGGCGAAGACGAAATCGTTGAGTTCGCGGTTGTCGGCGTGCAGAATGTCGTGTTTCGACCCCTCCCACCATTTGTTGCCTTCGTAAATGAAGACGATCTTCTCGCCGATCTCCATCACCGAGTTCATATCGTGGGTGTTGATGATGGTGGTCATGGAGTACTCCTCGGTTATGTCGCGTATGAGATTGTCGATCACGATCGAGGTTTGGGGGTCGAGTCCCGAGTTGGGCTCGTCGCAGAACAGATAGCGCGGATTGAGCACTATGGCCCGTGCTATGGCGACGCGCTTGACCATGCCGCCGCTCAACTCCGACGGGTAGAGTTTGTGGGCGTTGTCGAGATTCACGCGTTTCAGGCAGAAGTTCACGCGTTCGAGCTTCTCCTCCTCCGATTGTTCGGTAAAAAGGTCGAGCGGCAGCTTGACATTCTCCACCACGGTGGAGGAGTCGAGCAGCGCGCCGCCCTGAAATATCATTCCCACATCCTTGCGGATGGCCTTGCGGGCCTTGAAATCGAGCGTCGAAAAGCACACGTCGTCGTAATATATGGCGCCCTCGTCGATCTCGTGCAGGCCGACCAAGCTCTTGAGCAACACGGTTTTGCCCGATCCGCTGCGCCCTATGATGAGGTTGGTGCGCCCCGTGAGGAACTCCACCGAGATGTCGTTCAGCACCGTGCGTCCGTCGAACGACTTGACTATGTTTTGAGCCTTTATCATTTACGTGAGCAGCAGTTGCGTGAGGATGAGGTTGAATATCATTATGACTATCGAGCTCGACACCACGGCGCGCGTCGAGGCTTTGCCCACCTCCAGCGAGTTGCCCTTGGTGTAGTAGCCGCAGTAAGCCGATATGCTGGTTATGATGAACGCGAATACGGCGATCTTGATGAGCGAGTAGATCACCTCCCACATCACGAAACTGTATTGCAGGCCCTCGATGTAGTCGGCGGGGATCATTATGCCCGTCAACACGGCGATCAGATAGCCGCCCGCCATGCCGATCAACATGCTGAAGATCGTGAGGAACGGGAAGAATACCACCGTGGCCACTATCTTGGGCAATATAAGGTACGAGGCCGAGTTGACGCCCATTATCTCCAGCGCGTCGATCTGCTCGGTGATGCGCATGGTGCCGATCTCCGAGGCGATGTTGGAGCCTACCTTGCCCGCGAGGATCAGGGCCACGACCGTCGACGAGAACTCCAGCGTCATGGTTTCGCGCGTGGCGTATCCTATGAGGTAGCGCGGGATGAAAGGCGATTCGAGGCTTATCGACATCTGCAACGTGATGGCCGCGCCTATGAATATCGATATTATGGCCGTGAGACCTATGGAGTTGAGTCCTAAGGCCTCCATTTCGTAAAAGATGCGCTCGCGATAGATCCGCATCTTTTCGGGACGCGAAAACACCTTCTGCATCAGCAGGAAATATCGGCCTATCGATTCGAACATATCGTTAAATTGCGAGCCTCGGGGCGTGTCGACAATCCGTCGGCGTCGTGACGGACAAAAGTAGGGAATTATTTTCAATCCGCCAAAATCGTGCCTGCGAAGGCTCGGTACAGCATAATTAGGGATTATGATATTGTTTCTCAACTTATCTTCGGCGGCTGCGGGGGTCGCATCTTCGATGCGAGCCGCCGAAGATAGTAATGCCTGAAGGCATTACATAACGAGAATCATCGACGGACTTACTCCTCGCCGTCCTTTTCGACGCTCTTTTCGCTCTCCACCTCCTCGAACTCTACATAGTCGCCCACGTTCGACTTCACGCGTTTCTCCTTGACCGAGGCGGTGTAGATCTTCACGTCGCCCGTGCTGCGTTCGCCGCGCTCGCGGCGCGAGTATTGTCTGTTCGGGTCGTACCCTTCGCCGAAGTTGCGGGCGGCCTCCTCTTCGATGCGGCGTCCCATGCGGCGCAAGCGGAACAGCATGATGACGGGCCATGCCACCAGCAGGAGCACGAGTATGAGCGCGCCTATGAGCAACGCCCCGAAGAGCGAGGGCACGAATACCGCCAGCATGACGATTACCACCACCGTCAGCGGGTTGTTTCTGACGAAAGATGCCATCGTGTCGAGCAGAGCCGAAAATATGTTCATAAAGCGGTGCGAAATTAATTGTAACCTTCGCAAAAATACAAAAAAATCGCCATTCCGTGAAAGATATGCTTCGAGTGTGGATAAAAAGTGTTATTTTTGACGACTAATTAACACATTCGATATGTCACACCAGCTTTTGGCCGTTACGCCCGTGGACGGCCGATATAACAGAGTCACGGCGGTCTTGTCCGAATATTTTTCGGAGTATGCGCTCATACGCTATCGCGTGCGCGTCGAGGTAGAGTATTTCATCGCTTTGTGCCGTTTGCCGCTGCCCCAATTGAGCGAGGTGCCCGAGTCGGCGTTCGCCGAGCTGCGCAAGCTCTACATCGAGTTCTCGATGAGCGATGCCGAGCATGTGAAGGAGATCGAGAGCGTCACCAACCACGACGTGAAGGCTGTGGAGTATCTGCTGAAAGAGAAGCTGGAGGCGTTGGGACTGAGCCGTTTCCGCGAGTTCGTGCACTTCGGCCTCACTTCGCAGGATATCAACAACACCGCCACGCCGCTGCTGCTCAAAGAGGCTCTCGCGGATGTCTACAAGCCTGCGTTGGAGGGAATCGTCGCCGAGTTGCGCGAGATGGCCGACAAGTGGGGCGACGTGCCGATGCTGGCGCATACGCACGGACAGCCTGCCTCGCCGACGCGTCTGGGCAAGGAGTTCCGCGTATTCGTCGAGCGTCTGGAGAAACAGATCGCCCAGTTGGACGCCATAGCCCCCGCCGCCAAGTTCGGAGGCGCCACGGGTGGATTCAACGCTCACCACGTGGCCTATCCCGAGATCGATTGGGTGGCTTTCGGAAATTCGTTCGTGAACGACACGCTCGGACTTTCGCGCTCGCAGTATACCACGCAAATCGAGCATTACGACAATCTGGCCGCCACGTTCGACGCCTTGAAGCGTATCAATACGGTGTTGGTCGATCTGGCGCGCGATATGTGGACTTATATATCTATGGAGTATTTCCGCCAGAAGGTGAAGGCGGGCGAGGTCGGATCGAGCGCCATGCCGCACAAGGTTAACCCCATCGATTTCGAGAATGCCGAGGGCAATTTCGGCATGGCCAACGCCGTGTGCGAGTTCCTTTCGGCCAAACTGCCCGTATCGCGCATGCAGCGCGACCTGACCGATTCGACCGTTTTGCGCAACGCGGGCGTTCCCGTGGCGCACTCGCTTATCGGTTTCGCTTCGCTGCGCAAAGGTTTGGGCAAGGTGATCCTGAACGAGGCCAAACTGGCGGCCGATTTGGAGGATAATTGGGCTGTGGTGGCCGAGGCCATGCAGACCATTCTGCGCCGCGAGTCGTATCCCAATCCGTACGAGGCTTTGAAAGCCCTGACCCGCACGGGAGGCCACATTACCGAGCAGACCATCCGCGAATTCGTCGAGAGTCTCGACGTGGCCGAGAGCGTGAAGGCCGAGTTGCGCGCCATAACGCCGCATAATTATATAGGTATGGTCAAATAGCGGACGCGAGTTCCGCGAAAAATATTCCGCCCGAGATGAATTTCATTTCGGGCGGAATATTTTATGTTATCTCGTTGATTAGAACTCTATGCCGAAGCGGATGCTCAAACCGTTGAGATTGAGGTTGCCCCTGTAATAGTCGTAATCGTCGAAGAATTCGAAATTGTATTTTTGCAGCGTATATCCAATGCCGATGTTGAACGCGAGGCCTCGTCTTGCTTGGAATCGGCAACCCACCGAAGGCGACAAATACAATCCCTCGGCATCCAATACCGAATATCCTATCTTAAGGTCGACGAACGGCGTGATGCTGTTTTGCAATATGTCGCTGCGGATGTTCGCGAATATCGGTATGTTGGCGGCCGTGCCGTTGTAGAAGTAGTTGAACCCGATGCCGATGCCCGTGTAGATGTAAGGATTGATCTGGTAGCCGTGCGAAGTCAGCAGGCCTATGCAGTCAACGCCGGAAGTGGTACCTACCCCCGCGGTCCAGTTCAAGTCGACGAATCCGCGATATCCTATTTCGGGGCCGCTCCATCTCGAATGCGTCATGCGGCGATTCGATCGAAAGTGTCTGTCTGATACATTTTCTTTGGTGATCTTTTCCACGTCGGACATGGCGAAAACGAAGATGTTTCCATCCTTGGTCCGTATCTTCAGCGATTGCGCAGGAACCTGCTCGATGATGATGCCGCGGATTATGCTACCGTTCTTGAGATAGACCGTCTCCTGCATGTTTTGGGCGAATGTGCCGACGGACAGCGCCAGCGTCGCGAATAGAAATAAGATTTTTTTCATAGTGATTTTGTCGGGTTGCTTTAATTAATGCAATACAAATGTAAGCATATTCCGTGAAAGCTGCAATTTTTTAGGGGGGGGGATTTTTGCTCTGTCCCCGAAAAAATATTGCGCGCTATGGTACACCTATTATATATTATATATCGTTCGCTTTTTTCTTGTCGAATTTTTTCTTGCCCTTATTCTTGTGAAAATTAGTCGGTTAAGTATGTAAACGGCGTTTTTGCCGTAGAGAAATTGCAAAAAAAGATTGCGAAATATTTGGAAAAGAGTAAAAAAGTGCGTTACTTTGCCACCGCTTTCGAGGAAAACAGTTCTTGAGAGTATAGATAAAAGAGTTCTGTGAAATATTTTCAGAAAAAAACTTCGGCAAAAGTTTGGTGGTTAAAAATATTTGCC
>ERZ777305.1324-NODE-1324-length-30620-cov-5.496287_pt1 | contig 30620 bp, 28 predicted proteins | sample MGYA00374965_ERZ777305 | MGnify/ENA primary metagenome ERZ777305 (study PRJEB29328, sample SAMD00013331) | mouse gut metagenome | study: EMG produced TPA metagenomics assembly of the Metagenome analysis of fecal microbiota from mouse which was promoted... | reverse complement strand
TAGGTTTTATGCAACCTACAAGTACTTTTTCTAATATTTAACTGTCAAACTCCCGTCACGGACAGTATCATGTGAAGTTCCTCCATACTCGTTGTTTTCAGCGTTATTTTTCAGTTTACAGGGCAAAAGGGAAACTGTCAAATAGTTTGGATAAGATGGCGGGTAATTGTGCAGGAATGATTGACATTCTTTCGGCAAAAGGCATATAATAAACATATTATTGATTGATACAGGAGGCAGCATCGGTGGAAGAAAAAGAGATTTCACAGGCTGTTATTGGCCGTCTGCCAAGATATTTCAGATATCTTGGGCAGCTTAAGGATGAGGGAACGGAAAGGGTGTCTTCGCAGGAATTAAGCGATATCATGAAGGTGACCGCCTCTCAGATTCGGCAGGATTTAAATCACTTTGGCGGGTTCGGCCAGCAGGGATATGGTTATAATGTCGGGTATTTATATGAGGAAATCGGCAAGATACTGGGTCTTGATAAAGAACATAAGCTGATTATTATCGGCGCGGGACATTTGGGGCAGGCGCTTGCCAATTATGTTAATTTTGAACGGAGAGGCTTTATTTTCTGCGGGATATTCGATAATAATCCCGCGGTTTACGGCATGAAAATTCGGGATATCGAAGTGCGCCCGATAGAAGAGATGGAAGCGTTTATCAGGAATAACAACATTGATATCGCGGTACTCACCATACCGAAGCAGAGTGCGGCAGCCGTGGCGGAGCAGTTGGTTTCCTGCGGTATCAGGGCAATCTGGAATTTTGCGCATGTGGACTTAAATGTGCCGGAAGAAATTCAGGTGGAGAACGTCCATCTTCTCGACAGTTTGATGAAGCTTTCTTATAATCTGGCTTCTCACAGGAAGGAGTGATATCATGTCCGGCAGAAATGAGGACCTGCAGAAGGTTCTGGCAGGAAAAAATATTCCGATTTTAACCCTGGATAACAAGTGGCACAAGCTTCTGGCGCCTTCTGATAAAACACAGCAGATAAAAGCGCTTGAAGAAAAATTGAACGGACTTGTCAAAAGACAGGGAAAAGTCACGACAGACGGGAAAGATATCGTAAAAATCAAAAAGAAGCTGATGAGCGAAGTTCTTGCGATTGCGGACGCGCTTGCCAAAGACCCTTATAATCAGAAATTATTGAAGGATATGGAGGACCATGAGAGGCTCCTGAAGGAATGCAACGAAAAAATTTCCGTTTATGAGGGAGAAAAGAAAGGGATTCCGGCAGAAATCGATAAGGTCAACAGAAAGTTGATGATGGCGACAATGGAAGTTTGTTACCGGAAGATTCGGGAAAATGCCAGAGAAATTACTTTTCTTGATGACTGGATAAGTCAAATGCGTAGAGAATTGAAGAAAAAAGCCGTCAGGAAGCAGGAAATGGAAGAGGCCAATCACAGGGCCTATGCCTATATGCACGATATTTTCGGAGCGGACGTCATAGAACTTTTTGACAGAAAATATCATCCGGAAGAGACCGGGGCAATGATAAAGAAAGAGAAAAAGAGATAGAAATGCGCCGGAATCAAAGGTTTTGGCGTATTTTTATGTCTAAACCGTGCGGCATTCGCCAAATGTCCGTGTAAGCGCGGCGTCTGGCGCATTGCCCGCAGAAATAAAAAGAAAGGCATGTGCGTTAAAATGGAATATCTCGTAACACAGGCGGAAATGAAGCAGTATGATAACAATACAATAACGCGTCTGAAGATGCCTTCGCTTGTCCTGATGGAACGGGCCGCGCTCGTAACGGTGGAGCAGATTCGGGAAGAACGGGGCGATGGGGCGTATCGTGTGCTTGTTGTGGCCGGATGCGGCAACAACGGCGGTGACGGATTCGCGATTGGCCGGATTCTGCTGCTGCAAGGCTGTCAGGTCGATTTTGTTTTGCTCGGACCCCGTGAAAAATGCAGCGAAGAGACGGCCCGGCAAATCGACATTCTGGAGCAGTACGGGCATTCGCCTTATGACAGAATCCCGGAAGGTGAATATGATATAGTAATCGACGCGATTTTTGGCATCGGTCTTACACGCGAAATAGAAGGCATTTATCGGGAGGCAGTCTGTGCGGTCAGTCAAAAAGGCGGTTATGTATGCGCCGTCGATATTCCGTCCGGCGTTCATGCCGATTCCGGGCAGATTCTCGGCTGCGCGGTAAAGGCGGACCTGACGGTTACTTATGGATTTTATAAAGTGGGGCAGTTTCTCTATCCGGGAGCAGGATGTTGTGGTAAAATCATATGCGGACAAATGGGAATTGATGAGCACGGATTTTTTGGAAAAAGCCCCGGGTTTTATACTTATATGTCTCCGCATGACGTACGCCTGCCCGAACGAAGGCCGGACGGAAATAAGGGGACTTTCGGGAAAGCGCTCGTGATAGCCGGAAGCGGAACGATATGCGGCGCAGCCGTGATGGCCGGGAAGAGCGTTTTTCGAACGGGCGCCGGCATGGTCAGAATCGTGAGCGCATGGCAGAACAGGGAGGCTTTACTGTCGGCCCTGCCGGAAGCAATGACGACGTTTTATGATACGGCTCTCTGGGCGGAAAACGAGCCGGATGACGCTTTTCGGAAAGCATTTTGGGAAGCGCATGACTGGGCGGACTGCATTCTTGTCGGACCGGGAATCGGAACGGAGAAAGCAGCAAAATGGATGTTGGAACAATGTTTGTTTGAGAGCGGACTCCCGCTCGTTATCGATGCGGACGGCCTGAATCTGCTGGCATCCCAAATCGCGGATGAAGGCGGGGCGTTTCTGACGAAGTTCATTGGGCAAAGAGAACGGCAGCCGGAACGGAACATAATTCTGACGCCGCATCTTGGCGAATTTTCCAGACTTTACGGATGCAGCGTTTCCGAAGCATCCGGGAATCTGACGGTCTGGCCGAAAGAACTGGCGGAAAGACTTCATTGCATTGTGGTTTGTAAAGACGCGAGAACAATCGTCGCCTGTTCCCGGAAGGAACAGGTTTATATCAATACGTCCGGCAATGCGGGGATGGCGACGGCAGGCTCCGGAGATGTGCTTGCAGGCATGATAACCGGATTGCTTGCACAGGGAATGAATGCGGAAGAAGCGGCGGAGTACGGTGTCTTTCTGCATGGCATTGCCGGCGATATGGCGGCCGGCGTTTATGGAGAGCGCAGTATGACTGCAACGGATATCATCGAACAGTTTCCACGGGTATTTCGTTTCGTGGAAGAAGGGGATAAAGAAAGATGCAGATAGAACAATACGCACGGGTATATGCGGAGGTGGATTTGGATGCGCTTCATTACAATATGGAGCAGATGCGCCAGAAGATTTCTCCGGATACCCGGATTATGGGAATCATTAAGGCGGACGGCTACGGACATGGAGCCGTTTCGCTTGGCCGGGAACTGGAACCGCTTGATTATGTATTCGGCTATGGTGTCGCTACGGCGGAAGAAGCGTTTATTTTACGGGAAGCAGGATTGAAAAAGCCGGTTCTTGTTTTGGGATATACGTTTCCCTACGCCTGCGACGAACTGATTGAAAAGGAAATTCGGATGACAGTATTCCGATACGACACGCTGGAAGAACTGGCATCGTGTGCGGCCAAAAAGGGGAAAAAGGCAAAGATTCATATTAAGACAGACACCGGGATGAACAGAATCGGCATTCGTCCTGACGAAAGCGGTCTGCAGTTTATAAAAAAAGCGCTTTCTTATGAATGGATTGAAGCGGAAGGCATTTTTACACATTTTGCCAGGTCGGATGAAGCGGATAAAACATCGGCAAAACACCAGAATGACCAGATGAGTCAATTTATAAAGCGGGCGGAAACGGAGACCGGGTATCGGTTTCCCCTGCGGCACTGTTCCAACAGCGCCGGCATTCTGGAGCTTCAAGAGGCCAATATGGATATGGTTCGCGCCGGAATTACCCTGTATGGTCTGTGGCCGTCGGAGGAAGTCAGCCGGGACAGTATTTCCCTGCATCCGCTGTTATCTTTAAAGAGCAGGCTCGTCTGTGTCAAGGAAGTGGAAAAAGGCGCACAGATAAGTTATGGCGGCACTTATACGGCAAAGAAAAAGATGCGGGTCGCGACTGTTCCCGTCGGTTACGGAGACGGTTATCCGAGAGGGCTGTCGGGAAAAGGCTGTGTGCTGATTTGCGGAAAACGTGCGCCGATTCTCGGGAGAGTCTGCATGGACCAGTTTATGGTCAGTGTAGAAGACATTCCGGAGGCGGCGGAAGGAACGGAAGTTACGCTTATCGGGAAGGACGGCGAAGAGCGGATTACGATGGAAGAACTCGGCGCTTTATCGGGCCGTTTTAATTATGAATTTGCCTGCGGTCTTGGAAAACGGATTCCGAGAGTCTATGTACGGAACGGCCGGATAACGGATTCCAAAGATTATTATCAGGATTATCGATAACTTTGTGTGTATACCTTCGGAGAAATTGGCAATACTATTGCTGTCAGTTAGAATTGCTGGATTGATTGAAGGAAGTGTGTATATGAAACGAGGAGATATTTATTATGCTGATTTGAGACCGGTTATCGGCTCGGAACAGGGAGGTGTCAGACCGGTACTGATTATACAGAATGATGTTGGGAACAAACATAGTCCGACAGTCATCTGTGCGGCAATCACATCCAAAATGAACAAGGCGAAACTGCCGACTCATATTGAATTGAATGCCAACAAATATGATATGGTGAAAGATTCCGTGATTTTGCTTGAGCAGCTTCGGACGATTGATAAGAAACGTTTGAAAGACAGAGTCTGTCATCTGGATAAGGAAATTATGAAGGAAGTCAATACAGGATTGATGGTCAGCCTTGAGCTAAATACATAAGAAGGCTGAGAATACGGAAGAGAGGAAGGATACAATGGAGGACAGTGTAACAAATCCCGGAACAGTAGTGATATTTTTCGTGCTGCTGTTTTTGGAGATGATTGTGTATGGTTTTAATTCCGCAACGCAGAACCGTCACGAGCAGGAACAGGAAGATGGCCGGAAGGAACCGAATAAAAGAGCGGCAAGGCTGCAATATCTTATAGATAATCCTGCCAAATATGCGAATGCAATACAACTGGGTGTCGTAACGGTGAATATGCTTTTCGGCGCATTATATCTGTACCGGCTGAACGATTATTTCAGTTATGTCGTGTATCGGATGGCAGTCAGCAATATCAGCGGGCTGGCGGGCTGGCATATCGCCTGTCTGGCAGTTCTGACCGCGCTTGTCGTCACGATATGCCTTTTGTACATAGTGCTTACATTCGGGGTGCTGATTCCGCGGAAAGCGGCATCCCGGTATCCGGATGCGTGGATTCGCGTCTGTATTACGCCTATCTATTATTATGTACGCATTGCGGCGCCCTTTACCGGATTTGTTTCCGCATCGGCCAGAGGAATTTTACAGATGCTTGGCATTAAGGGACTGGATGCGGCCGCGGACGTGACGGAAGAAGAAATCATTTCCATGATAAATGTGGGACATGAGCAGGGTGTTTTGCTTGCGAGCGAAGCGGAGATGATTACAAATATCTTCGAATACAGTGAAAAAGAAGCAAAAGACGTCATGGTAAACCGGAATAACATGATTGCGCTCGACTGCAACGTGACTTTGCAGGAGGCGGCCGCTTTTATTCTGGAAGAGCATAACAGCCGTTTCCCGGTGTATAACGATACGATAGACCATATTGTGGGAATCCTCCATTTAAAGGACGTTATGCGGATGCAGATGAACGAAAAAATGCTGAGTAAACCGATTGGAAAAGTCAAAGGGCTGCTCAGAGAACCCCTGTTCATTACCGAGACCAGAAAAATAGACGATTTGCTAAAGACCATGCAGAAAGAAAAAATCCAGATGGCAATCGTCGTCGATGAATACGGTCAGACCGCAGGGCTGCTTGCACTGGAAGATATTCTGGAAGAAATCGTCGGGAAGATTCAGGACGAATATGACGAGGAGGAAAGCTATATCAAAGAGAACGGACAGAACGAATACATCATAGACGGCATGATGCCCCTTGACGAACTGGAAGAACAGCTCGGCGTCTCATTGGAAGAAGAAAATTTCGATACCGTGAACGGTTTTGTCATTTCCAGGCTGGAGCATATACCGGAAGAAGGCGAGAAATTTGAGTTCCTGCATCAGGGCTATCGGTTTAAAATTCTGGAAGTAAAGAGCAGGATGATACAGAGCGTACTTGCGGTCAAAGTACCGGAACCGGAAGAGGGCGGAGAAAAAACTACCGGAGCGGTTGAAGAGACGGAAGAAAAATGATAAGATAAAGTATTGACAATATCAGGAAAAAGAGACAAAGGAGAGAAAAAATGTCAGGACATTCAAAATTTGCGAATATTAAACATAAGAAAGAAAAGAATGATGCGGCCAAAGGAAAGATTTTTACAATCATCGGAAGAGAAATTGCGGTTGCGGTCAAAGAAGGCGGCCCGGACCCGAACAATAATTTTAAACTGGCGCAGGTCATCGCGAAAGCCAAAGCAAACAATATGCCGAATGACACAATTGAACGGGGCATCAAAAAGGCTTCCGGAGATAACGACAGCGTTACTTATAAATATGTTACTTATGAAGGCTATGGGCCAAACGGTATCGCGATTATCGTAGACGCGCTGACGGATAACAGTAACCGGACGGCGGCCAATGTGAGGAGCGCTTTTACCAAAGGACAGGGCAATATCGGAACGCCCGGATGCGTTTCTTTCATGTTCGATAAGCGGGGACTGATTATCGTGGATAAAGAAGAGTGCGATATGGAGGCCGATGACCTGATGATGATGGCGTTAGACGCCGGTGCGGAAGATTTTGCGGAAGAAGAGGACAGCTATGAGATTTATACGGCCCCGGATGATTTGGAAGCCGTATCGGGCGCGTTGAAAGACGGCGGTGTCGAAATGGTGTCGTCGGAAGTGACGATGATTCCGCAGAACTGGGTGGAACTGACCGACGAGACGGCTGTTAAAAACCTGCAGAAAACGCTCGACCTTCTGGATGACGACGACGACGTGCAGGCAGTATATCATAACTGGGCAGAATAAGGAAATGGCATAGGGCGGCGAAAGAGATGAGGGAGGAAAACAATGAACAAACGGTACGAAAAAGAAACTATCTGTGTGCAGTCCGGCTGGCAGCCGAAGAACGGAGAACCCCGTGTTCTTCCGATATATCAGAGCACCACATTCAAATATGAAACTTCGGAGCAGATGGGAAGATTGTTTGATTTGGAGGAAGCGGGCTATTTTTATACGAGACTGCAAAATCCGACGAACGATTATGTGGCATCCAAAATCTGTGAGCTGGAAGGCGGCGTTGCGGCGATGCTGACCTCTTCCGGACAGGCGGCGAATTATTATGCCGTGTTCAATATCTGTGAAGCGGGAGACCATGTTGTATTGTCTTCTACGGTATATGGCGGAACGTTCAATCTGATTACCTGCACGATGAAAAAGATGGGTATCGAATGTACGGTTGTTGACCCGGATGACGATGAAGAAACGCTGAACGGCGCTTTCCGGGAAAATACCAGGTGCGTACTGGCTGAAACGATTGCAAACCCGGCGCTTGTCGTGTTGGATATCGAGAAGTTTGCGCATCTGGCGCACAGCCATCATGTCCCTCTGATTGTGGATAATACGTTTGCGACGCCGATAAACTGCAATCCTTTTGCATGGGGAGCGGATATCGTTACCCATTCCACGACTAAATATATGGACGGACATGCGATGTCGGTGGGCGGCTGCATTGTGGATTCCGGTAATTTCGACTGGGCGGCGCATCCGGAGAAATTTCCGGGGCTTTGTACGCCGGACGAGTCCTATCACGGCATTACCTATACGGAAAAATTCGGGAAAGCCGCATACATAACCAAAGCGACAAGCCAGCTTATGCGCGATTTGGGTTCCATTCAGGCGCCGCAGAACGCATTTTTGCTGAACGTCGGGCTGGAAACACTTCCGCTGCGTATGGAGAGACATTGTTATAATGCGCAGAAAACGGCCGAATTTCTGGAAGCGCACGAGAAAGTGGCATGGGTCAATTATCCGGGATTAAAGAGCAGCAAATATTATGACCTGGCGCAGAAATATATGCCGAACGGAACCTGCGGCGTTATCGCATTCGGTTTAAAAGGCGGAAGAGAAGCGGCGGCACGCATGATGGATGAACTGAAACTGGCGGCGATTGTCACGCATGTGGCGGACGCAAGAACATGTGTTCTTCACCCGGCGAGTCATACGCACAGGCAGATGAACGACGAGCAGCTTGCGGAGGCAGGCGTTGCCCCCGATTTGATTCGGCTTTCCGTCGGCATTGAAAATGTAAAAGACATTATTGCGGATTTGGAGCAGGCGCTTGATAAGGCGGATTAATGTGCCGTAACATGTCCTTTCAGGCGGGGTGTCTGTCGAAACATGTGTGAAAGGGAGCTCTGAAACGAAGGATAAAATTTGGGTATGCGCTTTAGCGCGCAGATGGGTGTAAAATGATATATAAAAAAACTTGGCTGAGTTATTTTTTGTGGGCTGTCTATACCTGCCTGACGGGAGTAATGCTTGCCAATTACGCAATTTTGTTCTGGCAGAAAAAAATAAATGCCGTCATCAACTATGGCACGGCGCTTTTTGTAGTTTTCATGTTTGGCGCGGCGGCCGGCATTTATATCCTGGTTCGTTATATTTTCGGAAAAGTCAGGGAAAAATACAGTATGAGCGGCCATACGAAGCTTTTGTGGGAAATTTTTATTGCACTCAGCATTTTTTGTGCCGGTTTGATATACCGTGTATCTTTATATCTTCAGAACATAAATTCTCTTGCGGAAACATCGTATTATCAGCTGGCGACGGTAAAAGCGGAACCGTCCGCGGAATCGATGGTGCACGGCGCGTCTTATCTGTATACGATGTGTCTGTCTTTTATATTGTCTTTTCTCGGAAATAAAGTAGCGGTGGCTGTCTGGATGCAGATTCTGATTCAAATGGTCACGGTTTTTCTTGCTTATTTTGCAGTCAGAAGACTGGCAGGAAGAATACCGGCCTGCATTGCAATGCTTGTTCTGGCGGTGTCTTCCGTTTATGCGGGACAGATTCTCGTGATGTCGCCGGAAAGCCTGTTTTTTGCGCTGTATCTTGCGGGCCTGTTAATCGTTGGCGGTTGTGTAAAGAATGTCTGTCAGTGCCGGACAGGCAGATGGCAGGCTTTTTGGGGAGCCGTTTTATCCGGGTTCATTGTCGGATTTCTGACTTATCTGGATGCGATAGCCGTAACGCTGGTTATTTTCCTGTTCAGTTTCCTGACCGGGAAAAAATACAGAGAGACGGCAGTTTCTCTTATAGCAGGCGGACTGACTTTTGCAGGGATGCTCGCGCTGAATGCTTACAGTGACTATACGGAAATCGGGAAGATTGCAAAAGCATGGTTTGAACTGTACCGGACAAATGCTTCCGTTGACTATCTGTTTTACCGGACAGAATTTTCTGTCGTGGAATGTCTTGTGCTTGTAATGCTTGCATTTTGGCTGATAATGGCGTTTTGGAACCGCAGAAAGACGCAGAATGTTACGCCCTGGTTCCTTCTGTTGTTTTTGCTTGCGCCGACGCCGCTGGCTGCGACAGGCGTATTATCTTATCAGGCCTGGTCCGTATTCCTGTGGGGCGTTGTGGCAGGAATCGGTGTACAGCAGAGCTTTGTTTATGAAAAAGACGTTCCCATAAAGCAGGAGGCGTCTGTGGAGAGCGAACCGGTAACGGAAGAAGAAGCGCAGCCTGAGAAACCGCGCTTCCTGGACAATCCGCTTCCGCTGCCGAAGAAGCATGAGAAGCGGACAATGGACTATCAGTACGAAGTCGGAAAAGATATGATGAAATTTGATATTGAAATTGCGGAAAACGATGATTTCGATATTTTGTAAAGGATATCTGCAATGAAAATAAGGAAGCGAAGTTTTTGCAAAATAGAGATGTACGGACTGTTGGTCATATTGACGGCTTTATTGCTTTGTATCATTGGCCGGACGGTCCCGTATTCCGTGCCGAAGCAAGTCGTTTTAAATGAAGTATGCAGCAGCAATTTTACGCTGATTCGGGATGAGAACGGAGCTTATTCGGATTATGTAGAGTTATATAACGCGGGTTCCGAAGAAATTTCGCTGACGGGCTGTTATTTATCCGACGATGCCGAATCGCTTTGGAAATATCCGCTGGATTCCATAACGCTTTCGCCGGGAGCGTATTATGTGGTATGGCTGGATGGCACGGATGACCCGGAGAGCGGACGCGTCGGTTTCGGTATTTCCAAAAGCGGTGAAGAAATTTTTCTGAGCAGTCAGGAAACGGGTGAAATCATGGATTCCGTGAAAGTGCCCGCGCTTGTATACAATACGAGTTATGGAAGGGTACGGGACGGAGAAGACAGCTGGTCGAAAATGACGGCTACGGCCGGCAGTTCTAATGAGGAAGCGCAGATTCTGCCTTCCGTCGAACTGGAAAATCCGGTATTCAGTGTGGAAAGCGGGTTCTATGAAGAGCCTTTTTCTCTGGAAATTTCGGCGGGTGAAGGAGAAGTGGTCTATTATACATTGGATGGCAGCAATCCGTCTACGGACAGCGCCGTATACCGGGAACCCATTCTCATTGAGGATGTCAGTCCGCGGGAAAATGTGTATGCCGCGAGAACGGACCTTGCGCCGACCAGAGATTATACGCCGCCGTTTCCGGTGGATAAAGCCATGATTGTGCGTGCGGTCAGCTATTGTGAACAGGACAATACGATGAGTGAAATCGTTTCCGGCGTTTATTTTGTAGGATATGAAGAAAAAGAACTTTATGACGGACTGTCCGTTCTTTCCATCGTGACGGACCCGGATAATCTTTTTGACTATGATTACGGCATTTACGGGAATGGCGCGGCAATGGACGAATACCGGGAGCACGGTATGCAGGACGGAGAACTCTTGGAGTCTTATACGGACGAGGATGGAAACGTGCATTATCGTTATATGGCATCCAACGCCTTCCATGACGGAAAAGAATGGGAGCGGGAAGCCTCGGTCACTTATTTCGATGAAGAACATATGTTTTGTTTTACACAGAATGTCGGGATTCGGATTGCGGGACAGTCAACGCGTTCCAGCCCGAAAAAGTCCCTTAATTTGTACGGAAGAACGATATATGATGAAAAGGCGTTATTTCCGTTAGAGTTTTTTCCGGGAACCGTTTATTCTAATGTGAAGCTGCGTGTTGCAGAGGATATCAGGGATGCTTTTCTGGTCAGCCTCGTGAAGGACAGGGCGGTATCCGTTCAGAAGGCGGAACCTTGCGTCGTATTCCTGAATGGAGAGTACTGGGGAATTTATGATATCCGCGAACGGTATAAAGAGGAATATCTGCGGAACTATTACGATGTCAGCGCCGGAAACGTATGGATTATGGATGCCGATGCGGCGGCAGTCGGCGGAAGCGAAGCGCAGGAAGCGTATCAGTATATGAATGCGCTCATCACGGAATGCGATTTGTCTTATGACGACGTTTATGCAATGGTTTGCGAGTGCATAGACGTCCAGAGTCTGATTGATTATTGCTGCATTAATTTATATGTGGATAACCGGGATGTTTCTTTTGCCACGAATACGGCGCTGTGGAGAACGATTGAACCGGAAGATTCGGTTTACGGAGACTGTAAATGGCGTTGGATGCTGTTCGACCTGGACGATACGCTGCATCCGGAGTCGGCAGGACTGGGAGAAAACGCGCTGTTTCAGGAGCCGGTCATACAGAGCCTCATGGCGAATGCGCAATTCAGAAAACAGTTCTGTGTAACCTATATGGATATTGCCAACACAATCTATGCTTATGATACGGTGCATGAAGAACTGATGCAGTGGAAAGAAACCTATGGAAAGCAGATTATACTTGACCGCAGGCGGTTTGACGATATGGCGTTTGCGGAAGAGAGCCTGAATCTTTATATAGAAGAAATAGATAATTTTTTTAAAAACAGGTTCCTGACTGCCATGAAGGAATTGAAGGAACAATTTGGCCTGGAAGGAGAACTGGCGGAAATTACGATTGCGCAGAACCTTCCGGAAGGGGGTTTTGTGCAGCTCAATACGGCGGCGCTTGCGGGAGAAACATGGAGCGGACAGTTTTTTACGGACTATCCAATTCTGCTTACGGCAGTACCGGCGGAAGGATATCATTTTGCAGGCTGGCGCGGGGACGTGACCGGAACGGAAGACAGGATGGAAGTGTCATTGCCGGAGAACGGCCTGCGTGTGGAAGCCATATTTGAAAAGGATTAGGTTGCGGAATGAAAAGAAAGATTATACGAATCGCCTGTGTTGTGTTCTATACGATGATGTTGTCGGGCTGCCGGGAAATTCTGGATATGCCGGTCGGTTCCGAAAACGAAGCATACAGCGAAGCGGAGCCGGAGCGCGTGCCCGGGCAGTATGAAATGACAAACTACGATTATGAAACATCGGATGCCGGCGCCGTGCCGGTAGATTTGACGCATCCGGCTGAAAATGCCGGGGATTTTTATACTTTTGACGGAAGACAGTTTATCATTCATAAGGCGGGAACGTATTTGCTTGCCGGCAGGCTCGAACAGGGAAAGCTTGTTATAAACGTCTGCGAAGACGAGGTGGTTCGTCTGATTTGTGACGGTGTGGAAATCCGGTCGGCCGAGGGGGCTGCGCTTTATGTGGAAAATGCCGCCAAAGTTATTCTGACAATGAAGGACGGTACGGAAAATACATTAAGCGACGGCCCGGAATATGATGATGAGATAAAAGCCTGCGTTTTCAGCAATTCGGATTTGACGATTAACGGAAGCGGATTTCTGGCCGTTTACGGATATCATGCGGATGCGGTACGTTCCAAAGACCAGCTAAAGATTGTCGATACAAGGCTTTATGTGAAATCGAAGAAAGACGGCATCCGGGGAAACGACGGCGTCATTATCGTTGACAGTGAAGTGGAAGCGGAATGTGAGGGAACCGGCATTCTTTCAACCGGTGCCGCGGACATGGTGGTGATACAGGGAGGAAGCTGTAAAGTCATCGCCGGAGAATATGCGGTCTCTGCCAACCGGTTTGTTTCGGTCTCCGAATGCCTGACGGATTTATACGCGGTACTGGAAACCATCCGCTGTGACGGCATCCGGGAACTGCAAGAGGGATTGGCGCAATGAAAAACAATGAAACGGATGGAGAATCGGCTGATGGAAGAGGCAACGGGTTTGATAAAATACAGACACGAGGATAAATATCTTTGTGACAGTATGCAGAATGCTGTTTTAAAGACCCGTGCAGGGGCTATACTGAAAAGGGACGGGCACTCATCGAAGACCGGCTGTTACCGGGTGAGAAGCCTGTATTTTGACACGATGCAGGATACTTGTTATTACGAGAATGAAAATGGCGTCGGAGAGCGGGATAAATACCGAATCCGAATATACAATGCGGATGCGGGAACGATTTTTCTGGAAAAGAAAAGCAAAAAACGGCAGATGACACGGAAACATACCTGCCGCATTGATGAAGAAACCTGTCGTCTGCTGATGAGCGGAAAACGAATTGAAATCACGTCCGGAATGCCTGAGCAGCAGCGGAACCTGCTGACACAGTTACAGGGAAAGGCCATGCGGCCGACGGTCATCGTAGAATACCTCAGATATCCCTTTGTGGAGCACAACGGCAATGTGCGGATGACTTTCGATGAAGATATCTGTTCTTCGAACGATATCGACAGATTCCTGGAAGAACGGATTACATGCAGACCGGTCCTGGAAAAAGGAATGTCTGTTTTTGAAGTGAAGTGGGACGAATTTCTGCCCGGATATATCAAAAATTTTATTCAGCTGGATTCTTTGCAATGGAGCAGCTTTTCCAAATATTATCTGTGTAGAAAATATAATGCTTATGGAGGAATAAGAGTATGAGTACCGTCGATATTTTGAAAAAATCTTTTTTTGAGGGATATGCCTCATCCGGACTGTCCGTGAAGTCCATCGTTGTATGTATGGTGATTACGGTGTTGATTGCCGCATACATATTCATTCTTTACCGCATGATAAACCGGTCGTCTTTTTACAATAAGAATTTTAATATTGCGCTGCCTGCGCTGGCAATTATTACGGCGGCCATTATTCTGACGATTCAGTCCAGCATCGTTATTTCGCTCGGTATGGTTGGTGCGCTTTCCATCGTTCGTTTCAGGACTGCGATTAAAGACCCGATGGATTTGGTTTTTCTGTTCTGGTCTATCAGCGTCGGCATCGTATGCGGCGCGGGTTTTTCCATTATTGCTGTAATTGCCTCCGCCGTTCTGACAATCGGGATTCTGCTTGCCAACTGGCTGCCGATTGCGAAAGCGCCGCAGATATTATTGGTCAATTCCTCCGTTTATGAAAATGAAGAAAAAATTATGAAAATTGTGCGGAAATATTGTTCTCTGCACAAGGTACAGGCGAGAAATCTGTCAAAAGACCATCTCGATATGGCGATTGAAGTCCGCGTAAAAGAAGAGGCAAAGCTGGTTACAGAGCTGATGGACCTGGAGCATATTGTTTCCGCTTCTTTGATTGCGCATGACGGAGAAGTCACTTTCTGATAAATCTGCATAAAAAACGGAATATAACGAAAACTAAAAGGGAATCACAGTCTGTGATTCTCTTTTTATATTATATAAAATTTAAAAAAATTTTTCAGGTAAAATTTCTGGAAGAAAAATAGTTTACAGGAAAGAAAGGCGGACATACGGTATGGGAAACAAACAGGAAAATAAAGACCATAAAAAAGAAAAGAATGAGAAAGAAGGAAAAGAAGAAGAACGTAAAGCGTCCAAAGCCGAAGCCGAAAAGCATCGGGATGAAAGAATCGAGTCAACGGGGCAGTTGACGCTTGATGAAAACGAATCTCAGCACAATATCCATCTGATTACAATTATCGGGGAAATTGAAGGGCACGATAATTTAGGAGGTTCTTCCAAGACTACAAAATACGAGCATATTCTGCCGCAGCTTGCGGCAATTGAAGACAGTCAGAAGATTGACGGCGTTCTGATTCTGCTGAATACAATGGGCGGAGATGTGGAGGCCGGACTTGCAATCGCGGAAATGATTTCTTCCCTGAGTAAGCCGACGGTATCTCTTGTGCTCGGCGGCAGTCATTCCATCGGCGTGCCGATTGCCGTCAGCACGGATTATTCCTATATCGTGCCGACCGGAACAATGGTCATTCATCCGGTACGGCTGAACGGTATGGTTATCGGTGTACAGCAGACGTTCGATTATTTTAAACAGATTCAGAACCGGATTACCGGATTTGTGTGCGGACACTGTAAAATTTCCAAGCCGCGGCTTGAAGAACTGATGATGGAAACCGGTATGCTGACGAAAGATGTGGGAACCGTTCTTGTGGGCAAAGAAGCTGTGGAAGAAGGGATTATTAACGAAGTAGGCGGTATCAGAGACGCCATCGCACATCTTCATGATATGGTAAAAAAAATAAAAGATGACAAGTAAATTTGAAAATGCTATACTATAAATTGCCCGCATATGTTCGCAGGTCTTCAAGAAATCAAGAGGTCAGAATGAGGGATTAAGTATGGCAGCAAATCAGGGAAGAGGAACGAAGAAGGGAAGTTCCGGCGCTTCCGGTCGAAATACAGGTAGAAATTCCAGTGGAAAAAAATCAACAAACAGCAGAAATACGGGAAGGTCAGGCCGTTCTAATGCCGCAAGGCGTGGGGAACCGATGGACATCGCAATACGCAATGAAATCATTTTAATTGCGTTTCTGGCGCTTTCCGTTATTCTGTTTTTATGTAATTTCGGGATTGTCGGGAAAATCGGCGATGCGGTCAGCGCCTTTATGTTTGGCGTTTTTGGGCTGATGGCCTATGTTATGCCGGTCATTCTTTTTCTGGCGATTGCGTTCGGCGTGTCCAATGTAGGAAATAATATAGCAACAAGGAAGCTGGTTGCCGGTATGATTCTGATTTTTATTGCCAGTATGGTATTTGAATTGATGAGCGCCGGCTACACGGAAGAGGATACTTATCAATTTTCTGAAATTTACCGAAGATGCAGCGAGAACCGGAATGGCGGCGGCATTCTTGCGGGTTCTGCCGCTTTTGCGTTGTTCAATCTGCTCGGCATGGTAGGCACGGCGCTCGCGATGATTGTCATCGGTTTAATCTGCGTAGTTGTTGTAACGGACAGGTCTTTTATAAACGGTGTTGCCAGCCAGGGCAGGAAGGTCTATGAGCGCTCCATGGAAGACGCCGCATACCGGCGCGAGCGTTCCCGGGAAAGAAGAGAAGAACTGGAGCAGCGCCGGCTTCTGGAAGAGGAACGCAGAAGGCAGCTCGAAGAGGAGCGGGAAAACGAAAAAATTCTCAGAATGGATAAAAAAGTTTCCGGCGTTATGCTGGATACCGCACTCGGAACAGGACGGGATGTAAAAACAAGGGAAGAAATGACGAATGTCCGGGATGACCTTCATGAAATCATGGTAAGCGACGACGCGGAAGAAGAACTTCCCGTAATCAGGGAACAGGATACATATCATTATATTGAACATGAATCGGACGAATTGAATGAAATTCGTTTTTCGGAAGAGATAACGGAAGAAAGGGAAGAACTGCCTGAAGAAGATGATTTTCAGGAACCCCTGAAGCCGCAGGACTCTTATACATTACAGATGGGGAACAGTATGCCCTCGGAAGGCGGCATAACAAGAGAGAGGCCTTCGGCCAGAGTGGGCGCGTCTTCAGCAGCAGACAGGGACGGAAAACAGGATAGGGAACCTGACAGCCGTATACAGCAGGGAAGTCAGGCACAGTCTGCGGACAAACTGCCGAAACAGTATCGCTTCCCGCCCATTACGCTGCTCGCGAAGGGAAAAGGAAAGAACAACGGCGATTCCAATAAAGAGCTGAACGAAACGGCGGCAAGGTTACAGCAGACGCTGGCGACTTTTGGCGTTCGCGTGACGATTACCGATATCAGCCAGGGTCCTGCGGTTACAAGATATGAGTTACAGCCGGAACAGGGTGTAAAAGTAAGTAAAATCGTCGGCCTCGCGGATGATATTAAGCTGAATCTGGCGGCTACGGATATTCGTATTGAAGCGCCGATTCCCGGCAAGGCTGCCGTCGGAATCGAAGTGCCAAACAAAGAGAATTCCGCGGTTGCGCTGCGGGATTTGCTGGAGTCCAAAGAGTTCAGGGAATTTCCGTCAAACCTTGCTTTTGCGGTAGGAAAGGATATTGCGGGAAAAATCGTAACGACGGATATCGCGAAAATGCCCCATATGCTGATTGCGGGGGCAACCGGTTCCGGTAAGTCTGTCTGCATCAATACCATTATTATGGGCCTTTTATATAAAGCGCATCCGGAGGATGTGAAATTGATTATGATTGACCCAAAAGTCGTGGAACTGAGTGTTTACAACGGCATTCCGCATCTGCTCATTCCCGTCGTGACAGACCCGAAAAAGGCGGCGGCGGCGCTTCACTGGGGCGTTGCGGAGATGACGGAGCGTTACAAGAAATTTGCGGACTTCAACGTGCGTGACCTGAAAGGATATAATAAAAAAGTAGAAGAAATGAAGGCGCGCGGAGACGCCGATGCGCCGGGCAGACTGCCGCAGATACTGATTATCGTGGATGAGCTTGCCGATTTGATGATGGTAGCGCCCGGAGAGGTGGAAGAATCTATCTGCCGGCTTGCGCAGCTTGCAAGAGCCTGCGGCATTCACTTGATTATTGCGACACAGAGGCCGTCCGTCGATGTCATCACGGGTCTGATTAAGGCTAATATGCCGAGCCGGATTGCCTTTGCGGTATCAAGCGGTGTGGACTCCCGAACGATTTTGGATATGGTAGGGGCGGAAAAGCTGCTCGGCAAGGGAGACATGCTTTTTTATCCGCAGGGATATCCCAAGCCTGCAAGAGTACAGGGCGCATTTGTTTCCGACAAAGAAGTTTCCGATGTGGTTGATTTCCTGAAAAATCAGGCAATCGGAAATGTTTACAGTGAAGATATAGAAGAAAAAATAAAAAATATGGGAAGCGCATCTTCGGAAGGCGGTGCGGGAGCTTCCGGCTCCGGTTCGGAGTATGACCAGTATTTTGCGGAGGCGGGACGATTTATCATCGATAAGGATAAGGCATCCATCGGAATGCTGCAAAGAGTTTTCAAAATCGGCTTTAACCGGGCGGCGCGAATTATGGACCAGCTTTGTGAGGCAGGCGTTGTCGGCGAGGAAGAGGGCACGAAGCCCCGGAAGGTTTTGATGTCGATGGAAGAATTTGAGCAGCTCGTTGAGGAGATTATCTAAAAATACAAAACATTTGGCACAAATATCGCAGGTTAAGAGAAAGGCATGGTTATTCGTATGATGACTGATATCGAAATTGCACAGGGAACGGTTCTGGAACCGGTCGTGTCTGTGGCGGAACGCATCGGAATCCGTCCCGATGATTTGGAACTTTATGGAAAAGATAAAGCGAAGATTTCGGAAGAGTATTTAAACAGAATCAAAGATGCGCCGGACGGCAGACTGATTCTCGTAACGGCAATCAACCCAACGCCGGCGGGAGAAGGAAAAACGACGGTCAGCATCGGCCTTGCGCAGGCTTTTGGCAGAATGGGCAAAAAAGCGGTTCTGGCGTTGCGGGAACCTTCACTCGGCCCCTGCTTCGGAATTAAGGGCGGCGCGGCCGGCGGCGGTTATTCACAGGTCGTTCCGATGGAGGATTTGAATCTCCATTTTACCGGAGATTTCCATGCCATTACGTCTGCCAATAATCTGCTTGCGGCGATTCTCGACAATCATATCCAACAGGGGAACGAACTGCACATTGACACAAGACAGGTCGTGTGGAAAAGATGTCTGGATATGAATGACAGAGTACTGCGAAATATTGTGGTTGGACTCGGCAGTAAGGCCGACGGCGTTGTGCGGGAAGACCATTTTGTCATTACCGTTGCGTCCGAAATCATGGCGATTCTCTGCCTTGCGTCGGATATGAAAGATTTAAAAGGGAGACTTGGCCAAATCATCGTTGCCTACAATATGCAGGGAAAACCCGTAACGGCAGCGGATTTGGGGGCGGTCGGCGCGATGGCGGCACTCTTAAAAGACGCGATGAAACCGAATTTGATTCAGACATTGGAACATACCCCGGCGCTCGTTCATGGCGGTCCCTTTGCCAATATCGCGCATGGATGCAATTCCATAAGAGCAACCAGGTCTGCTCTGAAAATGGCCGATTATGTAATTACGGAGGCGGGATTTGGAGCCGACCTCGGCGCGGAGAAATTTTTTGATATCAAGTGCCGCATCGGGGAATTAAAGCCGGATGCCGTTGTTTTGGTAGCGACGGTTAAAGCATTAAAATATAATGGCGGCGTATCGAAGGAAGAACTGACGGCAGAAAATCTGGAAGCCCTTGAGCGAGGCATCGTCAATCTGGAAAAACACATCGAGAACCTGCAAAAGTACGGCGTTCCGATTGTTTGTACATTAAATTCCTTTATCACGGACACGCCTGCAGAAGTGGCTTTTGTACAGCGTTTCTGTGAAGAAAGAAACTGTGAATTTGCGCTTGCCGAAGTCTGGGAAAAAGGCGGAGAAGGCGGCCTTGTGCTGGCCGAAAAAGTCCTGCATACGCTGGAAACAAAACCCTCCGATTTTCATGTGCTCTATGAATCATCCCTTTCCCTGAAAGAGAAAATCCGGACGGTGGCGCGGGAAATATACGGAGCCGACGATGTGACTTTTGTACCGGCGGCGGAAACACAGCTTCGGAAACTCGAGGAACTTGGATTTGGAACGCTTCCCGTCTGTATGGCCAAAACCCAGTATTCTCTGTCGGATGAGCCGACGAAACTCGGCCGGCCGGAACATTTCAATATAACGGTTCGTGAAGTTTATGCTGCCGCAGGCGCAGGTTTCGTCGTGGTGTTGACCGGAGCGGTCATGACAATGCCCGGCCTGCCAAAGAAACCGGCGGCTTATGGAATCGATGTAAACGATGACGGTGTGATAACGGGATTGTTTTAATAGAAAGGAGTCTGACCAAATGCCGCAGATTATAAACGGAAAAGAAATTTCAGCACAGATAAAGGAAGAATTGAAAGATAAAGTGAAAGCGATGAAAGAAGATGGGATTTCCGTCTGCCTTGCCGTTATTCAGGTAGGAGACGACCCGGCTTCCAGCGTTTATGTGGGCAACAAAAAGAAGGCCTGCGCCTATATCGGGATTACGTCGCTTTCCTATGAACTGCCGGAAGAAACGACGCAGGAAGAGCTGCTTGCGTTGATTGGTGAATTGAATAAACGGAAGGATGTGAACGGCATTCTGGTGCAGCTTCCCGTCCCGGCGCATATTGACAAAGACGCGGTAATCCGGGCAATCGCCCCGGAAAAGGATGTGGACGGCTTTCATCCGCAGAGCGTCGGAGCTCTCTGTATCGGTCAGGAAGGGTTTGTTTCCTGTACGCCGGCAGGAATTATACAGCTTTTAAAGCGTTCCGGTATCGAAATTGCCGGAAAAGAATGTGTTATTATCGGAAGAAGCAATATTGTTGGCAAACCGATGGCACTTTTGCTGCTTCGGGAGAACGGAACCGTTACCGTTACGCATTCCGGAACAAAAGATTTAAAGGAAGTGACAAGAAGGGCTGATATTCTTGTAGCGGCGGTCGGAAAGCCTAAAATGATAACGAGAGAATATGTGAAAGAAGGAGCGGTAGTCATTGATGTGGGAATCCACAGAAATGAAAACAACAAACTGTGCGGTGATGTTGATTATGACGACGTTGCGCCTGTATGCAGCGCAATCACACCGGTTCCGGGAGGCGTCGGGCCGATGACGATTGCGATGCTGATGAATAACTGTGTGGAGTCGGCTGCTTTAAGACAGTAGAAAGGAAACTGCCTATGAAATGCCAGAATTGTGGAAATGAAATAGAAGAGGGCCATCTAATCTGTGAAGTCTGTGGCAATGAGATTCAGATTGTGCCTGATTTTGAGCCGGAACTTGAAAACAGCATAACGGAAGCGCTTTCCACACTGGCCGCGTTACAGGAAGAAGAGGCAAAAGAAGAACAGACAACGGCAAAAGAACCGGAACCTGCAGCTGCGAAAGGGCATGTGAGAAAAGAAATCGAACCTGTGGAAGCGGACGACGAATATGATGAGGAAGAAGAAAAACAGATTTCCATGAGAAGCCGGCAGGTCGGTGTTCTGATAGCCTTTGGCATTATGCTTTTCATCGGACTTCTGTTCTGGGTGTTCTACTCCTATCATGTGCAGACGGTGTCTTATCAGGTTGATAAAGCGAAAGAATATGCGGCGAGGGGAGATTACAGACAGGCGATTGTTTTTCTGGATAATGCGTATGAAAAAGATGATACACAGGCACAGATTCTGTTCCTGAAAGCAGATTATTTTTATCTGATGTCGGATAATGAATCGGCCTTACAGGCGCTGAAACAGATTATCGATATGGAGATATATCCTTACGAAGATGTGGAAGAAGCCTATGATAAGATGATTGCGATTTATACGAAGGAAGAGCGTTACGAAGAAATTAATGAACTTCTGCTTACCTGCAAAGAAGACGCTATTGTCAACATGTTTCAGAGTTATATGGCCAAAGAGCCGGAGTTCAGCTATGTGGAAGGTGACTATGCGGAAGTGATTCCGTTAAAATTAAGTTCCAATACGTCCGGAACAATTTACTATACGACGGACGGTTCCGTTCCGAATGAGAACAGCCGGATTTATACGGCACCGCTTTTCCTGGAAAACGGAGACCATACGATTAGTGCGCTTTTTATCAATGATTATGGCATCAGAAGCGAAGTCGTGAGTAAATTTTATCATATTAATCTGGAAGTGCCGGGGGCGCCGGAAGTGGAATTGTACAGCGGTATCTATACACAGCCCATGATGATTTCCGTCAACGAGCAGGCAGGGTGTTCCACGTTCTATACGACCGATGATTCACAGCCGACCAAAGATTCGGTTCCTTATTCCGGGCCGATTCCGATGCCGCTCGGAACGACGAATTTTAAATTTGTCAATGTCAGCGAAGACGGTATATACAGCGATGTGACGATGCGTACTTATACGCTCCGGCTGCGTAATACCATTACGACGGACGAAGCGGTTCAAAAGCTGATAGCGCGGCTCGTGGAAACACATTATCTGCTGAACGAGTCCGGCAAGGTCGAATTACAGAGCGGAACCTTCAGTTATCAGTTCAGCTCCGTGCTGCAGATAGGAGATGATACGTATTTTACGATTAATGAATATTATGACGATGGAACCGGCCTGATGAGCAGAACGGATAAGGTTTTTCTCATTCAGGTTTATACCGGCGCCGCCGCGAGGCTTGGCTATGATGAAAACGGCGAGTTCGCAGCCGTTCCGATTTAAAAAAGGATTGCAAAATACAGATACTTCTTTTATGATAGGGAATGAAGATTTTTTGGGGCATCAACAGACGCCGCGTAAGAAACTTCATAAGTTGAAGAGAAAGGCATGGTTAATTGGTATGTATAAGATTTTACAGGCAGAAGAACTGACAACGAATATTTTCCTTATGGTAGTTGAGGCAGAACGCGTTGCGAAGTCTTGTCAGCCCGGGCAGTTCATTATTGTCAGGATGGACGAAGAAGGAGAACGGATTCCCCTTACGATTTGCGACTATGACAGAAAGAAGGGAACGGTTACCATTGTATTCCAGATTGTCGGCGCGGCGACACATAAGATGGCGGCCTTAAAAGCTGGAGACGGTTTTCACGATTTTGTCGGACCGCTCGGATGTCCTTCGGAGTTTGTAGGGGAAGATTTGGAAAGCCTCCGGGCGAAGAAAATGCTTTTTGTAGCGGGCGGCGTCGGAACCGCGCCGGTATATCCGCAGGTGAAATGGCTGCATGAGAAAGGCATTGATGCCGATGTTATCGTCGGCGCCAAAACGAAGGATTTGCTGATTCTGGAAAAAGAAATGGCATCTGTTGCGGGGAATCTTTTCATTACAACGGATGACGGTTCCTATGGAAGAAGCGGCATGGTGACGCAGACAATTAAGGACCTTGTGGAAGAAGGCAGAAAATATGATGTCTGCGTAGCAATCGGACCAATGATTATGATGAAATTTGTCTGCAAGATGACGGAAGAATTACATATTCCGACAATTGTCAGTCTGAATCCGATTATGGTAGACGGCACGGGAATGTGCGGCGCATGTCGTGTTACGGTGGGCGGAGAAGTGAAATTCGCCTGTGTGGACGGTCCGGAATTTGACGGACACAAGGTTGATTTTGACCAGGCAATGAAGCGTCAGCAGATATATAAGACAGAAGAAGGAAGAGCATTCTTAAAAGCCAAAGAGGGAGACACACATCATGGCGGATGCGGAAACTGTGGAGGTAATGACTGATGGATATATTAAAAAAAGTGCCTGTCCGTGAACAGGATGCGAAAGTGCGCGCAGCAAACTTCGAAGAGGTATGTCTCGGCTATAACAGAGAAGAGGCGATGAACGAGGCGGCGCGGTGTATTAACTGTAAGAACGCGCAATGTATCAAGGGGTGTCCGGTGGCAATCAATATCCCCGGATTTATTGAGCAGATAAAGGAAGGCAATATGGAAGCCGCTTACCAGGTTATCAGCGAGTCATCGGCGCTGCCGGCTGTCTGTGGGCGCGTATGTCCTCAGGAAAGCCAGTGTGAAGGCAAATGTATCCGCGGTATCAAGGGAGAGCCGATTTCCATCGGTAAACTGGAGCGTTATGCAGCTGACTGGGCGAGAGAAAACGGAATAAAACCGCAGGGAGCCAAAGAAAAAAAGGGTAAGAAAGTTGCCGTTATCGGATCCGGCCCTGCCGGCCTTACCTGTGCGGGAGACCTTGCAAGAATGGGCTATGACGTAACAATTTTTGAAGCCCTGCATGAAGCGGGCGGCGTTCTCGTCTACGGGATTCCGGAATTTCGTCTTCCGAAGGAAGCGGTCGTATGTCAGGAAATCGAGAATGTAAAATCGCTCGGTGTTAAAATAGAAACGAATGTTGTTGTCGGGAAATCTGTCACCATAGATGAACTGATGGAGGAAGAAGGATTCAATGCCGTCTTTATCGGCTCCGGGGCCGGTCTGCCGAAATTTATGGGAATCCCCGGCGAACAGAGCAACGGCGTTTTTTCGGCAAACGAATATCTGACGAGAAGCAATCTGATGAAAGCTTTCCGCGAGGATTCCGATACGCCCATTATGAAGGGCAGAGAAGTTGCGGTTGTCGGCGGCGGAAATGTGGCGATGGATGCGGCAAGGACGGCGCTTCGGCTCGGTGCAAAAGTGCATATCGTATACCGAAGAAGTGAGGAAGAACTGCCGGCGCGTGTGGAAGAAGTGCATCATGCGAAAGAAGAAGGCATTATCTTTGATTTGTTGACCAATCCGGTCGAAATCATGGCCGACGAAAACGGATGGGTCTGCGGTATGAAATGTATCAAAATGGAACTGGGTGAGCCGGATGCTTCGGGGAGAAGACGGCCGGTTGAAGTTCCGGGTTCAGAATTTGTCATGGACGTGGATACCGTTATCATGTCCCTCGGCACATCGCCGAATCCGCTCATTTCCGCGACGACGGAAGGACTCGAAGTGAATAAGTGGAAATGTATTGTTGCCGACGAAGTACATGGAAAGACGACGAAAGAGGGCGTCTATGCCGGAGGCGATGCGGTAACGGGAGCAGCGACGGTTATTCTTGCAATGGGCGCCGGCAAAGCTGCGGCACAGGGAATTGATGAATATCTGTCCCGCTGAAAGTAAAACAGAAGAGGTATGGGCAGCCGTACCTCTTTATTCATCCTATAGGGAATTGCTGTAATCTTAGTGGATGCCAGACAAGAATTTACGCAGTAAATTCTTGGAACGCAGGCTGCTGAGCCTGCGTTTTTTCATCAAATTCGCAAGTTTAGAAGGAATGGAGGAGTATTGTGAATTTACTGGAACGGAACAATTCGGAAAAAAAACGTCGGGATATGGAGCTGGAAGAAAAGAAAGAGCAAAGCAGGAGAGCCGCTTCCGCAAGAAACGCGGGAAGGGAATCCGGTGAGGACAAAAATCAGGACTGGCGCGAGCCTAAAGTTCCGATTATCCTGATTTTGTCCGGCATTACGATTGTATTGCTTCTTTGCATTATCGTGCTGCTTGTTGTATCGCCGGGCAGAAAAGAAAGCGACGACAGCGAGGCGTTACAGCAGAATATGCTGGATTATGCCGATGAGCAGAAACAGAATGATAATGTGCCGGCGGACACCCCGTCTCAGGAAATTATTGTTGTGGAATCTTCCGAACAGCCTGAAATAGAAGAAACGGCCACATCGGAAGAAACGACCGAGACACCGGAAGAGGAGAAGCCGGAAGAAAATGAAGAAGAGATTCCCGTTGAGTCCGAAACCATTGATAAAACAGCGATTGTTGTCGATGTGGAGGACGAGAACGACGTTTCCTATACGAAAGAATTTATTATGAACGAGATGATGCCGTATTTTGCGGATAATAATCTCGATGCGATATGGGACCTGGCACATTTAAAGCGTTATGTAAAACTTTCCGCCGGCCTGAAAAATACCAATACATATTATTATAAGGGCGGGACGGACAGTGACGGAAAGCCGGACGGCGTCGGCCTTGCCATTTACGAAAACAATACATACTATTACGGTTCCTGGTCTCATGGCGTGCGAAGCGGCGACGGCAGATGGATTCGTTTTTATATCGATGATATCGGGGCCAAAACAACGAAGAAAAAATACCAGTCGCACAGTTATTCCGGGATGTGGAGCAATGACCTGCCAAACGGCGAGGGGGCGGAGCATTATGATGTGGATATCAGTCAGCTCACTTCGAAAGACAGGGAGATACAGAACGTGGTCGGGAACTTTACAAACGGACTGTATGACGGAGAGATGTATGCCAATACCGTAGACCATCTTGGAAACGTGGAAGAATGGGATGCGGTCGCGCATCAGGGCGTTTTTGAATTGTGGCGGGATATGAGCAGTATCGGAGAATGTTCCGTATGGAGGAACAAAGTCGACTTCGAATTATGTCTGGATGTGGATAAATTGGAGAACAAAAATCAGGGAATGCGGGAACTCTTTACAAAAAGTTCCGGAAAGTAATCAACAGTCCGGTGAAATAAGAGCGCACATCAGATAAAAAGGTACGGAAAATACCATAAAATAAACATATCGGAAGTCTGTTGCAACGGGCGTTGCAATCATGACCGTCAGAAAAAGGGCAAAGCTTGGAAGATAACAGATAAGCTTTGCCTTTTCATTTCTTGCAAAGGCATTTCCGATACAAAACAGAAGGAACCAGAAGGCGATGCCCATACTCCACAGAAGACTGTAAATCGGAAGCATACCGCCGAGCTTTAAAGAGATTTCTTTTCCTTTTATGATGAGAGGGCCGCCGATTAACGGTGTATGCGATACGCCGAGAGAGGTCGCGCTGATGCCTTCCCCGTCCGCTACCGGATAGAAAGAATCCGGATACCAGTAACCGTAAGTCTGATTGATATAAGCTTTCATGTAATCTCCCGGATAAGCAAGGCCGAGAGAAAGCCATAATTTGAAAAAATCTCCTTTGTGTGCGCTCAGATAGTCCGGATTTCCGGCCCGGACAAGTTCCTTCATATTATCCGCGAAAGTCGGATTGTATAAATCTTTGACATAGGATGTATCGATTACCTGTTCGAGCAGATAAAGCTGCTCTTTATCAATCGTTCTGTCATGAGCAAGAACCGAAGCTATCTGCTGCGTCGGAATGGAGAGAGACTCCACAAAATCCGGCGGCGTTACATGCAGCGCATTCAGAACGGGATATCGGATGATGCAGGCTGTGAGCAGGATGCCAAGTACAGCCGGAAACATCGTCCCTGCATTTTTTCGATAATAAAACAGCAGAAAAGGCAGGCAGAGTAAGAAACCATACCAGCCATTGGAACGCAAAAGGCACATCATCACGCCGGAAAAAAAGAACATCAAAAGCGTAGAACGTTTCTTTTCACGGAGCATACGAAGCATGGAACAGCCGAATAAGAGGACGACAGCGGCAAACGGGATATCTTTCCAGAGCGTAACGGAAAAGACCGCATGATATGGAACAAGCGCATAAAAAAGCGTAATCAGAATCAGGATTTCCCGGCGGATATGAAAAGAATCCAGCGTTTTCAAAAAATAAAAGACACTGTAAGCGAGGAAACACATTTGAAAAAACGTATAAAAAGAAACGGCAATGACCATGTTGGAAGTCAATGCAAAACCTATCTCATAGAACAGCTTGAAAATCATCGTGTGCACAAACGGGTGATGGTTGCTGTACGCTGTCAGGTTCAGAACCTGTTCCAGCTGATTGATGCTGTCGGGCGTCATAATGCCGGGAAACTCGTACAGAAAATAAGGAAACCAGCAGAGCAGACAGCCGAGAAAACAATAAAAAGGCAGATGCCCGCCATTGTCATCTGTCCGGTATAAAATTTTTTGCAGCTTATTTTTGTCTGCACTGAAAGAGAATAACATCAGAAGCAGATGATAGAAACAGATAAAAAGGCCGAGAAAGACGGCAGTCAGTACGGCAGCCTGAAAAAGCCGGTTTGTCAAAGTCTCGATATAATGCGGATAGTCTACCGCCATATAGAACAATGTGAACAGAAACGAAAGGACGAGGGCGCTTCGGCGCACCTGTTTCGTGTAAACGAAGGATTTGTCCGAAAGCCGGATGGCGATATGCCGGTACAGAAAAAAGGAAAAAAGAAAAAATACGCCGGTCAGAATATTGCCGGGCTCCATCCGTCCGGTTTTCATCAATGCCCAGGTCGTGAAAAAACTTTCGATGACATTCAGAATCATCTGCAATTTTTCTTTTTTTTCGTGAAATATTTTTATCATAAAATAAAAATGCCCCTCTGCCAGCTTTCACAGTGTGAAGAAGCTCTTAGCGAAATGCCCATTGGCATAAGCTTTGGAACTTCTCTTCACACTTATCATATCGAATCGAGGGGGTGTTGTCAACGATACGGTAAAACGTTGTACAGATATGCTCTTGAAAATAGCGGATACAGGCGGAATATGTAAAGGAATCCAAAAGGCATTCTTGAAACTGTATGGTATATCTTATATAATAAACTGAAAGGTGAGCCGTTCAGCTCTTGCAACGAGATAAATCCATTCAGATATGGTAGAAGGAGAATGAAAAGATGGCCTGGTGTCCGAATTGTAAAAACGAGTATGTGGAAGGAATCAAAGTCTGTGCGGACTGCGGCGCAACGCTTGTAGAAAGTCTGGATGCGGTTTCCGATAAAGAACAGCCTTCGGAGGGAGAATATGCGGAAGGCATGGAAAGCGGCGGTAATGATGAGACGGAAACGGAAATCCCGGCAGAGATTTTGGAAAAACTGGAGAAAATGACGCCGGAAGAACTTGCGGAAGCTGCCGATGCTGCCCGCAAACAGAATACATGGCGTAAGCAGTACATAAACAGCGCACAGAAAGCGGAAGATAACAAATCATCCGCCTATACGCTGCTTGCCATCGGTGTGCTTGGCATTGCTGCGGTGATACTTGTTCTTACGGATGTGATTCCGCTCTATCAGAATGCGGGCGTTACCAAGTATTTTGTCTGCGGCGTGATGGGCGCGCTGTTCCTGATTTTCTTTGCGCTTGGCGTGATATCAATGAAAAATTTTAAAGCCCTGTCTGCCGATGCCGAATCAGAGGCAGCGTTTATTGAGAAAATGCGGAACTGGTGTGCGGAAAATCTGAAAGCGGAGCAGATTGATAACGAGCTGTTTGCCGGAGAAGAATTGTCGGAAGAACAGAAGTACTTTAAGCGGACGGATAAGATGAAACAGCTGATTGAAAATAAATTTATGAATCTTGACGAAGCGTTTCTGGATAATTTCATTGATGAGTATTATCAGGAATTATTTGAAAGTTGAATCTCTGCGAAAGCAGGCAGACGGGTGCATTTATGAAAATAACAGTTATTGCGGTGGGCAAAGTGAAGGAAAAATATTATCGGGACGCGCTTTCGGAATACGGGAAGCGGCTTGGCCGTTACTGCAGACTCGAAATCATAGAAGTGGAGGATGAGAAAACGCCGGACGGCGCGTCGCTGACAGAAGAAGACCGGATTCGGGAGAAGGAAGCGGAGCGGATTTTAAAATATGTGAAGGAAGACGCATTCCTATGTACATTGGAAATCGCGGGGAAAATGTATGATTCCATAGAACTTGCGGAGAAAATCGAAAAGCTCGGCGTACAGGGCCACAGCCATTTACAGTTTCTTATCGGCGGTTCGCTCGGCCTGCACGAGATGCTGTGCCGGAGAGCGGATTTGGCGCTCAGTTTTTCCAAAATGACTTTTCCTCATCAGCTCATGCGGGTTATTCTGCTGGAACAAATTTATCGAAGCTATCGCATCATACATGGAGAACCGTATCACAAATGAAGGCGAAATTGTGTAGAAGCGCAGAAGATTCATGGAGAAAGTATATTGTACAAAAGCTATTGATTGATAGAATTGAGAAAATGGATTTGCAGAATAAAAACAAATGATAAGGGCGGGCAGAGTGTCAATGGATGAGAAACTTAGGAACATGACTTCTATATATATAACAAAAGGGGATGAAATGCTATTGCTTTTTCGGCAGCACGGCAGCGTTGTGAGCGATACATGGGTTGGGTCAGAATTACTTTTTTTTCGCGGAACTGAACAATGAGGCGAGTAATCAGATTGTATCAACGGAAGGGATAAGCAGGTGGTTTGCATTTTCGGAACTGTCGGCATTGGATATGCCATATACCGCTAAATTTGTTATGGAGCATTATATGAAGATTGGACGAAGGACAAATGATATGTATGTAGGTGTGGCTGATGGGGAACGGGTTAATTTTACAAAATTGTCGGAATACGAATAAAAACCGGCGCAGTTCTGAACACATTCTGAATGCTGTAAGGCAGTATTAGTTAAAATAGACAGGTATTTTAACAGACTGAAAAATATAGTGGTTTGTTCGTATGTAATATGATAAAATACCAGTAAAAGCAGGAGGTGAGTCCATGAATACAGATACTACCATAGCGAAAAACATTCGTGTGGCTGATGAGAAAGCCAGCTATGATGCGGCCTGTAAGCGGCTGCTTTCGGAAAAGATTATTCTGGCATGGATTATGAAGAACTGCCTGGAAGAATACCGTGACTGTGATGTGGAAGAGATTGCGGAAAAATATATTGAAGGTACACCGCAGGTGGGCGAAGTGGCAGTTTCCCCGGATGAATCCAATCGTGTTTCTATGATACAGGGAGCTGGCAACGAAGATACTTCTCTAACGGAGGGAACTGTTACCTATGATATCCGCTTTCTTGCGATAGCTCCTGTATCCGGGAATTGATTCGTTTGATTATCAATATAGAAGCACAGAATGATTTTTATCCGGGTTATCCGCTGATAAAGAGGGGAATCTATTACTGCAGCCGGATGATTTCCGCCCAATATGGAACAGAGTTTA
>ERZ777305.1323-NODE-1323-length-30637-cov-6.411255_pt1 | contig 30637 bp, 23 predicted proteins | sample MGYA00374965_ERZ777305 | MGnify/ENA primary metagenome ERZ777305 (study PRJEB29328, sample SAMD00013331) | mouse gut metagenome | study: EMG produced TPA metagenomics assembly of the Metagenome analysis of fecal microbiota from mouse which was promoted... | reverse complement strand
CCGGGTGACCCCGGCGGGACGGAGCGAAACTACGTTTCGCTAAGGCTGTGTCGGCTCAATCTGCGGGTGGGGTAGAGGCTGCCTTTGTTAGGGTAGACCCGGCCAGTTGTGAGTGCGACACGCCCCGTTTATTCCGAGAGGCAACGCAACTGAAAGCCGTAGGCGCGGTTGTTTGCGCTGCTGGGGTTGAGGTGCGTCACGTGGAAATGCAAGTACACCCCGTTGCTGCCGCTCACCATAGACGACCAGCTATAGCCGTGGCTGCCGACGCTGCTCAGCGCGCCCGTATCCCGATGGCGGTAGCCCGGGGCGGGGCCGAAAAACAGTACGCTCGTCAGGAACTGAAAACCTGTTTACTACCTCAATACATGCTTTTTATGAAAAAACAGAATCGTCGCGCACGCATCGCTTGGGGAGCGGCCGGCGCAATTTTGGCGTTGTGCGCCTCGTGCGGCACGCAACCGAACTCCCGGACACCGGATATCGAATCCGTGATTCCGATTCCCGTGCAGACCGAGAACTTCGAGATGCCCGCCTCGAAAGAGATCCGTCCCCTCGTGCTGAACCGCCATACCGCCATCGTTTGCGCCGACCCCGCGTTTGCGCCTGTGGCGGATTATCTGGCCCAGAAAGTGCGGACAGCGACCGGCTATGCCCTGAAAATCGCAGACCGGCTGCCGGACGAAGGGCGGAACTACATCCTGCTGACCCGCACCGATTCCGTGGCTCAGGCCGAGGGGTATCGGCTCGTCTCCTCGCCCGACGAGACCGTCAGCATCGCCGCGCAGGCTCCGGCAGGGGCTTTCTATGGCGTGCAGACCTTGTTGCAGCTGCTGCCGCCCGAGATCGAAAGTCCCGTGAAAGTCAAGGACGTGGCGTGGGAGCTGCCCGTCGGAGTGATCGACGACTACCCCCGGTTCGAGTATCGCGGCGTGCATTTCGACCCCTCGCGCCACTTCGCCGGCGTGGAGTTCATCAAGAAACAGCTCGACATCCTCGCGATGTTCAAAATCAACCGTTTCCACTGGCACCTGACCGACGACCAGCTCTGGACGATCGAAATCAAGAAATACCCTGAGCTGACCGCCAAAGGGGCGGTGCGGACCGAAGGGGACGGCTCGACCCACCGCGGATTCTACACCCAGGACGAGATCCGGGAAGTGGTGGCTTATGCCGCCGCGCGCTACATCGACGTGATTCCCGAGATCGAGATGCCCGGGCATGCCAAGGCCGCACTCGTGTCGCATCCCGAACTGTCGTGCACCGGCGGGCCGTTCGACCAGCCCCGGATCATCTGGGGAGTCGAAGACGACGTCTTCTGTCCCGGGAAAGACACCACTTTCGCCTTTCTGGAAAATGTGCTGACCGAAGTCTTCGAGCTCTTCCCCAGCGAATACCTCCACATCGGTGGCGACGAGTGTCCGAAAGTGCGGTGGAAGGCTTGTCCGGACTGCCAGCGGCGGATCCGCGAGCTGGGGCTCGACAAGAAAGCCGGACTGGCCGGGAAAGACGGCAAACGGCATACCGCCGAAGAGCTCTTGCAGAGCTATACCATCACTCGGATGGAGCAGTTCGCCAACGCCCACGGCCGGAAGATCATCGGTTGGGACGAGATTCTGGAGGGCGGTCTGGCCCCGTCGGCCACGGTGATGAGCTGGCGCGGCGAAGCGGGCGGTATCGCGGCCGCGCGGCAGCAGCATGATGTGATCATGACCCCCAACAGCGCCGGATTCTACATCGACCACCAGCAGGGGGCGGCCGAAGTCGAACCCGTCTCGATCGGCGGCTATTCCACCCTGGAGAAGGTCTACAGCTACAATCCGGTGCCGGACTCGGCCGCTGCGGACTGGGGACGGTATATTATCGGTGTGCAGGCCAATCTGTGGAGCGAGTATGTGTTGTCGGACGCCCATCGGGAGTACATGTACTATCCGCGGGTGTTGGCCCTGGCCGAAGTGGACTGGTCGCCGGCCGGCCGGAAAGATTGGGCGTCGTTCCAGCGGCGGCTGGTCGATGCCGAGCGGCGGCTCGACTATCACGGCATCAACTACCACATCCCGATGCCGGAGGGGACGCTGGTCGATCTGCTCGCCTTTACCGGCGATTCGGTGGCCGTTCCGTTCTCCAATACGCGGAACCTGCCGATGGTCTATACGCTCGACGGGTCGGAACCGACCGCAGCATCGGCGGTTTATCGGGATACGTTGAGGATCGGCGGCGATGCGCCGGTCGTGATTCGGATCGCCACGCTGACGCCTCAGGGCAAGCTGAGCCCGTCGCGTTCGATTCGCGTCGAACGGCAGCCGCTGAAACCGGCGGCGGAACCGGCGGCCGTGGATTCGGGCGTCGTGATGCGTGTGGCCGAGGGGCTCTTCCTGACGGACGATCAGATGGCCGGTGCACGTTTCGGGGCGGATACCGTGGTGCGCTATTTCCGGCCGGGATATGGAGCCGGAACCAAGACGGCGCCGGAGTCGCTGGTGGTCTACGAAGGGTTCGTCGAACTGCCGGAAGACGGCGTCTACGGCTTTACGACCGATATGGAAGAGCTTTGGATCGACGGCGAACGGATCGTGAAAAACGGCCAGGAGGCGGCGAGCCGTCACCTGCGGCACAAGACGACCCGGGCTTTGGCCGCTGGGAAACACGCTTTCCGGCTGGTTTTCAACAATATGGTTCGCCACGGGTGGCCGGACGTCTGGAACGACATCTCGTTCTTCGTCAAGAAGCCTTCGGGAACGGCTTATGAGCGGGTGAAGGCCTCTCAATTGACGCATGCCGTTCCGGCGGACACGCAGGAGTAGGCGGAAACCGAACGAACCCCATACAGCCGGGGGCATCGAATCGTCGATTCGATGCCCCCGGCTGTATGATATCTCCGCCTGAAGTTGGAAAAACTATTTTTTATATTTCAGCCGCGACTTCGTGATGGTGCTCTCCTGCACCGGTTTGTGCGGTTTCGATGTGATGTTGAACTGCAGACCGAAGCCCACCGACTGATAGATCTGCAAATAATCCCACGGTTTCGGCCGGCGCCCCGCGTCCAGCTTCGCCTGCGCGTCCGGCGTGGTGATCTGGTCGTTGTAGATCATGCTCACGAAAGCGCTGGCCGAGATGACGTTCGTAATCTTGAAGTTCAGCGTGTTGTCCCACGTGGCCGACGGTACGTTCGAATAGTTCCAGAACGATTCCAGCTTGGTGATGTATTCGATCTTCTCTTTGGCGAACTTCGTCTTGTAGTTCACCCGCAGCTGGGCACCGATTTCGGCCTTGAATTTCGGATTCTCTTTGTTCGGGTCGATCCCGAAGCCCCCCTTGCGCGCCAGCGAGTCGTTCAGGACGAAGGTCATCTTGCCTGCGATCGGAGAGAGGAGGAGGTTGAGCTTCTTGCTCGGCGGCTCATAGGTGAAACCGCCCGAGATTTCGACCGTCCCCGGTGCCATGAAGGTCGATTTCCAGACTTTCGGCTGGTCTTTCGGGTAGTCGTAGCTGTTGGTGAACTGCGATTTCCAGATCAGCGCCCCCGAGAGCTTCCACCGCTCCGAGATATTCCAGCTCGGCGTGGTCGAAAAGTTGAAGTAGTCCACGTTTTTTCGCGTCTGTCCCGTCGCACGCATAATCCCGAACTTGGCGTCGAAGACCGTTTTGATGCTGAAGACCGGTGCCACGTAGTTGTGCTCGGCGTTGAGCGATGCCAGACCCGAGTAGGAGTTGTCCCCCCCCTTCTGCCAGTTGTTGAAGCTCACCTGCGAGATGTCCAGCCGGGGCGCGATTTTGTAGCTGTTGCGCTGTTTCGAGCGCAGCTTGCGGAGGTATTTGTCGTAGGCCTCGCTGTACAGCTCGAACTTCATGTCAGTGGTGGGTTTCGGCACACGGATCGTATCGGGCGCCGCCGGGGCGAGCGGTACGGCCTGTTTTTTCGGATTGAACTGAGCCCGCGCCGCACCGCCCGTTCCGATCAGAATCAGGAGGGCGACGAGTGTTTTTCGGTACGAAATATGTAGCTTTGTTTCCATAAATTTACGGTGATCGGAGAGGGGACGGAACCGTCCGGCTGCATTTCCCGCCTGCGAATTTACAAAAAATAAAATTGAGAGTCTGACCATGAAATATTTCGGAGCCCATGTCAGCGCTGCCGGCGGAGTGGAGAACGCTCCGCTGAACGCCCGCCGGATCGGTGCCGGCGCTTTCGCGCTGTTTACCAAGAACCAGCGCCAGTGGGTGGCGCCCGCGCTGACCGCGGCGCAGATCGAGGCCTTCCGGGCCAATTGCGAGGCGGGAGGATACCGGCCGTTCCAGATCCTGCCGCACGATAGCTATCTGATCAACCTCGGGAATCCGGACGATCAGGCGATTTTGAAATCGCAGGCGGCCTTTACGGACGAGATGAAACGGTGCGAAGCGCTGGGGCTCGACCGGCTCAACTTCCACCCGGGGAGCTCGCTCGGGACGATCAGCGACGAAGAGTGCCTCGACCGGATCGCCGTGTCGATCGACCGGGCGCTGGCCCAGACGAAAGGGGTGACGGCGGTCATCGAGAATACGGCCGGACAGGGCTCGAACCTCGGCTGGCGGTTCGAACACCTGGCCCACATCATCGAAAAGGTGACGGACAAGAGCCGCGTGGGGGTCTGCATCGACACGTGCCACGCCTATTCGGCCGGCTACGACCTGAGCTCGGAAGAGGCCTGCGAGCGGACGTTCGCGGAGTTCGACCGGGTGGTGGGGTTCGATTACCTGCGGGGCATGCACCTGAACGACGACCTGAAGGCTTTCGGCAGCCGGGTCGACCGCCACGCTCCGCTGGGCGAAGGGACGCTGGGCTGGCCGGTGTTCCGTTTCATCGCGCGCGACCGGCGGTTCGACGACATGCCGCTGATTCTGGAGACACCGGACGAGAGCCGCTGGCCGGAAGAGATCGCGCAGCTCTATGCGCTGGCGGAGGAGCGTTAGCGGGTCGGAGAGCTCCGTTCCGCCCCGTTGCTTTCCGGCCGCCAGGGGCGGAATGCGGGACGGCGCAGCAGCTTGTCCCACAGCGCAGAGCAAGCGAAGCCGAGGTGGGCGCGAATCGTTCGGAAGAGGCCGTAGTGCCTCCGCATGATCCGCCATCGCTCCCGGAGGCTCGCCCGCCGGCGGCGCGTCGAGACCCCTCCCGGCGCGAAGCAGCTCACGACGAAACCCACATCCACCACCGACTGCGCCCGTTTCAGACACTCGATCACCCACTCGATGTCCGCCGCCAGCCGATAGCGCTCCGTGTCGTACAGCGGCGCGATCGCCCGCCGCACGAGGAACGACTGGTGGCACACCACCATGCCTCGCTCCAGCGACCGCCAGGTCAGGCCGCCGCGCGGCAGCGGCTTTTTGCGCAGCCCCAACGGGCGTCCCGCCTCATCCGTCACCAGCGTCTCGCCGTAGTAGATATCCGCTCCGGCCGGCACTCCGCCGCCGAAAATCCGCGTCAGCGCATCCCGCTCCCGGACCGTGTCCCCTGCGTTTACGAACCACAGGTAGTCTCCCGTCGCCGCCCGGATCCCTTTGTTCATCGCGTCGTACAGACCGCCGTCCGGCTCGCTCACCCCGTAAGCGATCCGGTCGCCGAACCGTTCCATCACCTCCCGCGTGCCGTCCGTCGATCCGCCGTCGATCACCACCAGCTCCAGCTCCGCCGCCGAACACTCCAGCGCCGTCAGATTCGACAGCGTCTTTTCCAGCTCCGCGGCCCCGTTCCAGACCACCGTTATCACCGAAACCTTGACCATAGTCTCTCGCTGCTAAAAATTAATCCGTGTAAAATTACTATATTTGGGCCGATTTCGTGCTCTCCCCCGTTGGACGGCACACCTTTTGTTCCCCTGTATCGCACATCATGAGCAGTTATAAAACCACCGTCCGTCTGATTCTGATTCTGCTGGCCGTTCTGCTGGTCGGCGCGGCTCTGGGCGTGATTCTCGAACGCTCGGCCCTGCGCGACACCTACCGCACGGTGCGCGAAGGAGACAAACTCGGGTGGGCCCTGACCCAGATCGAGAACCGCTATGTAGACCCCATCAGCCGCGACTCGCTGGCCGAGCTGGCCGTTCCGCTTCTCCTGCAGGAACTCGATCCGCATTCGGTCTATATTCCGGCCGAGGAGTTCGCCTCGACCAACGAGCCGCTGACCGGTACGTTCGACGGGATCGGCGTGATGTTCAACATGCTGTCCGACACGGTGCAGATTACGAACGTGATCTCGGGCGGGCCGAGCTCGGCGGCGGGCATCGTGGCCGGCGACCGCATCATCACCGTGAACGACAGCCTGATCGCCGGCGTGAAGATGGATCAGGACAAGGTGGTGAAGATGCTGCGCGGCAAACGCGGCTCGACGGTTCGGCTGGGGATTCTGCGCGCGCCGGCCGAGGAGCTGCTGCCGATTACGGTGACCCGCGGCGCCATTCCGGTGAAGAGCCTCGAAGCCGCTTTCCTCGTGCCGGGACATCCGGAGATTGGCTACATCCGTTTCGGCCATTTCGCCGCTTCGACCCACACCGAGGTGATGTCCGCTTTGACGCAGCTGCGCGAGCAGGGGGCCCGGAAAATCATCCTCGATCTGCGCGAAAACGGCGGCGGGTATCTGGATCAGGCGATCTATATCATCAACGAGTTTCTGCCGGGCGGCCAGCGGATCGTCTACACCGAGGGCCATGCCTCGCGGCGCGCCGACCAGTTCGCCGACGGGCGCGGGAGGTTCCTGGATATGGACATCGCGGTGGTGATCGACGAAAACTCGGCCTCGGCCAGCGAGATCGTTGCCGGAGCCATTCAGGACAACGACCGCGGGGTGATCGTCGGCCGCCGGTCGTTCGGCAAGGGGCTGGTGCAGGAGCAGATCTCCTTCCCGGGCGACGGATCGGCCATGCGGCTCACCATCGCGCGGTACTACACCCCGGTGGGGAGGTCGATCCAGAAGCCTTACACCCCGGGGAACGATGCGGAGTACCATGCCGAAGTGATGCGCCGTTTCGAGCACAACGAAATGCTGACGGCCGACAGCATCCGGCAGGACGACTCGCTGCGGTTCGTCACGCCGGGCGGCAAGGTGGTCTATGGCGGGGGAGGGATCATGCCCGACGTTTTCGTGCCGATCGACACGACCTTCATTACCCCCTACTTCTCGAAACTGTTCCAGAAGAACCTGATTTTCAGATACGCCTCGCAGATGTCGGACCGCTACCGCAAGGAGATCAACGCCATTACGACGCTGGCCGAGCTGGATCGCTTTTTCGCCGACAAGAACCTCTTTTTCGACTTCGTCGCCTATGCCGATCGGCAGGGGGTGCGGCCTACGGAGACCGAGATGACCCTCTCCCGGGCGATGATCACGGCGCAGATCAAGGCCTATATCGGGCGGAATACGGCGTTGAACGAGAACGCTTTCTACTATTATATCCTGCCTCAGGACAAGACCCTGCTCCGGAGCGTGCAGGCGCTGGAGGAACGGGAAGGATAGTCGGACGGCGATGAGAAAAGCGAGGGGGCTTGCAGCAAACGGCTGCAAGCCCCCTCACTTTTGTCCGAACGGATTTCTCCACGGGAAGGCCTACGAGCGGGATGCCTCCGCCGGCCCTTCGCCGATGCCCATCTTGGCGAGCAGAGGTTCCACCGTCGGCTCGTGGCCCGCAAAACGGACGTAGAGCGCCATCGGATGTTCGCTGCCACCCGGCGTCAGGATGCACGACTGGAACGCCTGCGCCGTCGCCGGGTCGAAGATGCCCCGCTCGCGGAACCGCGCGAAAGCGTCCGCCTCCAGCACCTCCGCCCACTTGTAGCTGTAGTACCCCGCCGCATAGCCCCCGCCGAAGATGTGGCCGAAGCTCGTCGAGAAGCAGCTCCCCTCGACCCGCGGCATCACCTGCGTCCGCTCCGTCGCCCGGCGTTCGAACGCCGCCACGTCGCACGCCTCGCCCAGCGGCTCCGCGATCGAGTGCCACGCCATGTCGCAAATCCCGAACTGCACCTGCCGCACGCAGGCGTAGGCGGCCAGATAGCGTTGCGCCGCTCCGATCCGTTCGATCAGCTCCGCCGGCATCTTCTCGCCCGTTTCGTAGTGCGCCGCCCAGAGGTCGAGAAACTCCCGCTCGGCCACCCAGTTCTCCATGATCTGCGACGGCAGCTCCACGAAGTCGCGCCGCACGTTCGTCCCCGTGAGGCTCGGATAGCGTCCCCGGCCCAATATGCCGTGCAGGCCGTGTCCGAATTCGTGGAAAATCGTCGTCACCTCGCTGAAACTCAGCAGTGAAGGTCGCTTTTCGGTCGGCTTCGTGAAGTTGCACACCAGCGAGACGACCGGAATCACCTCCTCGCCCCGCTCTGGATCGAGACCGGCCTGCCGGTACGAGGTCATCCAGGCGCCGCCCTGCTTGCCCGGCCGCGGGAAGTAGTCGATATACAGGATGGCCGCGGGTCGGCCGTCGCCTCCCGAGCCGTCGTAGACCTCGAAAGCGTGCACGTCCGGGTGGTAGACCGGAATCTCCCGGTTCTCCCGGAATGTGAGGCCGTAGAGACGGCCGGCCAGCATGAACATCGCCTCCTGCACCCGCTCCAGCCGGAAATAGGGGCGCGTCGCCTCGTCGTCGAAGTCGTAGGTCGCCGCCTTGTATTTCTCGGTGTAGTAGGCCCAGTCCCACGGCATCAGCGTCCCGTCGAACCCCAGTTCCGCAGCGTAGCCGCGGATCGTCTCCACCTCCCGTTCCGCATGCGGTTTGGCCCGCTCCAGCAGCTCGTCTAACAGGCCGTTCACCCGTTCGACGCTCCCGGCCATCCGGTTCTCGAGGGCGTAGTCCGCATAGGTTCCGTATCCCAACAGATGGGCCAGCTGCAGGCGCAGGTCGGCGATCCGGACGATGATCCGGCTGTTGTCCCGCTCGCCGCCGTAGGCCCGGCTGTTGTAGGCCCGGTAGAGCTTCTCGCGCAGGTCGCGCCGCTCGGAGTAGGTCATGAACGGGATGTAGCTCGGCGCGTGGAGCGTGAAGAGCCAGCCGCTCAGTCCGGCCGCCCGGGCCTCGGCCGCCGCCGCGTCGAGCACCGCTTCCGGCACTCCGGCCGTCTCGTCCGGCGTGGTCAGGTGGAGCCGGAAGGCGTTGGTCGCCGCCAGCAGATTCTGTTCGAAGTGCAGCGTCAGCCGGGCCAGCTCGTCGGTCACGGCACGGTACCGGGCTTTGTGCTCCTCGTCGAGGTTGGCTCCCGAACGGACGAAGCTGCGGTAGGTCTCCTCCAGCAGCATCCGCTGTTCGGCCGAGAGCCCTTCGAATCCCTTCTCTGCCGCCGCGTCGTAGACCGTCTTGACCCGCCCGAAGAGTCGCCCGTCGAGCATCACGTCGTTGCTGTATGCGGTCAGCAGGGGCGATAGCTCCAGGGCCAGCGTCTGCATGGCGTCGTCGGTCTCGGCGCTGTTGAGGTTGTAGAAAAGGGTCGTCACGCGCTCCAGCGGCTGCTGGGCGAATTCGAGTGCCTCGATGGTGTTGCCGAAGGTCGGTTCCTCAGGCTGGGTGGCGATCCGTTCGATGGCCTGCCGGCTGTCGGCGATCAGGCGTTCGACGGCCGGTCGGTAGTCTTCGATGCGGATGCGGTCGAACGGCGGAACGCCGTAAGGGGTCGTCCATTCGTTCAGCAGCGGATTGGGTGTCGTATTCATTCGTCGTTTTTTTACGGGTTGAGAGTCCGGTCGCCGGAGCGATTCGGAGGGCTAAAGATAACGATTCGGGGAGCGTTATTCAAAAAACGTCCGGTATTTATGTGACAGAACGGTGGGGTCGCTAAAAATGGTATGTTTTTTGTTTGTCCAATAGCATGTTTAAAAACTTTAAATCCGATCGATTATGGGAAAAAAGAGTATTCGCGGTACACGTACCGAACAGAATCTGTTGAAGGCTTTTGCCGGTGAATCGCAGGCTTGGGCGCGTTATACGATGTTTGCCAAAAAGGCGCGGAAAGAGGGGTACGAGGTGATCGCTAAATTTTTCGACGAGACGGCGGCTAACGAACAGCAGCATGGAAAGGTGTTTTTCAAGCTCCTGGAGGGCGGCATGGTCGAAATCACGGCCTCTTATCCGGCGGGCGTGATCGGGACGACGGCCGAGAATCTGGCCGAAGCGGCCGAGGGGGAACACGACGAAGGTCATGTGCTCTATCCGGAGTTTGCCCGGATCGCCGAAGAGGAGGGCTTTCCGGAAGTGGCTGTGAAATTCCGTCTGATCACGGCGGTCGAAAAAGATCACGAGGCACGCTATCGCAAGCTGCTGAAGACGCTCGAGGCGGGCGAGATGTTCAAAAAGGATACGCCGCAGGCTTGGCGCTGCCGGAAGTGCGGTTATGTGCACAAGGGGACGCAGGCGCCGGACAAATGTCCGATCTGCGACCATCCGCAGGCCTATTTCGAGATTATGGACGATAAGTTCTAAGTTTCGGCGTCGGTGCTTGCGTCCGGCGAGGAGATTCTCCTCGCCGGACGTTTTTTTATGTGTACAGCAGCGCGCAGAGGTCCGGCGCGCGGACCAAGAACGGGTGCGAAGATTTGGGCCGACACAGCCTTAGCGATGCGTAAGCATCGCCCGTCCACGGGACGTGGGGCCTGCGCGGCCCGAGCGCAGTTCCCTCCTGTTGGAAAGTCGCCCGCCTGCCTAAAAAGGGATTTCACTCGTTTTGCGGCGAGCAAAATCGAGATGAAATCCCAGCGGGCGACGGCAAATGCGGCGGAGCGATAGCGGAGCCGCAGTGAGACGGACACGGGGCCGAGAGCGAGCGGCGCGAGGGGGCGCCGAGGATGAACGGGCGGAGAATTGGGTTGTGGGGTGGGTGGGGCTGTAGCGGGTCGGAGCCAGCGTGGGCCCAACGAGCTCCGCGAAGTTGCGGCCCTACGCCTGGGGTGGCTCCGGCCCGCGCGGCTCTTCGAGCCGCAGGGACTCAATCTGATTTATTCTTTTTCCGCGCGTCATGGAAAATCTGATTCAAAAGCGGGAGGCGCTTTTGAATCAGATTTTCCCTTTAAGGCGTGGCGCGCGGTCGAGCTTTGAACCGGACGGAACTGCCCTCGGGCCGGCCGGGCCCCGCGTGCCCGCGGTGGGCGAATGGGGTAGAGGCTGCTATTTCGGAGTGCCCGGAGGCACTTTATTCCGAGAGGCAACGCAACTGAAAACCGCAGGCCCGGTACGTCGTGCCGCTGGGATAGAGGTGCTCTGTATCGAAATCCAAGACTATGCCATTTGTGTTGCTTGTTGCAGTCGAATAACTGTATCCGAGTGTACAAATGCCCCATAGCGTTCCCGTGGTATGACCGCGCCAGCCCGGGGCGGGGTAGTCGGTGTTTGGAGTCATACAATTTTCATTATTGTCTATCTGATTGAAGTGAGCGGAATTGCGACGGCTTATATGCAGGAATGGTGTGTGAATTAGGTATATTTATTTAATAATCATGTTGTTGTAAAAATAGTGAAAACTCTTTCCATAAAAGTGAATCGATATGTTTTGATGTTTACAAAATGTATTATCTTTGTCTTGTAAAACGATTCCGGAATCCAGTTATACACCTTTAAAAAATCTCTATCGATGAAAAAACTATGGAAATTCCTATTCGGAAGCAGCTGTGGCAGGTTCCGTCCGAGCGCTGAAGAGATGTGCCAGCGAATGAACCCGACCAGACATTTTGTCATAGACCGATCCTGCGACAGACGATGAGCCGGAAATATGAAGACATGCGCGAGCACCGCGCCCGGGCAGTGACCGTTCTGAAACGGGTCAAAGAAGCTCGAAAAGGACTGAAAATCAGATATGAACGTATCGACGAACACACCTGGGTCGAACGTTCGGAAAGTACGGAACCATTGAAACGAACATACACCATGAACACCACCGTCACTCGGCAGGAAGCCGAACAAGCCATTGCGGTCTATCGCACCGCCAAGAGCGCCAAAGCGGAATACGAAGCCGTGATGGCAGATGCGGAACGAACGATCAATCAGTTCGCCCGGACACATTTCGAGGATTTCACAGAGGGGCGTCTGGAGCTCGACAGCGGTACGCTGGCGGTCAAGAGCGGCGCGGCCAAACCGCTCAAGGGCGGTCGGCCGCTCTCCACGGCTGCCCGGGCCGAGCTGGCGGCTCTCCTGCCGGAGGCTTACGTGCGTCTTTCGTGCGATTTTACGGAGCTGTACGGCTGTCGGGACAAGGCGGTGCGCCAGTTGCTGGCAGCGTGCGGAATCGAGATCGTGCGGGACGACAAGTTCGTAGTCTTATAGCCGAGCCGGCCGGATGGAGCGGCCGAGGTGAAACTTTTTGTATGATTTATTGAATTTTATATCGACTCGTTATGGCTTATAATAAAAAAGGATACTACAAGCGCGCCCGGGCTTTGCAGGAGCTGACGGCGCAACATTACGAACCGGAGCGGCACGACCGTTGCTACAAGTGGGTATGGCGTCGGTTCGTCTATCCCCAGTTCGGTATCTGTTATCACAGTTATTTGCGTTACCTGCACACCGTCGTCCCGGCCGAGGAGAGTTAGCCGCTCCGTCGGCCGGGCGGAAACGGCAGGCCCGCGTCCCTCTCGATTCCGAGGGTGGCGCGGGCCTTTCCGTTTATTCCGAGAGGCAACGCAACTGAAAACCGTAGGCATGATAGAGTGCACTGATGGGGCCGAGGAGCTGCATGTTGAAATCCAAATACCACACCGAGATGTCGCCCGTCACCGGTGTACGTGACCAACTGTACCCGCTGTTGCCGACACTGCCCGATACGCCCGAAGTAAAGTCGCGGTAGCCCGGGGCAGGGATCCCTACTTCACATTCTCCCGCACCGGCCGCTCCGACCGACGCCCCGCCAGCTCGTTCAGCGTCCGCACCGTAATCCCCAACGCCTCAATCCCGTCCGATGCCGGAATATCCTCCGTGAAGTTCAGCTCGATCACCCGCTCTTCGCCCGGCGGCAGGTCGAAGTAGGCATCCGACGGATTCTCCTGCCGCGCCGCCGCGTCGAACACGACCGATTTCAGCAGCGTATTCGCCCGCAGCGTCGCCTCGACCCGTCTCGGCCCCACCTGCCTGTAGGCGATCGTGTAGTCCGCCGCCGGCAGCGCCAGATCCTTGAACGGCACGAACCAGTAGACCGACCGCAGCGTATCCCCGCCGATCACCCCGTCCGCCACCAGGCAGACCTCCCTCCCCTCCGCAGAGAGCCCCCGCAGCAGCTCCGTGTCCTGAGCCCGCAGCAGCTCCCGGTTCGAGTTGGCCGCCACATCCGCCCGCAGGGTCGAATCCCACAGCGTCTGACCTGTAAAATCCATCAGCCGCAGCGAAACCGTCCCCTCCTGCGCCTCGAGCCGGTCTGTCACCGCCCACAGCACCGCCGTCCGGGTCGAGTCCACCCGTTCGAAAGCCAGCAGCGTCGGCACGAAACTCCGCCGGGCATAGTATTGCAGCGCCTTCCAGCGGTAGCGGCTGTCCATCGAGCTCCACGAAACGGCCGGATAGCAGTCGTTCAGCTGCCAGTAGATCGTTCCCTGGTTGAACGGCCGTTTGATGCGGTGTCCCTCCATCGCGATCTTCATCCCCTCGGCCTGAAGCAGCTGGGAGAGATAGACATACGTCCGGAAGTCGTCCTTCAGTAGCGGCAGGTCGCGCACCATGTACTCTTCCAGCAGTCGATATGCCTTCGGACTTTTCTGGTGGGCGATCATCGCCGGCGAGTAGAGCCGCATCTCGTCCGGCGTGAAATATTCCCTGTAGGTGTCGTAGCAGGCCAGCGAGACGAAGCCGTATTCGTTGCTGAACCGCCCCGGCTTATCCTTGTAGACCGAGAAAGGCTCTTCGTCGTGGAAAACGCCCCAGTAGTGCACATCCCCCTTGATCCGGCTCAGCGGATTGCCGCGTCCGTACATCGGCGAGCTCGGATGGTACGACCGTCCCTCGTCCTCCGTCGCCACCACGTTGGCCAGCACGCCCCGGAACAGCGTGTCGATGCCGTGCTTGATCTGCGCCTGCTCCGTGGAGTCCCATCCGTAGACCTTCTGGTATCCCCAATGGTTCCACGCTTCGTCGATTTCGTTGTTCCCGCACCAGATGGCCAGCGACGGGTGGTTCCTCAAGCGCCGCACGTTGTAGACCGCCTCGCGCCGCACGTTGTCGAGGAAAGCCGTGTCCCACGGGTAGAACGAGCAGGCGAACATGAAGTCCTCCCACACCATCATCCCCCGCTCGTCGCACAGGTCGAAGAAGAGATCCTCTTCGTAAATCCCGCCGCCCCAGATGCGGAGCATGTTCATATGCGAGTCCGCCGCCCCGTCCACGATCGCCCGGTAGCGTGCCGTGTCGACCCGCGACGGGAAGACGTCCTGCGGAATGTAGTTCGCACCTTTGATAAAACACGGGATGCCGTTCACGTAGAACTGGAAACTGGCCCCCTCGCCCACGCTGTCCGGCTCCTGCACCAGCTCGATTTTCCGCACGCCGATCCGTTGCGTGTCCCGGTCCAGCAGCCGTCCCCGCTTGTCCGTCACGAACGTCCGCACGGTGTAGAGGTTGGGTTCGCCCATCCCGTTCGGCCACCAGAGCTTCGGGTGGACGATGGCGAACGGGATATCGACCGTCGTCTCCGTCTCTCCGGAAGCGCCCACCATCACGTCGGTCTGGCCGTAAATATGCGTGGCGGCCGAGTCGGCCACGATCACCCGCACCGGTGTCTGCGCGCCCGCCTCCCCGCGTAGCGAGACCCGTGCCGTGAATGCGCCGCGCAGCGAGTCCTGCCAGCTTTCGCGGACGAATTGGATGCGGTCGATCGCCGCCTCCGACCAGGCGTCCAGATAGACCGGCCGCCAGACGCCCATCGTCAGATACCTCGGCCCCCAGTCCCAGCCGAACTGGTACGGCGCTTTGCGCGTGAAGACGCTGGTTTTCCACTCTCCCTTGTCGTTGTCGTTGGGCAGCTTCACGGGGTAGGCCATCGCCTCCGGCAAGGCCGTGGCGTAAGCCGGGTGGAAGACGATGCGCAGGGTGTTGACCGTATCTGCCCGGAGCAGACCGTTCACCGGAATGCGCCATTCGACGAACATGTTGTCCGTCCCGCCCAGCACCAGCGAGTCGTTGAGGTAGACGTCGGCATAGGTGTCGATGCCCTTGAAAACCAGCTCCTGATAGGCTTGTGCCACGATGTCTGCCGACGGGGTGAATGCCGTCCGGTACTCCCAGCTGCGTTCGCCGATCCACTGCAGGTCTGTTTCGGTCGTCCCGCCGAACGGTTCGGGAATCCGCCCAAGGTGGAAGAGGTCGGTGTGTACGGTGCCGGGTACGGTTGCCGGCAGCCAATCCGGCACCGTTTTTTCGACGAGCAGGTCGTGGTGTGCGTCTCCGGTCGCCGACTGCGGAGTATCCGTTTCGCGGAACGACCAGTTTTCGATCAGCGGTTGCCGGCAGCGTTGCGGGGTCTGGCCGAGCCATTCGGAGGCGTCTCGCGGGCCGCAGGCGGTCAGTGCCGCCGCCGTGCCGAGCAGTGAGAGGGTGCGAAAGAGTAGGGCATGATGTTTCATGGGAGGTGCCGATTTTTGAAATGGGTTCGAGAGCAAATATAGCACAAAACGGTCTTTTTTGTATGCCGGCGGGGTGAAAAGGCACCGACGGAAGTGGGGTAGAGGCGCCTCTACGGTGCGTGGTCGCTGCCTGAGTTCTGCGAGCCCCAGGCGCGTGAACAGAGAATGAGTCTTGCGGAGCTTAAGGCGTAGCGTAGCTATCACAAAAGTTTACCTCGGGTTTCCTCCTCGCCGCTCGGCAATTTGCAAACTTTGTTTGCATTGCTTTCGCTGGCAGCGTCGGTTTTGGTGCCGCTTTTTCCAAAAAGCGGCAGTTTCAGACGGGTTCGCAGCTCGGCAGTCGCCCGCACGCCTAAAAGGGCATATTCTTGCCGATTGGCGGCCAGCCAATCCGGCAAGAATTGCCGCGGGCGACAGAAAAGGTTTGCCGAGCCCGCACGCCGACGCCTTAAGCTCTACAAGACTCAGGGCGAACTGGAGAAACCGTTTCGCTGCGGCAGCCTCCACCTCTCGTCGACCGGCCACGTTCGATCTACGGCCGGCGCGAAAAGGCGATTGATGACGAGGTCACCTCCGGCCCGCCCGCAGACTCGATGCCCGGCAGCACCGGCCGATCGACGACCACCCACACGCTCCGATCCCGGGCCCCGGACAACGGATCGACCGCCTCCACCAGATTCTCGCCCGGCCGCAACGTCACCTCCTTCCACTCGAACCGTCCCAGACCGTCGTTCGACCGCAGCCCCTGAGAAGCCCCGTTGACAAAGAGCTCCACATCGCTCCCGTTCGAAAAGACCCGCACCGTCTGCACCCGCGAGAACCGCTCCTCGACACGGCTGTCCGCCAGATGCACGAACGATTCCGACGTATTCCAGTTCGCTTTGTAGAAGTAAAAAGCATCTTTCCGCACCCGGCGGTCGAACGTCACCAGACCGTAGTCCGCCACCCCCGGCCGGGCACCGTCCGTACGGTGCGCCGCGCCGTAGTCGAACATCGTCCAGACGAAAGTCCCCCAAAAGTTCGGCCGCGCCGCAATCACGCTCCAGTAATTCTCGTGCAGCCAGGTCTGCCACTGCTCCGGATGCCAGCCTCCCGCCGCATCCGGACGGCTGAGGCTGTCGGCCCACTGATAGATGCTCGCCCCCGCGCCGTACTCGCTCACCCCGCTCCGAAGGGTCGGAAATCCTCGCCGCAAATCGCGCGTCCAGATCGCAAAATCCTGCGGCTGACCCGATTTCCATCCCAAAAATTGATTGAATCCGATCAGGTCGGTCACGAAGTTCAACTCGCCGTCCTGATTGCTCGCCGCCACCGTCAGCCGGCCGCCGCCCTCCTCCTTGGCCACGCGGTTCAGCTCGCGCACCACGCCGATCGGATCGGCTCCCCGCTGGGTCAGCTGGTCGAACAGCCCCCACCAGACGACCGACGGATGGTTGTACTGCTGATGCATCATCTCGCGCAGCTGTTGCAGGAGATTGGCGCGGAAACCCTCGCTGTCGCTGAATCCCTTGTCGCGATAGGCCCCGGCACCGACCAGCGGCAGGTCGCTCCAGACCAGAATCCCGGCCCAGTCGCACAGGTCGAGAAAATAGGAATCGTTCGGGAAATAGGCGCACCGCACGGCATTCACCCCCATCTCGCGCATCAGTTCGATGTCGCGTCGGTGGTTCTGCCGCCGCAGGGCGTTCCCGATGCCGTCCCAGTCCTCCACGCGGCAGACGCCCTGAATCCGCAGCGGCCGATCGTTCAGGTAGAACCGATTGTCGTCCCCCACGCTGAACCACCGCAGACCGAAAGCCTGGCACACCGTGTCCTCTCCTCCCTCCGAACCGCTCACCCGCGCCTCCAGCGTATAGAGGTAGGGATCCTCCGTCCCGTTCCACAGGTGTGGCCGGGCGATCGAGAACGAAATACCTACATCGCTGCGCCCCCCGGCATCGAGTTTCACCCGCCGGTTCAGCGTCTCGACCACATTTCCCTCGCCGTCGCGCACCGTAAAGGTGGCGGTCGCCATCTCGCCGCTCCGGCCCCGCACCGCTGCGTGCGCATTCACTTCGGCCTGCTCGGCCGACACCCGGGTGGGGGTCACATAGAGTCCGCTCGATCCGTAATCGTCGAGGGCGATATGCGTGGCCGGGGTCGAGATCAGTTCGACGCTGCGGTACAGGCCGCCATAGATATTCAGGTCGCCGGTCAGCGGCGCGACGTCGAGGTCTGGTGCGTTATTCACTCTCACCCACAAGGTGTTTCGTCCGCCGAACCGCACATGAGGGGTGATCTCCCAGGCAAAGGCGGTGTATCCGCCGCGGTGCTGCCCCACGTGTTTGCCGTTCACGAAGAGGTCGCAGACGGAGTTGGCGCCGCCGAAGCGCAGAAAGAGCCGCCGTCCGTTCCATCCGGCGGGAATCTCGATCACTTTGACGTAGTTGCCCAGCCCGCGATAGTAGTCGGGTTTGCCGCCGAGCAGGTCGGTATTCCACGTATGGGGCAGATCGACGGGCCGTCCGGCCGCCGAGGCGTTCATCTCCCAACTGGGTGTATAAGTCCATCCGCGGTCGAGCGAGACGCTCTGCCGCTGGGCGCCGGCGGTGGCACACAGCCCGAAAATGGCGAGTAGAAGAAAAAGACTCTTTTTCATAGGAATCGGTTTCGGTATGGTCGAAGACAAAGATACGGATTTCCGGGGGAAGTGCGAGACGAAGCAGAAGCGCTCAACTTTGCTTCAATAGATTTTGTTTTCTCGATTTTTCAGATTACATTTGAAGCAAAACAATAAAATTCACTTTCAAAAACTCATTCAAGACCTGAAAAAACATCTGAAAACCGCAATTTTTGGCTCAGTAGCATTAGCTGCCGGGGTGTCGGCATGGGTCAATTTCCGGCTCGCTTCGTCGGAACAGCCGCTCTCGGATCTTACACTGGCTAATATCGAGGCGATGTCATACATTTATGACAATAATGGATCCAAATACGGAGAATGCAACCCGCCTTGGGAATTACTTTGCGTACCGGAAGTTTTCAATAATGGGTACCCGGGAAAACCTGCAGATAATAGCGGCGGGCCATATGTCATAGAATTTCCGGGCATTTTTAAATCACTCAAATAACATCACTCAAACGGAGAGGTTTTTCCCCTCCGTTTTTAATATATCGATTCGATGAAATCATTGTTATTTCTACTCATTACAACCATCGCGACAGGGTGCGCTACTCCTGGTCACTCCCAAAAAAACGAAAGCTTATTTACGAATTTAAAATCGATAAAAGCACAAACTAAACACATCAATATCGATACGGAATTTATTTTAGAACCTATTTATTGCACTGCTATCAAGAACGAATTACTTTCGGGCAGCTTTTTGACCGATCCGATGATCGAAGTATACAATGTACAAACAAAACTTCAAGGACACAGTATACAACCCCAAGGAAAAGGGCCCGACGAAATGCTCAGACTCTCTTCCATGTACACTCACAACAATCTGCTATTCCTTTACAGTTCGATGGAAGGCAAAATATTCTGGCGCAACATGGATGAGGCATCTGCAAAACCCATGATCACGTTATACGCCGACGCTCGCAAACGCGATTTGTTTTGGTTCAAAATGGCTCCCGTTGCAGGAAATCGATATATAGTTACCGGTATTATGGATCCGGAGGTCAAATCCCAATTCGCACTATTGGACAGCACGTTGCGGGTCACGCGTTATTTCGATTCTTTCCCGGTCGAAGGAACTCCCATGGCTAATCTCTCGTTTCCGCAGCAAAGCATGGGTTTCCAAGGGTGGATGACAGTCACACCGGATGGCAAAAAAATGATGTGGACGTCTAAACCCGGATCTATCTTCCGTTTCTACGACCTTTCCCAGCAACGACCCTTGAAAATAAAAGAATACATCCGGAATATCCCTGTTTTCTATGCCCGTACCGACACGGATACGGGGGTCGAACAAGACAAAGACAATGAATGGGGGGTGCTGAATGCCACGGCGAATGACAGCTGCTTTTTCGCCCTGTACAGTTCGAAACGGATCGCGGAAGGGTCGCTCGAAAGTTCGGACATTTATGTGTTCGACCTGCAGGGAAACCCGATCCGGCATCTCGTGCTCGACCGGCTGGCTACGCATATCGTCTGGGTGCCGGGCGAAGGAGAGGAGGCGCAGACCGTACGGGGACTCTACATGTTCGGACGGAACGAAGAGTCGCTGGAACCTGAGATTTTCAAAGTGCTCTACTGATCTTTGCCCAGTCCGAAGAGACACCGGTTGCCGCCGGAAAGAGCAAATAAAGGAAGGTGTCAGTTATTCCGGTTGATCAGGTTCACAACGACTTTCGTCATCACCTCTTTCTCTTCGGTGCGGCTCTCGGCGATCATGAGCGTCAGGGCGACCAACGTATTGTTGTCCACGAGGCGAGACCCGTCGGCCCGGTAGAGAATCCGGTTGTTCTCCAGAAACCACAGAAAAAGAAAGGCGGCGATCCGCTTGTTCCCGTCGCTGAAGGAGTGGTTCTTCACGGTCAGGTAGAGCAGATTGGCGGCTTTCTCCTCGACGCTCGGATAGAGTTCCCGACCGTCGAAAGTCTGATAAATCACCCCCATCGTGCTCCGGAACGACTCGTCTTTCTCATGGGCGAACAGCTCGCTCCCGCCGAACTTGTCGCGCAACACCTGCAAGGCCTGCATCGCATTCTCGTAGGTGGCCCGGAAAGACGCTTCGGAGGTCGTGGCCGAGATCTCCAGCTGCTGGTAATCGTACCGGTCGAGGGTGTCGAGGCCGTAGGTGTAGTCGGTAATCACGCGCAACAGTCCGACGGCCTCGGAACGCGTCACCTCTTTGGCCGACAGGACGTTGGAGAGCAGCCGCACGGTTCGTTTCAGCTCTTCCAGCTGCTCGGCCTTCGCCTGGCGGTCGACAGCATACCCCTTGATCAGGTACTCTTTCAGGACGCGGTTCGCCCAAACGCGAAACCGGGTGGCATTTTTCGAATTGACCCGATAACCGACGGACAGGATCATGTCCAGATTATACGTCTCCACCCGCCTTTTAACTATGCGGGTACCCTCCTGCCGAACTATTTCCATTTTGGAAACAGTTGAGTCCGGATCCAACTCGCCGCTGCGATAGATATTGCGGATATGCTTCGAGATAGCAGGCACTTCGGTGCCAAACAACAGGGCTATCTGCGCCTGGGTCAGCCAGACACTCTCCGACTCCAGGCGCACCTCGAGACGGGTCTCACCGTCGGAGGTCCGGTAAATGACGATCGTTCCGTTATCCATGAGCGTGAAAATACGAAAATTCGAGCTATTTTTGCTTCCCGGAACGAATTTCACTGCTTATGACTGTCAAAGAGAGGTTTGCGGGCATCATCGCCTGGTTCGCCGAGAACCGGCCCGACGACGATACCGAACTGCACTACCGGTCGCCGTACGAGTTGCTGGTCGCCGTGATGCTCTCGGCCCAGTGCACCGACAAACGGGTCAATCTCGTCACGCCGGCCCTCTTCGAGCGCTTCCCCACGGCGCACGATCTGGCGGGAGCCACGCCGGACGAGGTGTTCGAGTACATCCGGTCGGTTTCCTACCCCCGATCGAAGTCGGAACACCTGGTGGCGATGGCGCAACGGCTGGAGGAGGTCTACGGAGGGCGGGTGCCGGACACGGTCGAGGAGCTCACCACCCTGCAAGGGGTGGGACGCAAGACGGCCAACGTGATCGTCTCGATCGTCTACGACAAGCCGGCGATGGCCGTGGACACGCATGTGTTCCGGGTGGCGGAGCGGATCGGGCTGACGACCGGGTCGAAGAATCCGCTGCAGACGGAACGGGCGCTGGTGCGGCACATTCCGGAGAGGCTGCTCGGCCGGGCGCACCACTGGCTGATTTTGCACGGCCGGTACGTCTGCACGGCGCGGGCGCCGAAGTGCGCGACGTGCGGCATCGCGCCGTGGTGCCGGATGCGTCAGCGGGAGCTGGCCAAAGAGGAGAAAAATCGATGAATCGTATGCGGCGGTAGCGGCCCCGCGCGCTTACAGCAGTTTTCGCGCGCTCTCCTCGTACTGCGACGCGTCGAGACGCAGGGCGACGAAGAGCAGGAGGGTGAAGGCCATCAGCGACGACCCCCCGTAGCTGAAAAACGGGAGCGGAATCCCCACCACCGGGAAAAGACCGATCGTCATCCCGATGTTGATGGCGAAGTGCATGAAAAAGATGGCCGCCACCGAATAGCAATATATCCGGCCGAAAGGCTCTTTCTGACGTTCGCCCATGCGCATCAGCCGCAGAATCAGGGCGAAAAAGAGGGTCACGACGAACAGCGACCCGATGAATCCCCACTCCTCGCCCACGGTGCAGAAGATAAAGTCGGTGCTCTGCTCGGGCACGAAGCTGAAACGGGTCTGTGTTCCGCCCAGGAAGCCTTTGCCGGCGAATCCGCCCGAACCGATGGCGATCTTGGACTGGATCACGTTGTAGCTCCACCCGTGGGGGTCGTTCTCGATGCCGAGCAGGTCGAGGATCCGTTTCTGCTGGTGCAGCTGGAGGATGTTGTCGAAAACGTAGTCCACCAGCCCGGTGAAGACGACGGCGCCGGCGAAAAAGACGACGTATTTCCAGAGATTGGTCGCGTGGTGCCGGATGCCGTACCGCACGAGCCACGGCAGGGAGAGCGCCGTCCCGGTCAGCATCGAAGCGAAGAGCGACAGGTGTGCGCCGACCAGCGTCCCTATGCCGAAGACGACCGTCCCGAGCAGCAGCACGAGGGCGGCATAGCGCACGCTGTCGCGCCAGTTGCGGTTGACGAGCCCCTGCGCCGCCAGACAAAGGAAGAAGACGACGAACAGAATGGGCAGCGGTTCGAGCAGGAAGGAGATGACGAAGAGAAACACGAGCATCAGGGCCACCACATAGAGCGCCGTTCCGAACCCTTCGCGGTAGAGCATCAGGAAGAAGGCGGCGAAGATCAGGGCCGACCCGGTGTCGTTCTGGGCCAGAATCAGCAGGACGGGAATCCCGATAATCAATCCGATGTAATAGACGGCCTTGCCGGTATGCAGGTCGAAATTGTAGGCGCTCATGTATCTGGCCAAAGCCAGCGCGGTGACGAACTTCATGAATTCGGCGGGCTGTATCCTGACGGGGCCGATCGAGAGCCACGACTGCGCCCCGTGGCTCTCATGCCCGACGAGCAGCACGAAAAGCATCACGCCCAACATGAAGAAATAGAGCGGATAGGCGAGCATGTGCCAGTATTTGCTGTCGATCAGCAGGATGGAGACGGCCAGAAAAAAGCTGATGCCGATCCAGAGCATCTGCATGCCGTAGCGCTGCGAGAGGTCGAAGATGCCGGCGTGTTCTTCGTCGTAGACGGCGGCGAAGATGTTGAGCCACCCGAAGAAGACCATCACGACGTAGATGGCCACCGTCCACCAGTCGATGTCGGCGGCGAAGAGCCGTCCTCCGTTTTTCCGGGCAGCGGGGCGGCCGGTGCCGAACGTGTATTTATCTGCCGCGTTTGTCATACATCGGATAGGCTATGGTCATCTCTTTCATCTGCCGGACGAGCTCCGGGCGCCGGATGGTGTCGGTCAGGTACTGCTCGATCAGCAGGCTGGCGATGGGGGCGGCGGCCGAACCGCCGAAACCGCCGTGCTCGACGTAGACCGAGACGACGATCTTGGGGTCGTACCGCGGGGCGAAGCACAGAAAGGTCGAGTGGTCCGCTCCGTTGGGGTTCTGGGCGGTGCCGGTCTTGCCGCAGATGTTGAGCCCCGGCACGTAGGCGCGTCCGCCGGTTCCGGCGACGTTCACCCCTTCCCACATCCCTTCGACGATCGGTTCGAAGTACTTCGGGTCGACTTTCGTGTAGTTTTTCCGGTAGAACCGGGCGTCGATGGAGTCGCGGCCGGCGATCTTCTTCACCACGTGCGGGATATAGTAGTGTCCCCGGTTGGCGATGGTGGCGCCGAGGTTGGCGAGCTGCAGGGGGGTCACCCCCAGCTCGCCCTGTCCGATGGCAAGCGAGATGACGGTGAGCGAGTTCCAGCGGCTGCGGTAGCGCCGGTCGTAGAACTCTTTGGTCGGCACGTAGCCGGCGAGCTCGTCCCAGAAGTCGGATTCGAGTTTGCGGCCGAAGCCGAAGCTGCGCACGTAGTCGTACCACATGTCGAAGCCGCCTTTGGCGATTCCGCCGTACTGGCGGTTGTCGAGGATGTCGCGGAAGACGTAGCAGAAGTAGGCGTTGCACGAATTGGCGGTGGCCTGCACGAGGTTCATGGGCGAGTAGTGGGTGTGGCACTTCACCCCCCGTCCGACGGTATATCCTCCGCTGCAGGGGTGGTAGTCTTCGGGCCGGGAGACGCCCTCTTCGAGTCCGATCAGGCCGTTGACGACCTTGAAGGTGGAGCCGGGCGGGTAGCGGGACATCACGGCGCGGTTGAACAACGGGTGCCGGGGGTTCCGCAGGAGCTCCATGTAGTTGTTCCCCAGATCGCGGCCGACGAGTTTGTCGGGGTCGTAGGAGGGGGAGCTGGCCATGACGAGAATCTCGCCGGTGGCGGGCTCGATGGCCACTACGGAGCCGATCTTCCCGGCCATGAGCTCCTCGGCGAGCTGCTGCAGGTCGGCGTCGATGGTGCAGGTGATGGCCTCGCCCGGCACCGGGAGGGTGTCGTAGCGGCCGTCGGCATACGATCCTTTGGGCATGCCGTAGACGTCGACGAGTTCGACTTTCACCCCTTTTTTCCCGCGCAGGTACTGTTCGTAGGATTTCTCGATGCCGCTCTTGCCGATGTAGTCGCCCATGCGGTAATAGGGGTCGCGTTTGATGGTGGCTTCGTCGACTTCGTTGATGTAGCCGAGGAGGTTGCCGGCGATCTTCCGGGGGTAGGTGCGCGAGGTGCGGTACTGGGTATAGAAGCCGACGAGGTGGCGTTCGTCGAGCTTGAATTTCACCTCTTTGGGGAGCTGTTTGAAGATCATCGAGGGGCGTCGCTTGGAGTACCGCCGGGCCTTATCCAGGGCTTTCCGGATATCTTCGACGGTGACGCCCAGGGTCTCGGCGAGGAAAACGGTGTCGAACGGCTCCACGTCGCGCGGGATGACCATCAGGTCGTAGGATTCGGTGCTCTGGACGAGGAACTCGCTGTTCCGGTCGTAGACTTCGCCGCGCGAGGGATACTGTACCATGTAGCGCATGGCGTTGTTCCGGGCGTACTCTTTGTAGGAGCTGTCGACGATCTGGATCCAGAAGAGGCGCCCGACGAGGACGAGCACGACGAGAAAGAGGCCGAGGTAGAGTATCTGTTGGCGTCTGGAGGGGATATTCATGGACTTTCGCTGCAAACTAACGAGTGGGGGGGGATCAGACTTTCACTGCCGTACGAACGAGCGGGAGGTGCAAAAAGTATATGATCCCGATGCTGAATATCGAGCTGAACACGATGCGGAGGGCGATCATCCACACCGCTCCGGAGGGGTCTTCGAGGATAAAGAAGGGGAGGTTGAAGAGCAGGACAAGGACGGTGACGTACCGCAGGAATTTAGCCGTCCCGACACGTCCCGCCGTCGGTATCCCCCCTTCGTAGACGAGCTCTTTGCCGAGAAAGAGCCCGACGACGGTCGGCCGCACGAAGGCGAGCCACGTGGAGACGATGGTCTGCAGTCCTGCGGTCCCGGACATGAAGTCCACGGCGGCGCCGCTCCCGAAGCCGAGCATCAAGAGGAGCCAGCCGGGCGTATCCAACGGCAGCAGGATGATGAACATGATGTAGATGTAGGGGTTCACCACGCCGCCGAGGTTGATGTTGTCGAAGACGAACTCCTGAAGGATGAGCAGGAGCAGAAAAATGGCGGTGTATTCCAAAAACCGGATCATGGGCGTCCTCCTTCCTCTGTTCCGTCCGAAATGTCGAAATGATTGCCGCCGCTGCCCGCCACCGAGGCTGCGGTCTGTTCGCTGATACCGGTCTCGGCGTTCCCGATGGTGTTCTCCAGCGCGCGCCGCTCTTCCTGTTCGAGGTAGTGCACGGCATAGACGCGGCGGAGGCGTGCGAGGTCGGTGAAGAGCTGCACGCGGACTTTATAGAATGTCCCGTTCACCATCTCGAAGCTTTCGACGGTGCCGATGGGCTGGTCGGGCGGGAAGATATATGAGTAATCGGTGGTCACGACGGTATCGCCGACCTCCATGTCGGCATACTTGGGTATCTCGTCGAGGATGACTTCGCGGTGGCTGAGTCCGTCCCAGTAGATGGAGCCGAAGAAGTCGCTCCCCTGGATCCGTCCGCTGGTGCGGAAGTCTTTGGTGTTGAGGATGGAGACGGCGACGGAGAAGTGGTCGGAGCAGCGCACGACGTATCCCACGATCCCGTCATCGGCGATCAGGGCCATCTCGGGCTCCACGCCGTCTAAGGTGCCTCGGTCGATGGTGATGTAGTTCTCGCGTTTGCTGATGCTGTTCCGGATGACGCGGGCGGGTTGGTAGCGATATCGCTGCAGGAGTTCGGCGACGGGTATCGAATCGTCGGGGGTAGCGGGTGCCAAGAGCGGTGTCACGGGCTGGGGCAGGCTCCGCAGCCGGGCGATCTCGTCGAGCAGGCGCCGGTTCTCGGCGCGCAGGCTGAAGTATTCGCCGATGTCGGCGAGTTTGTCGTAAATCCCGTTCACGAGCCGGTCGGAAGCTCCGGCGAGGCGTGCTTTCTGGTAGAGGTTGCTGTGGAGGAACACGCTGATGGCTATCGCTTCGAGGGCGATAAACAGGAGGACGTAGTAGATCCGTTTGAGAAAAAGGAGTAACTTCAGCAACTCGGGTTCGGTTTTATATCGGTGTCGGCCGGCAGGCCTATGGAGGGAAACAACAGCCTTGGTCTGCAGTCGTAGGAGGGCTTGTCTCCGCGCTTTTCCGACCGCTGCCGAGGCTGGCTCAAGGTTTTCAAGAATGCCCGCTCCGGGCTATCGCCATCGCGCGGATGGCGTGCAGCGTAACGTCGGCAGCGAGGGTACGGTCTGGTCGGCCGCGTCCTGTGATTTTGGCGACCACTACCGTAGCTTGCACTTGTACTTCTACACGACGGGACTCAATCCCAGCAATCCGACGTACCGGGCATACGGTATTCAGTTGCGTTGCCTCTCGGAATAAACGGGGCCCACGGACATTCCGAAGTGGGAGCCTCATTTATATCGTTGCGTCCGGGCGCCCGGGAGGAACCGCAATTTTCGACGCGTAAGCGGCGTATTGCGGGCCTCCCGAGGGGGAGGCGTCCGGCCCGCGCGACCCTGCGGGTCGCAAAAGCTCTGCTCAATTCTTTGCTGTTTCGGGCTGCGCGCAGGCCCGGCGATTCCTTTCAGAATCGCGCTACTCGCTCTCGGCCCCGTGTCCGCTTCATTGCGGCTCCGCTGTCGCTCCGCCACGTTTCGTGCGCCTGGGGGAAATCTTGTTCAAACACGACTGCGTGTTTGAACGATTTCCCTTTTTAGGCGTGGCGCACGGACTTGTTAATGCGTTTTTAAGTCGTCCGTGGCAATTCTTGCCGGATTGGCTCACCGCCAATCGGCAGAATATGCCCTCTTAGGCGGGCGCACCCACAGGGTGTTTTATTGGCAGCCTCTACCCCAACCGGACGGAACTGCGCTCGGGCCGCGCAGTCCCCGCTTAAGTAAGGCAGTGATAACTCCTGTAAAAGCCCTTGTGGGGCCCCACGGTGGGCAAATGGCTGTGTTGGCCCAACTCCTCGCACCGTCCTCTGTCGAGCTTTGTCCCGGACGGAACTGCCCTCGCGCCGGGCAGGCGGTGCGTGCCGCACTCCCAATTGGCCGTGTCAACCCAATTCTTTGCCCCGTTCTCTGTCCGCGCGCCTTTGGGAAATCCAGTCAAAATGTGCCAGCACATTTTGACGATTTCCCTCTTAAGGCAACGGCGCGCGGTGCCTTCGGGCACTCCGAAATGGCCGCCTCTACCCCAACCGGATAGAACTGCCCTCGGGCCGCGCGGGCCCCACTTAGTAAGGCAGAGAGAACCCTAACAAAACACCCAACGGGTGCGTGGACGGGCGATGCTTACGCATCGCTGCAGCAGCCTCTGCCCAAACATCTGTCCGCCTTACCGCATCAGGAAGGAGAACCGGCCGATGTTCTTCAGCGCGATCCCCGTCCCACGCGCCACCGCACGCAACGGGTCTTCCGATACGTGGAACGGTATCCGCGTCTTTTGGAACAGCCGCTTGTCCAGCCCCCGCAGCAAAGCCCCCCCGCCGGCCAGATAGATGCCGTTCTTCACGATATCCGAATACAGTTCCGGCGGAATTTTTTCGAGCACCTTCATAATCGCCGTATCGACCTTCATCAGCGACTTGTCCAGCGCGTGCGCCACCTCCTTGTACGAAACCGGTATCTCCAGCGGCAGCGAGGTGATGATGTTCGGCCCCCGAACGATGTGGTCGTCCGGCGGATTATCCAGATTATCGATCGCAGCCCCCACGGCGATCTTGATCTCCTCAGCCGTCCGCTCGCCAATCTTGATGTTGTGCTGCTGGCGCATGTAGGTCTGTATATCTTCCGTAAACACGTCCCCGGCCACGTTGATCGACTCGTTGCAGACGATCCCGCCGAGCGAAATCACAGCCACCTCGGCCGTCCCCCCCCGCCGATATCGACCACCATGTGTCCCTCCGGCGCCTCCACGTCGAGCCCCATCCCCAAAGCCGCGGCCATCGGTTCGTAGATCATATAGACTTCGCGCCCCCCCGCATGTTCTGCCGAATCGCGCACGGCACGGATCTCCACATTCGTAGATCCGCTTGGTATACAAATCACCATCCGCAATGACGGACTGAACATTTTGTTCCGCGATTTGATCATCTTGATCATCCCGCGGATCATCATCTCGGCTGCCGTAAAGTCGGCGATCACCCCGTCCCGCAACGGCCGGATGGTCCTGATGTCCTGGTGCGTCTTCCCGTGCATCTGCCGGGCCTGGTTCCCGATGGCCACCGGCTGGTTGGCGTGCTGGTCGAGCGCGACGATCGAGGGCTCGTCGACGACGATCTTGTCGTTGTAGATAATAATGGTGTTGGCCGTCCCGAGGTCCATGGCCAACTCCTGAGTGAGGAATGAAAAGAGTCCCATGACGCGGTTTAGTGTTTGAAGTGGCGCAAGCCGGTGAATACCATGGCCATCCCGTTAGCGTTGCAGTAGTCGATGGTCTCCTGGTCGCGCACCGATCCGCCGGGCTGGATCAGGGTGTCGATCCCCTCCGCATGCGCAATCTCGGCGCAGTCGGCGAACGGGAAGAAGGCGTCCGAAGCGAGCACCGCTCCCCGCAGGTCGAATCCGAACGACTTCGCCTTGGCGATGGCCTGTTTCAAGGCATCGACCCGCGAGGTCTGCCCGATGCCGCTGGCGAGCAGCATCCCGCCCTTGGCCAGGACGATCGCATTGGATTTCGAATGTTTCACGATCTTGTTGGCGAAGATCAGATCTTTCAATTCCGCTTCGGTAATCCCTTTGGCCGTCACCTGTTTGGCTTCGGAATCCAGCCCCCCCACTTTCGCATCCCGCTCCTGCACGGCCACCCCGCCGAGCAGCGACCGGAACTGCCGTCCGCTGCCGCAACAGCCGCCTGCCCTGACCTCAGCCTTGGTTTTGAGGATAATCCGGTTTTTCTTGGTTTCGAGAATGGCCAGCGCCTCTTCGTCATACCCCGGCGCCATAATGACTTCGAAGAAGATTTCGTTGATTTTTTCAGCCGTAGCTTTGTCGACCACCCGGTTGGTAATCAGCACGCCGCCGAACGCCGACACCGGGTCGCCCGCCAGCGCATCCGTCCACGCTTCGACCAACGTGGGCCGCACCGCCACCCCGCAGGCGTTGTTGTGCTTCATGATCACGAACGCCGGATCGCCGTCGCCGAATTCGGAGATGAGGTTCACCGCGGCATCCATGTCGAGCATGTTGTTATAGGAGATCTCCTTGCCGTGCAGCTGTTCGAACCGCGCGGACAGATCCCCGTAGAATGTCGCCGCCTGATGCGGGTTCTCGCCGTACCGCAGGTGGGTCGCCTTCTGCTCCGTAAAGCTCTGTTTGAAGGCCGGAATCCCCTCTTCGCGGTTGAAGTAGTTGAAGATGGCGGTGTCGTAGTGCGAACTCACGTTGAACGCCTCTGCCGCCAGGTGCCTCCGCTGTTCCAGCGTAGTCACCCCGTCCTGCGTCTTGAGCAGGTCGAGGATATAGCCGTACTGCGCCACGCTCGGCACGATGGCGACGTCCTTGAAGTTCTTGGCGGCGGCGCGGATCAGCGAGATCCCGCCGATGTCGATCTTCTCGATAATCTGCTGTTCGGTCGCCCCCGGGGTCGCCACGGTCTGCTCGAACGGATAGAGGTCGACGATCACGAGGTCGATTTCGGGAATTTCATACTGTTCGGTTTGCTGCCGGTCGGTTTCGTTGTCCCGCCGCGCGAGAATCCCGCCGAACACCTTCGGATGCAGGGTCTTCACCCGCCCGCCGAGTATCGACGGATAGCCGGTCAAGTGCTCGACGGCATGGGCTTTGACACCCAATTCTTCGATAAAAGTCTGTGTCCCGCCGGTCGAATATATCTTCACGCCGTGCTTATCTAACTCGCGAACGATCTCTGCCAACCCGTCCTTATAGAAGACGGAAATCAGCGCGCCTTTGATTTTTTTCACTGTCGTAACGTTGTTGTTTGTTTTAAGGTACAAAGATACGACATTTATTTGTTAGTCGTCCTGTCCGGAAGGGGGAGAAGGCAGGAATTTTTCGTCTTTTTTCGACCTCCGCGCGGAGATATTCAGCCGGGTCGCCCCGGCGCGCGAACAAAAACTAAGGACTGCGGAGCGTAAGGAGTAGCGTAGCTATCACAAAAGTTTTTGGTGCCGCTTTTTCCAAAAAGCGGCAGTTCCAGCCAGCACAAAGCTCGCCCGTCGCCCGCCCGCGTAAAAGGGCATATTCTGTTGGTTGGCACTCGGCCAACCAACGAGAATTGCCGCGGGCGACTCAAAAAGTGCTAAAACCGCGCGCCACGCCTTAGGAGGCGATTCAACTGTTTCGGCGATGAGCCGAAACAG
>ERZ777305.1322-NODE-1322-length-30657-cov-8.632867_pt1 | contig 30657 bp, 25 predicted proteins | sample MGYA00374965_ERZ777305 | MGnify/ENA primary metagenome ERZ777305 (study PRJEB29328, sample SAMD00013331) | mouse gut metagenome | study: EMG produced TPA metagenomics assembly of the Metagenome analysis of fecal microbiota from mouse which was promoted... | reverse complement strand
TCTATACATAATGCACCCCAAAAGTTTTGTGTCTAACTTTTGGGGTGCAGTTCATAATGGCGGGGCATATTTTTTATATAACGGATTTACAGCAGAATAACGGAACTTCGGGAGCGCCGTGTACTTCTCTTCCCAAGAGAAGTACATATCACTACTGAAAGAATGAGGTCTGATCCCCTCGTATTTATTGTATTTTCTCGACAAATAACCTCTGTAACTGTCTGAATAATTGCGTTATGCATAATCAGGCAGGAATAGGGGACATGTATATGTCCTTTACCAACAAGACATTTTCCAGATGAATCACAAACACCTGTACACCGCGGCTGCGGCTCTTGTTCTATTCGCACCGCAACTCTTCACTTCGTGCGGTACCCCTAAAAACGTGAGCTATTTTCAAGATGTCACGGACGGCACCCTTCTTGTGCCGTCGGCACCTCTCGACATCACCGTGCGTCCAGAAGACAAACTTTCAATTCTTGTCAACACGCAGGATCCTGCGCTGACCAACCTGTTCAATCTTGTATCCTCGCAGAACCGCGTTGGCCAGACAACCAGCGTCACCAACGGTGTTCCGCGCACCTACTCTTCCAGCTCGGAGGTAGCGCTATATACGGTCGACGCCGCCGGCGACATCAATTTCCCTGTTCTGGGCAAACTCCATATAGGAGGGATGACACGCCGGGAGGTCTCCGCTTTCATAGAAGGAGAGCTGGAGGGGCGCGACCTGATTAAGGACCCTGTGGTTACCGTTGAGTTTGCCAACGCGGGCATCTCGGTTATCGGCGAGGTGAACAAGCCAGGCCGATATGAGTTCAACAAGGATCATGTCACAATTCTTGACGCTCTTGCTATGGCCGGGGATCTGGGTCGCGACGGCATGCGCCAGAATGTGATAGTGTTCCGCCAGCAGCCGGACGGCACACAGAAAGCGTACCGCATCGACCTGACTAACATGTCCGGTCTGACGAGTTCGCCGGTTTACTACATGCAGCAGAGCGATGTGATCTACGTGGAACCCAACGACAAGAAGAAACGTGAGACCACACCGAACGGCAACACTCCCTACACCCCGAGTTTCTGGGTTTCAATCGGCTCCTTCGCCGTGACGATTGCCACACTAATCACCACACTCGCGAGATAAAACTGAATGAACAAAGGCTGCGGGTCATGGACCCGCAATGACTGACTAATGACTGAAAACCAATATGTCACAAGTTTCTAAAGATACACAGGACAAGCAGGAGCGGGCCGGATATGAGCCTGGCTTCGCCATATCGCTGTCGGAGGTGTTCCGCCATACACTCCATCATTGGCCGTGGATAGCCGTGTCGCTGTTCGTATGTCTCGGCGTGGCCACGCTTTACGTGCTCCGCACGCCAAAAACCTACACCCGCTCCGCCGAGATTGTGATCAAGGATGACAAGGCAGGTGCGTCCAGTTCCCTGGAGGAGTTCGCCGACATGGGGATCTTCCAGACGAAATCGAATGTTTTCAACGAAGCGGCCACCATCCGTTCCAAAGATATGGCCGAGGAGGTTGTGCGTCGTCTTGGCCTCGATGTGAGCTACTCGTCCGACGCGCTATTCCACCAGACCCAGCTTTTCGGCACTACTCTTCCGGTCAAGGTGACAGTTCCGAAAGTACCCGATACCGAGGGTGTCGGTTTCGACCTCGACCTTCAGCCTTCAGGGGCCTTCACTATCTCCGGGCTGACGCTGACCGATGAGGCCGGCGAGGAGCGCAACTGGGGCAGCCGGTCATGGAAGGGGAATGTCGGCACTCCCGTGGGTACCCCGGCCGGCCCGGTGTTCGTCACCCGCGGCAAAGGCTCCATTACCGAGCCTATACTTATCCATGTGTCCAAGCGTCCTGTCATATCCGTCACCAAGGATCTGGTGAAGCGTCTCTCCGTCGACAAGTCAGACAAGGAGGGTTCGGTGATCTCCATGCGGGTCTCGGACGTCAATACCGAGCGGGGCGATGCTATCCTCGACATGCTGATCCAGGTCTATAACGAAGGGTGGATCAGCGAGAAAAACCGGATGTCCGTATCCACTTCTCATTTTATAGACGACCGACTCGCCGTGATCGAGAGCGAGCTGGGAAATGTAGACTCCGACATTTCCGAGTTCAAAAGCCGTAATCTCATGCCCGACATCGATCTTGCCTCAAAGATGTACATGGAGCGAAACGAGACCAACAGCGCCAAGATGCTCGACATCTCCACCCAGCTCCAGATAGCGCAATACATCAAGCAGTATCTGGCGGCCGACAAGGAGAATGCCCATCCGCTACCTTTCAATTCCGGGGTTCAGAATCAGGTGCTCGCCCACCAGATAGAGGAATACAACTCGCTTGTGCTGGAGCGTGCGGCACTTGCCAGCAAGTCATCGGAGAAGAATCCTCTGGTCAGCTCGCTCGACGCACAGATCATACCTCTTCGCCGCGCCATCACCGGGACGGCCGACAACATCATCCGCGAACTTTCCACTCAGTTGCGGTCGCTGGAGCGCGCCGAGAACGAGGCCTTGTCCAAAATCTCCTCCAACCCGACGCAGGCCAGATACCTCCTCTCTGTGGAGCGCCAGCAGAAGGTGAAGGAGCAGCTCTATCTCTTCTTGCTCCAGAAGCGGGAGGAAAATGAACTATCCCAGGCGTTTACGGCCTACAATACCCGTGTCATAACCCGTCCCGGCGACTCCGGTAAGCCCCCAAAGCCTTCGAAGTCGGTGGTGTTCGGCATCGCCTTCCTGCTGGGACTGTTCATCCCATTCGGCGTGACCTATTTCCGTGAGGTCAACAATACCCGACTCCGCGGCCGCAAGGACGTCGAGGACCTCGCCACCCCATTCCTCGGCGAATTGCCGGAGGATACCGTATCCGGCAGCAATAGGGGATTCAAGGGCCGTGTCAAGGCATTCCTCGGCATGAAGCGCAAATTCGTCCACAACGACGGCTCTCCCCGCGAGGTGGTTGTCAAGGAGGGCAGCCGTAACCTCATCAACGAATCTTTCCGGGTTCTACGTACCAATGTAGAGTTCATGCGCGGCAACAATGACAAGGCTGAAATCATCTCCATCACTTCCTTCAATGCCGGCAGCGGCAAGTCGTACATAGCCATGAATCTCGCCAAAGTGCTTTCCCTTCGCGGCCGTAAGGTACTCGTGATAGACGGCGACATGCGTCACGGTTCCGCCTCGGAATATGTAGGAAAGCCGTCCCGCGGAGTCAGCGATTACCTGTCGGGACGCACCGATGATCTCAGATCGGTGATGGTCTGTCAGGATGAGGACCGCCTCTGTGTGCTGCCGGTCGGCAAGATTCCGCCGAACCCCGCCGAACTCCTCGAAGGTGAGCGTTTCTCACGTCTTATCGAGACCGAACGCACAAAATGGGACTATATCATCATCGACTGTCCGCCAATCGAGATAGTGGCCGATACCCAGATCGTCAACCGTTATGTTGACCGTACCATCTTCGTGTTGCGCGCCGGCCTTCTGGAGCGCTCCATCCTCCCCGAGCTGGACCGCCTCTATACTGCCAAGAAGTACAAGAACATCTCCTTTATCCTCAACGGCACCGACACCGCCCACACCCGCTATGGATATGGCTACGGGTATGGTTATGGCTACGGTTACGGCTATGCCTACGGAGACAAGGAAGACTGAAAAGGGAATACCAACTTAAAAAGTTTTTCAAGGTGTCAAGGATTTTGATAACTGGCGCCGCGGGTTTTATCGGCGCGAATCTTTCGAAACGACTTGTCGAGATTGAACCTGAAGTTGAGATTTTGGGCATCGACAGTCTGAACGACTATTACGATCCCGGCATCAAGGAGTACCGTCTCCGGGAGATAGAATCCGCCTTGTCTCTCCATCCCGGCGCGACCTGGCGGTTCGTCAGGGGGAGCATTTCAGACAAGCCTCTTGTGGACGGTCTGTTCCGTGATTTCCGGCCAGAGATAGTTGTCAACCTTGCAGCGCAGGCAGGAGTGCGGTATTCGATCATCAATCCGGACGCGTATGTGGAGACGAACCTCATCGGCTTCTACAACATCCTCGAGGCGTGCCGTCACAGCTACGACGGAGGTGCGTCGGGTGTGCGTCATCTTGTCTACGCGTCCAGCTCTTCGGTGTACGGTGCGAACGGTAAGGTACCGTACAGCACCGACGACCGTGTTGACAACCCGGTGTCGCTCTACGCGGCCACCAAGAAGAGCAACGAGCTGATGGCTCATGCCTACGGCAAGCTTTACGACATACCGAGCACGGGCCTTCGCTTCTTCACCGTCTACGGCCCTGCGGGTCGTCCGGACATGGCGTACTTCGGGTTCACCGACATGCTGCTTCGCGGCGAGACGATCCGTATCTTCAACCACGGTGACTGCCGCCGTGACTTCACCTATATCGACGACATAGTGGAGGGAGTTGTGCGTGTCATGCGTAAGGCACCGGAGCGCCGTCAGGGTGATGACGGGCTTCCCGTGGCGCCCTACGCGTTGTACAACATCGGTAACAGCCATCCGGAGAACCTGCTGGACTTCGTCCGTATCCTTGAGGAGGAGCTTGTGGGTGCTGGCGTTCTTCCGGAGGATTACGACTTCGATGCGCACAAGGAGCTGGTACCGATGCAGCCCGGCGATGTCCCCGTGACCTACGCCGACACCTCGGCGCTTGAGCGCGACTTCGGCTTCCGACCCTCCACTCCCCTTCGCGAAGGTCTCCGCCGCTTCGCCCGATGGTACAGGGACTTCTATGGTATAAACTCCGAATGCGGAAAATCTCGGTAAATGAATTGAAGAGTGATATAAAGGCATGATACACTGATTCATGTATATTTTCCTATGCCCGAAGTCGTTTCCAATAATCAACGAATTGCTAAAAACACCCTCTATATCTATATCAGGACAATAGTTGTCCTGATAGTTGCCTTGTATACATCGAGAATAGTTCTTGAAGTATTAGGAGCTAAAAATTACGGAATATATACTGTTGTAGGAGGCATAATCGCATTGATGGGCTTTTTTCAGGCGGCCCAGAGTAAAGCAACCAGCAGATTCATAACATACGAACTTGGACAGAACGGAATCACAGCCTCTTTGTCAAAAGTTTTTTCGGCATCATTGACAATCCATATACTGACAGCAGCTATAGCTGTCGTGTTGTGCGAGACTATAGGAATCTGGATTATATATAACTGGATTAAGATACCACCCGAACGCCAGACAGCAGCCTTAATAGTATATCAGTTTTCCATCCTGGTGTTCTGTATACATTTGATAAGAATACCTTATGATTCAGTTGTAATCGCCCATGAAGAAATGTCCGTATTTGCATATTTTTCAATAATAGAGGCAGTCTTGCAATTAGGTTTTGTCTTCATTATTAAATATGTAAAAGCGGATTCATTGGTTCTTTATGCCGGATTGATGGCATTGTCGGCGCTTATTCTGTTGTTGCTGTATTACTTTTATGTAAGAAATAAGTATCCGATATACTCATTTAAATTTACCTGGGATAAAAAGATAAGCAGGGGGATGGTGTCTTTTTCCGGGTGGACACTTTTGGGATCCGGGTCCAATGCCTTGACTCAGCAAGGCATAAGTCTGCTGATGAACAATTATGTGGGATTGCTGGCTAATGCCGCCATAGGATTGTGCAATCAGGTTAATGTCGCGGTATCTAAATTTGTCAGCGGATTCAACACTGCGTTTACCCCACAGGTCATCAAGTTATATGCTCAAGACAATTATAGCGAATTAAACCTTCTTATATCCCGGTCATCAAAATTTTCTTTTGCGCTTTGCTACATAATGGTTCTTCCTCTGTTGTGTAACATGGATTTTATATTGGAGATCTGGTTGGGTGACGATGTCCCTGAATATACTGCCGGATTTTGCCGGATGGTTCTGATATGCACACTGTTCGATGCAACGACGGGTGTTTATAATACGGCTGTTACTGCCACCGGAAGGATTAGAAATTATCAGATATTGATATCTCTTTCTTTTCTTCTGGACTTGTTATTGTCATTTGCAATGCTTTACAAAGGAATAGAACCGGTTCTCGTATTTTCCAGTAGAATTCTTACAAGGGGGATTCTCAACATGGTAATCGGACTATATTTTATTAATCGGTATATGGGGTTTGACATTAGCGGATACATCCATAACGTCTTGCTAAAAATATTGTCGGTAATTGCAGTTACCGGATTACCGTCATATATGATTTATTGCAATACATCAGGGATATCCAGATTTTTGTCTACATCCGTTTATGCCGTGATATCCACTATGGTTTTCGTCCTGTATTTTCTGATGTCAAAAGAAGAACGCATTGCAGTACTGACAAAAATAGAACGAAAATTTGCAAGATGAGTGAATTCAACTACATAATAGCGGGTGGAGAAGGATTCTATAAAATTGCATACGGCGATCTGAATAAATTAGAGAACGTCAGATATTTTCAGAATTATGTAGATGGAATAAATTCGCCAATTACACGTATATCGGCAAAGATCAATTTTAATTTAAAAATCAACCGGTTTATTAAGACACCATTAAAGCATTTTGTTTTCAGAAGGATATATCCTGCAGAATTCTCAATTGAAAAGCCGCTTTGTTTTATATTTTTTGGTGCTCAGTTTGCCGTAATCAATACCGGCTTTATTGAATATCTGAAATCAAAATACACGACAGCCAGGTTTGTTTTGTACATGCAGGATATAGTGGGGAGTCTTCCTTATTACGATATTGAAAATTATAAGGAACGGTTCGATTTAGTGTTGTCTTACGATAAAAACGACTGCGACAAGTATAACTTAAGATATTATCCCACACCATTTTCATATATAAATCCGGAATTGTTTGTCAGGCGAGAACCCATTGATGTTTATTTTTGCGGGTTTGCAAAAAACAGATATCCGGAAATATTTAAGGTGTATGATATTTGCAAGAAACAGGATCTTAAATGTAAATTCTTCATATCAGGAGTTCCGGTAGCCGATAGAATCGAGTCTGATGAAATCATATATGACAGGAGAATTTCATATCTTGACAATCTGTCTTATGTCAATGCCAGTAAATGCGTACTGGAGATAATGCAGAGGAATGCTGTCGGGTTTACTCCAAGAGTGTGGGAAGCATTATTTTACAGTAAGCATTTGTTGACAAATAACCCTCATATATCGGAATGCGATTGCTACGACATAAATCAGTTTCACTCAATAGACGAATCTGATAATATTAAATCCTGGATCTATTCAGAGATAGATCATAGAAAAGATTTGATTGATGCAAAATCTCCGATTCATCTGATTGATCATATAGAATCGATTCTGAAGGAATTGAGGTAAAACCAATAAGTATTCCGGTCGCAGCTCACAACCTTGTATCGGAAGAACAGGTGAGGAACTGCTGCGGACGGTCAGGCGATGAGCAATCGGATGATCTGTACCAAAAACTAGAGCAAAGCCTGAAATAACTCCATAGTTATCTTATATGTTTGCATATATCGTTGTTTTAATTATTCTTGTATTTCCTTTAATTCATTATAGGCGACATCAAGCGAATGAAAAAAATTCTAAATATTTCTATTTGGAATTTATAGTCATGGTGTGTTTGATGGGTTTCCGTTATAGAGTCGGAGGGGACAGCATCAGATATGAAAATCTTTATTTATATCAATCTTCATTAACGGAACTTGCTACAGCAAGCAATTGGTGGAGTGACGGATATCAGCCTTTATGGACTCTGTTGTCTGCAATCTGCAAGTCGATATCAGATGAGTTCTGGGTATTTCAGATATGTCAGGCGTTTATTGTAAACGGGATAGTTTTTTATTGCGCCAACAGATACTGTAAATACAGGTATACATTTGTTTTCGTGTATTTCCTGACCTATTATTTATATTTTAACGCGGAAATAATGCGGGAGGCATTGGCTGTATCGGTATTTATGTTCTCTTTTAAATACCTGGTTTCACACAGATATGGTAAATATTATATTTTTTGTCTGATTGCGTTCATGTTCCATGCTTCGGCGTTTATATTATTCTTTCTTCCGCCGATATATAAGATTGTATCAAAAAGAAGAGGGTTGCCGCTATATTTAACAATACTGTCATTAAGTTTCGTTGTCATATTGTCTGCCGATGTCATAATATATCTGATGTCAGCTTATCTCTTTAGCGGAAACAGTCTGATATTGGACAGACTGTTTTTTCTTGGGGAAAGTAACGGTTTGAATTTCTTTGGAATAGCAGGTAAAATTATCTTTTTATTACCGGTTGTAATAACTCAGAGATGCTTGTGGAGTGTCAGGGATTTAAATACAGATGCAAATAATTTTATTTCGTCAATGTATATAATATTCTCCATTATAGCCGTAGTCATTACTCCATTAAGCAGACTTGAGAATTATTTTTCAATTCTATTTTTAATTATTTTTGTAAACTTTATTTGTTCGTATACTTGTAGGAAGTATTTTAGATCGATGATTTCAATATCAATCTTGATTTTCAGTATTTCTCAAGTCAGATGGTATAGTGCCTTGACTCATTCCATTTATAAAGAAGATAGTGATTTTAGAAGGTATGAGCGTTACATCCCGTACCACTCAATTATAGATAAGGAGAAGGAACCCGAACGAGAACATGCAATTAGACAGGAAGATCTGAAGGAAGTCAGTGATTATTAGCGAATAGCATAAAGTATTAACAATGTATGAGCTTTATGTGATATTCATATCATAGGGACTCTTTATAAAAAGGAGTATATGAAAATTCTTTTTGTTAATACAAATATCGGTTATGGGGGGGCTTCCAAAATGATGGTCTGGGTTGCAAATATCTTGTCGGAAAAGGGATATGATGTAAGTTTTCTGACGTATCGCGATGACGAAATTTTGCAACCTGTTTCCCGGAAGGTCAAACATATCCATTTGCCGTTAGAACCCGTGTCCGGGGGGAGAAAAGGAATTATGGGTACGGTGAAAGCAATCAGAGGATTCATTAAAAAGGAAAGATTTGATCTTGCCATTGCTTTTTTGATTCCTTCACAACTGAGGTTATCTTTGGCAGCGGCTGGATTACCGATAAAAATACTGTATTCGCAGAGAGGAGATCCTTACAGTTATTCAGGCGGTTCCAGATTGATGGATTACATAACCCGATGGAGTTTCAGACAAGCTGATGGCTATGTGTTTCAAACTGTAGGCGCGAAGGCATATTATTCTTCTGAAATTCAATCTATAAGCAAGGTAATACCAAATCCGGTGGTTCCCTTGAGTCGGACTTCCGACAGAGAAGGAGCGGTCGAAAAGCGTATTGTAAATATTGCGAGACTAGATGTAAGGCAGAAACGTCAGGATATACTGATAGATGCGTTTAAATCAGTAAGCAGTCAATTCCCGGATTATATATTGGAATTATATGGTGATGGCCCGGATAAAGCGCTGTTGGAAAGAATGGCATCTGACAATTCAAGAATTCGATTCAAAGGAAAAACATCTGATGTGGTTTCAGCGGTACAGAATGCCACATGTACAGTGCTTTCATCTGATTCCGAAGGAATTCCGAATGCTCTGTTGGAATCGATGTCTCTCGGGGTGCCGTCTGTCTCTACAGATTGCAGTCCCGGTGGCGCTGCAATGCTGATAGACAATTATAAAAATGGCATTATTACTCCGAAAGGGGATGTATCAGCGTTGGCAGAGGCTGTGAAATTTATTATTCAGAATCCTGAAAAGGCTGAAGACATGGGGAAAAATGCAATGGAAATAAATAATATATATTCGGAAGAGCGAATTGCAGAACAATGGATAGAATATATTGAAGGTATGTTCTGATAACGTGAATGCGGAGAATATCTCGATTCGTACCAAGTGTCGGATCTCATCAAGATCATTGATTCCAGTCATGAAATCTGTCGGGATAATAACAATCCATAAAATCAATAATTACGGGTCGGTGTTGCAGGCGTACGCGTTGCAGAAGGTCTGCATGGAGCTTGGATTTAAGGTGGAAATCATCGACTATCAGTTTCCAAATTCTTTCCATACAGACAATCCGTATAAGACTGTCAACGATCTGCAACCCGCCGAGCCAAGATGGATAAAACTGCTGTTCGCACGGGCGTTGGTAAGACAGCATCGCGGAATTGCATGTTTTGTGTCTGACCGGTTGAATCTGTCTGAATGCAGTTATGATTCTCCTGAAATGCTGGAAGCCAACCCTCCGGTGTATGATGTTTATATAACCGGAAGCGACCAGGTCTGGAGTCCCCGTTATTGTAATGGCGACCCTTCGTTTATGCTCCATTTTTCGCAGGATAAGGCAAGACGGATTTCGTATGCGTCAAGTATAGGTTCCGATTGTATCCCTCCTGAATTGGAAAAGCGCTATATTGAATTTCTCTCACGTTATGACGCAATATCTGTTCGAGAAAAGACCGGAGTGGAGATTATAAAAAAGCTGACCAATAAAAATGCGAAGGAGGTACTGGATCCGACACTACTTCTGGACAGTCATGAATGGAATGAGCTGGCGGTTGAGCATAGATTGGTAAAACAGAAGTATATTCTTTGTTATTTCTTGAATTATACCTTCAATGCCTTTCCTTACGCAGACGAATTTGCCGCCGACATACAGAGGCAGACCGGTTATAGAATTGTCAGAGTGGCGCGTCCGCCACACAGATTGTCTTTGAAAAATACCGGATATGAAATCGGAGCTTCTCCTGAAGAATTTCTCGCTCTTGTAAGAGATGCTGAAATTGTGCTGACAACTTCTTTCCACGGCACGGCATTTGCGTTAAACTATGGAAGACCTGTGTTTACAATAGTCCAGAATTCCAGTACTTCCGACAGCAGACAGGCCAATCTGATGCGTGAAATGAATTTGGAGAAGCAGATTGTGGCATGCGGCAGCCCGTTTCCCGGATATACGGATTCGCATTATGACGTGGAATCCGAACAAAAACAACTTGAACAGCTGAGAATCGAATCAAGACTGTTTCTGATAAACTCTTTGGGGGATGAACAAGATTGAACTTTGCGACATGAGTTCATGCACACAGTGCAGGGCTTGTGAGAATATCTGTCCGAAGCATTGTATTTCGATGGAGGCCGGTGCCGGAGGATTCGCCATACCGCGGATAGACCGAAATGTGTGCGTTGAGTGTGGAGCCTGTATGAATTCGTGTCATAAGATTAATCCCGTGTTTGAATACAGATTGCCACAAAAGACTCTTGCCTGTTGGACCAGGCGGAAACAAGACAGGAGAAACAGTTCGTCGGGAGGTGCTTTTTCTGTTCTTGCAAGAAAAATCATACGAGATGGAGGAGTTGTTTTCGGTGCGACCATGACTCCGGAACTGACAGTAAAGCATATCGGCATAGAAAAGGAGGAAGACATCATAAGATTGCAGGGGTCAAAGTATGTCCAGTCGGATATGGGAGCTATTCACATGGAAGCGTTTCAAGGATGTTTCAGACGATGATTTAATCATATCTCTCAATCCCGACACAAGAGAGACTGAATGGGTGTCTGTCGTGGCCCGGCAGTGTTATGACTTTGATGGTGAATTGGTGCGGTTCTATAACAAGTCGCTTGACTGTGCCGTTACTCCGGAGCACAGAATGGTTTATCTCAATAAAGGCAATCGTCAAATCAAATATTGTTCGGCATTGGAATTTCGTTCTACGAAAGGAGCGTTCTGCCGGGGTGCAGAATATAGTGCCAAGGATAAGGAATGGTTTGAGTTGGGGGACAAGAAAATTCGTTTTGACGATTATTGCGCCTTCATGGGGTATTATCTGTCTGACGGGTGTCTGCAACATGGTACTGGCATTGTCATAGCGCAGCAAGCCGGATGCTTCGCCTTTTATGATATAGTCGATACAATTGCAAAGATGGGTTATAATATCACATTTACCCCTAATGTGATTAATATCTATAATGCAGCCTTAAACCGCTATCTCTCGCAATTTGGCGTATGTAATGATAAATATATCCCTGATGAAATAAAGACCGCATCAAAACGCCAAATACAGATTTTCCTTGACGCTTTTATCAAATGCGATGGTCACGTTTGTAAATGCAAGTCATTTATAGGCAATCATGGCAATGCTTTCCATTCTGATAAAGAGGAGAGGATGTATTTTACCACCTCGGAAAGACTTGCCGGGGATCTTTCGGAATTGATTTTAAAGGTTGGGCACAGGCCATCATTTGAATTTCAAGAGCCGAAGACATCAATTAGGAAAGATGGAACTCTTATAAAGAGTAATCATATTTGCTATCGGATTCGCGAATGCTATTCAACCACCGCTACTGTATTCAAGAAAGAATACATCCCATATTCCGGCAAGGTCTATGATTTGACTCTTGACCGGAATCATATCATGTATGTGCGTAGAAATGGCAAGTGTTTCTGGGGGTCGAACTGTATGTGCTACACCATCCCCATTCTCAAGACTGAGGACGAGTTCTTTGACGATGACGAGGATGCAAAGAGCGTCAACGAAGTCGAGGGTGTGCCGCAAGGGTTTGCGAAATGGGTCGAGAAGAATGCAGAGCGTATTGAGGCGGCGGAGAAGCGGGGAACGGTGCCTTATTTCATTGCCGATAACAAGAAAGTTGTTGAAAATATATTGGAGGGAGGAAGCGGAAATGGCAAAACACAGGCATCTAACGATAGAACTGAGACCAAAGACCGCGCCAATCATGAAGTCCCACCTCATGTGGAGGAATACAAGTCTTATAGCGATGGCAAAATCATGGTTAGTCCTCTTCACGGAAAAGATGAACTTGACCAAAATTTAAAATTAGCAGAAACATTATATGAAGCAATGGGAGAGACTGTTTATTTGCTTCCAAATATCAATCCCAATGGAGCAGATGCACATTTGCGAACACATTATATACCAGCAGGTGTAAAAGATGGTAAAAATGCAGACTTCATGTGTGCCAATCGGATTTGGGATGGGAAAGAAGCAAGTTTTGAAAAATCTGACAGATCAAGAAAGAGTATTAAATCTATAATTGAAAATCATATTAAGAAGGCGAAACAACAAGCAGATAATATGATAATCGAAATTCCTGATTGGGTAAAAGAAGAATGGGTTGAACAAGTTGTAACCAATCATTTAAGGTTGACATCTGCAAACAGGTGGATAATAATAAAGAGAGAAAATGGTGAATGGAAACTCTACAAAAAATAAACCGGACAAATCGAAATTTGCCCGGAGGGTGGTTCATCGAACTTACGCTCCCAAAACCAATGCAAAGATAACATCTTCTACCGATATAACAAAATAATCGGCGTTAAATATCGCTAATCTCTGTCATAGCCAAACACATTGTCAGCGTTGACGCTCGTATCAGGGTAGGATATTTCTTCATCTCCCAAATAAATCACAACACATTCGTCAATATAATTGGCGCATATTTCAGCATCATATTTCGCCAATAATTCTTTCAGTTCCGTGAGGAATTGTGTCTTTTTATCTTCCATATAGTCAAAGTTTAGAACAAGCAATACATCCGAATACGATTGCTGTTATTAATCCGGCTACCGCAATAGCCGTTGTGATTATCCATTTCCAATCCAGCGGATTCTTTAGTTTGGGATTCTCGGCAAGAAATGTGCGTCCATAAGAGGTCAGCCTTGCAGCTTCGACTCCATCACCTTCAATGTATGCGCCTTTTACCAATCCTTTCCTTTCAAGAGGGCGGACGCATCCGGCAAATACATGCGCGGGGAAAGAATCCGGGCAATCTCCTCCGGATGCCACAAGAAGCAGCACCCTCCTTTCATCCTTGCTTAGCTTAATCCCTTCCATTTTGCAAATTTAGCAATTATTCCCGGTTGGTGCAACCCCCGCGGCTTGTGCAGGTCGCGGAGGCTACACATCAGAAATGATGGTTAGTCGGGATTGTCGGGATTGTCAGTTTCGGTGCGTCTGGTGTTGAGGTACTCGTCTATGGCTGAGTCGAAGACGGCTACCTCGGTGTCATAGAAGCGGATATTCTCGTTGAGCTTGACGATACTGAGCAATACCTGAGTGGCCTTGTAGGCCATTTCGGTGCCGCTATTGTGCATCGCATAGAACGTGACGGCGCGAATGACAGGCTCGATGTCGATTGGCGCTACGGTGTCGTGAAACGCTTGCACGCGACTGAGGATGAAGAAGGAGGTAAAGGGGATGCTGGCTTCCGGGCGGAAAGTGCTTTTTACAGGAACGCCGTGTCAGGTTGCTTCATTATACTCATATCTTAACGGGATTCCGGAAAATCTTTACACAGGTGATATCGTATGTCATGGAGTTCCATCTCAAAAGTCTTTTGATACTTATATCGACAGAATTGGGTTAAAGGGGAAATGTCGGAATTTCAACTTCCGGTTTACGGAGGGTTGGGGGTTTAGTCTGTCAAGACAGACAGCAGCCCCGACCGATAGCCGGGCCTCAAAAAAGACAGTAATATCTCCTTCTAAAAGTTATTATCTTAAAGCGTTCACAAAAGGTCTGATGTTCGATGAGGCATGTTATACATGTCCATACGCCAGGTCTGGAAGAATAAGCGATTTTACCATGGCTGATTATTGGGGTATCGGTGCAAGCTTGCCATTTAATCATCCTACAACAGGGGGAATTTCATGCTTACTTGTAAATACACTGAAAGGAGAGGCCATATTGGCTGAATGTGCCGATCTGGAATATGAGGAGCGCCCGCTTGAGGAAGCAGTCAAAGGCAACTATAATCTGAGCCATGTATCATCGCGCCCCTCGGGTCGCGATACTTATTACAATGATTCGCTGACAATGCCGATTTCAATGTTATGTAAGAAATATGGAATCGGTGCCTCCCTGCGTGATTATTTGCGGATACTTAAGCAAGTAATAGTCCGGACTCTCTCTTAGAAATTTGTTATAACCGATTGACTGATGGCTGCAAATCCATTTTTCTCTATCGTCGTGCCCGTCTATAAGGTTGAAAAGTATCTGCCGCAGTGTGTCGATTCTCTGCTGGCACAAGACTTTGACAGCTATGAGATCATACTGGTCGATGATGGTTCTCCCGACAATTGTCCCGGAATCTGTGACATGTACTCCGGGAAGTCGGACAGAATAAGGGTAATCCATAAGCAGAACGGAGGATTGAGCGACGCTCGCAATGCCGGCATATCCGTGTCACGCGGAGATTATGTCACATTCGTAGACAGTGATGATTTCTGGCTTGGAACCGATGTGTTGTCAAAGCTTTACCGGGCTGTCACCGACAATGAAAGGCCGGATGTGATAGCTTCGGACTTTATAAAGTATTTTGAGAACTATGACAGATATGTCTATCCGTCCTCAACTGGAAAAATTCTGCCTAAACTTGATTCCAAGACAGATGTCCTCCGGTATCTCTACTATGAGCTTGGCGACATGAGGATGTCGGCCTGTCAGAAAGTCGTAAAGCGTGAGTTTTTGGATCGGTTCAGGTTTGAAAAGGGATTGCTGTCGGAAGATATCGACTGGAGTCTCGCTCTGTATCCGCACGTAAAGACCATCTGTCTTTTATCGTCGCCATACTATTGCTATCGGCAACAGAGAGCTGGATCCATAACCAACAGCGCCTCCGGAAGAGCTTTTGACAGTCTGATCCATATAGTGGAGAAATGGGACAGAAAGTTGTCGGAGATGAAGCTTCCGGCCGTTGAATCGGAAATCTACAGAGGATATCTGGCCTATCAGCTTTCGATTGCAATGACCAGATATCCCCGTCTTGACAGGCAGGAAAGAAAGAGGGCACTCCTTAAACTTAAGGATAACGTCCATCTTTTTTCCGGTTCATTGAATTTTAAAACGCGCAAAGTCCGGAATCTGGCCGGAATTGCCGGCATCAGAAACACCTGCCGCATACTTGCCTTATTCGTCAGATCGAGACAGTTTCTTAAAAAAGGTTAGCCTTTTAGTTATGAAGATATTATTTTGTGACAACAGTCTTCGTGAGCTCGTGAACTTCAGAGAAAAGGTGTTTGACGATTTCGCGGAGAAAGGGCATGATATTGTCCTGCTCGCTCCCAAAAATAGGGATTATGTACCCAAATACGGAAATGTCAAGGTTCTTGATATTGATTTGAAGAGGGGCAGCATGAATCCGATCTCTGACCTTGGACTGTTTTTTAAACTGGTGAGAATCTACCGGTCGGAGAATCCAGACTATGTGATTCATTACACAATCAAGCCGAATGTGTACGGCAGTCTGGCGGCAGCGATTCTGAGGATCCCCTCCACCTCGATGATTGCCGGACTCGGATACACGTTTTCAAGCAATACGATCGGATGCAAGGTGGCCCGTTCCCTGTATCGTTTCGCCATGAAGTTTCCGGAGCACATTCTTGTGCTGAACAAGTACAACCGTGACCTTGTCCTTTCCCACAAAATCGGAAACAGAAAGCAGGTGATACTCCTGAAAGGCGGGGAAGGGGTGGATCTTGACAAATTTAAGATCTGACACCATGAGAAAATTTCTGATGATATCCCGTCTGCTGTATGACAAGGGGTACCGGCAATATGTCGATGCCGCCCGGACAATAAGGGAGAGGCGTCCGGACTGTGTGTTTTATATAGCCGGCGACATAGATGAGTCGTATCCGAAACATGTGCCCCGGGAGGTGCTGGAAAAGGATGTCGAGTCCGGGGCGATAGAATGTCTCGGGTGTCAGCAGGACATAGGCAGATTCATCCAGGATATGGACTGCATAGTGTTGCCTTCATATTATTCCGAAGGATTATCGCGTGTTCTGATGGAGGCCCTTGCCATGAAGAAACCTGTCATCACCACCGATATACCGGGATGCAGAGAGACTGTGGATGACGGCATAAATGGATTTGTCTGCGAGCCGGGAAGCACCGGGTCCCTCATCACGGCCATAGAGAAGTTGTTGAGACTTGGCGACAAAGAACTGAAGGAGATGGGAGAGAAGGGAAGAAAAAAAGCTGAGGAACAGTTTGACATCCGCAACGTGATAAAGATATATCATGACATAGTGGACCGTCATGACAGACCGTAAATATCCGAGGCTGTGGTTTTCGGATATTGTTTGAAATCCGTTGCTCCGGGAGGAGCGTGGGATCAGACACATTTTTACACAACATTTCAGTTAAGGCACGACGCCGGGAGGCGCCGTGCCTTTTTCAAATTTTCAAATTATTAAAAAAACACGCGTAAAAAATGCATTTTATTTTTGGATTACGTTTTTTTTTGTTAATTTTGAGGCGAAATGTCTGGTCTATGGCGCAATGTTGCAGCTGTTGCCATGTCACTGAGATGAAATGCGCTAGACGCTCTTTTATGACTTTATTAATAATCGGATGAGTCTTTTTAATAACTTTAATATATCACAGATGAAAAAATTCTTTTCTTCAATTGTGGCCGTGGCGATGGCGGCAGTGTCGTTGCCGGCCATGGCGGCAGTGGATGTCACCCTTGTCAGTCCTGCAGAGGGAGACGTGACCAACGACGGCAATTTCCCCACCATCGTGCTTGATGCGGGAGATGCAGTGGAGCAGGTTACCGATCTTGAAATGGTGCCGGAATCCGGCGAGAGTATACAGTGTCAGATTCAGTTCAGCTGGAATTCTTTCAAATACGAGGTCGATTGTACGGGAGTGACCAAGTCCGGCAAGTGGACATTGAAAGTGCCTGCCGATGCTTTTGTGCTGGAGGATGGCAGCACTAATGAGGCTGTGGAATTTTCGTGGAACTACACCAATCCTGCCGAAGGCCAGGTGCTTCCTTTTGACTTCACAGCCTACGCCAGGGTGAATGTTGGCGACAAGAGTGTGAAGGCCGCTCCCGGAGAGGCTTTCGAGAGTTCCGAGGCTTTTCCCAACGTAAACATCGCTCCCGAGGCGTACGGCGCAAAGGTTTCCACCAAGGTGCTCCGCATAACCGGTGACAACGGATACGATTCCGAGGTGGATCTCAACACCTCGTTCTATGAGAACCAGTGGGCTCAGGAGATTGTGTGTCTTGTAGAAGATCTGAACATCACTCAGTCAGGCACCTACACCATTCACATTCCCGAAGGATTCCTGACCAAGGGCACCAAGAAATCGGAAGCGAAGCAGCTTACCTGGACATACACCTACAAGCCGTCCCAGAGTGGTGGCGACGATAATGAGCTTGTTGTCAGGAGTCTTACCATCGCTGGCACCGACCTTCTGACCACCCGTAAACTCGCATCCCTGACGCCCGGCGAAGAGCTTGCCGTCAACATCGACCCCATCGAGGAGGCCGAGATGGTGATGGTGAACATAACCGACGATGCCGGAAATACCATCCGCAATATCGAGATTTACGAAGGTCCTACCAAGAGCGATGTGGTTGACCGCGCTACCGGTTACTACAAGACTTCGGTAGGTGGCTTCGATACCGAAAAATTCTTCGTCGGGTCAGAGTACACCGTTTCGGTTACCGCATACTCCTCGACCAATGTCGGCAATCCTGCAAACTCCGTATGGGGTCCCGTCGAGTATAAGTTTACGGGTACATCCGAGCCTTACGTGTTCAGTAACGTGACAGTCGTAGGAACCACACCCGAAGACGGTTTCGACGTAACTGACTCGTCCCAGCGCATCACCATCACTTACAGCGAGCCTGTAGAGAGCGTGAAATGCGAATATTCCAGCGGCGGACAGATGGTCGTAACCGGTACATTCGAGACTATCCCCAACGCCGACAAGACCATCTGGACCGTGATCCCCGGCAAGACTTTCTGGGAATCTTCAGACACAGCGTGGATGTTCATGTTCTATGCAAAGGATGCGGAAGGTCGAGTTGTTAAAGGCAATACCGGAAAAGAGGAGGGCAGCTACTACCGGGCTACATTCTCGTGCTATCTGGCGTGGCCCGAACCTGATATCAAGCCCGCAGCCGGATTTGTGGAGGAGCTTTACGAGTTCACAGCAACCTATTCTACCGGAGTAAATATCTCCTGGAACTCCGTTCCTTATCTTACTGATGCGGAGGGAAATGAGGTGTGCAAGTTAGACATGGACCTGTCGGCGTTCAAATATTTTGACGCTAATGGTGATCCGCTTCCCGAAAAACCGGAGAATGTCAAAGCAGTCAAGATGATATTCCATCTGACCGAGCACGTCACTGCTCCCGGCGAGTACACCATGGTATTCCCCCGCTCATGTTTCTCTTTAGGTACAGAATTCGAGGGCGAGCAGAACCGCGCGATGTATATAGAGTACAAGATTGTCGAGATGCCTGTGGTCAACGTCGAACTTGAGAACTTCGGAAAGGCAAGCTACAAGGTTCCACAGGGTTCTTCGACGACCATCACCCTGACTCCATCGAAAGACTGGGAGGTGGCCACTGTTTCGCTCAACGGCAAGGATGTTACAGCCGATGTCAAGGATGGCGTCTATACGCTTAAGGAAGTGACGGCTGAGTCCGATATCATCGCCACTTTCGAATATGCGGAGGAAGTCGCACTCATCGAGACCACCGGCATCGTGGAAATGGGCGAGAGAAGCCTCACCGTCACCAGCAACGGGGAAAATATCGCCATCAGCGGAGTCGCCGAGGGTGACAATGTGGCAGTCTACACCATGAACGGTATGGTTATCGGTCAGCTTGCCGTGTCGGCAGGCAAGGACGAGATCAGAATCTCCGCTCCTGCTGGCCAGATTTATCTGGTGAAGGTGAACGACACCGCCTTCAAGGTACGGCACTGATCCGAATGATCATGCGTACATGATTGTTCGGGAATGAAGAGTTTTTGAATTTTTAAGAGGGGGGACACCGGCCGGTGTCCCCCCCTCTTTTTTTTACCTGCTTTTGGATATGGCGGATAAGCGTTCACCGGAGTAAGTATGCGGAGATTGGTTATGTCGGAAAAAAGTTGTAAATTTGCGATATGATTTTTTTAACCAAATATCAGTGTCATGGTGGATATTGATGCACTGAAAGCCAAGGTGCTAGATGGAGGAACTCTCTCTGAACCGGAGGCTTACAGCCTTTGTGAGACAGAGTTGTCGCAACGCGGGGATCTGTGGGAATCGGCGGCGGAGATCACGCGCCGCTTCTGTAAGCCGGAGTTTGATTCATGTTCCATAATAAATGCCCGTTCGGGACGCTGTCCGGAGGATTGCAAGTGGTGCGCGCAATCGGCGCATTACAAGACTTCAGCCGATGTCTACGGGCTGGTGTCGCGTGAGGAGTGTCTGGAGGCTGCGGAGCAGAACCGCATCCATGGTGTGCGCCGTTTTTCGCTTGTGACGAGCGGACGCGCCCTTACAGGCCGCGAGCTGACAAGGGCTTGCGACTATTACCGCGAAATGAACGGGCGCGGCGGTATCGAGCTGTGCGCCTCGATGGGGCTGCTGGGTGCCGATGAGCTGCAGACCCTCTACGATGCAGGGGTCCGGCGCTATCACTGCAATCTGGAGACCGCTCCCTCGCATTTCGCCACTCTTTGTTCCACCCATACCATCGAAGACAAGATCCGCACCATCGAGGCCGCGAGGAAAATCGGATTCGAAATCTGTTCCGGCGGAATCATAGGTATGGGGGAGACACCCCGGCAGCGAGTGGAATTTGCCCTGACTCTGCGCCGGATTGCTCCTGATTCTATTCCGATAAATATTCTCAACCCGATACCGGGAACCCCGCTTGAGAACAGCAGTCCGCTGAGTCCTGAGGAGGTGCTTGATACGGTGGCATTTTTCCGATTTATCCATCCGCGCACCATTCTGCGCTTTGCCGGCGGCCGGATATCCATGCCGCGCGAGATGCAGATAAAGGCCATGAGGATAGGTGTGAACGGGGCCATCGTGGGCGATCTGCTCACCACAATCGGCTCGAATGTGCGTCAGGACAAGGAGCTTGCCGCCGAAGTGGGATACAGCTTCTGACCGGGATCGCCCTCCTTGGAATCCAATGTAAAACCTGTGAAAAAAATATAAACAGATGTCTTTAAAATGTGGAATAGTGGGACTGCCCAACGTGGGTAAGTCGACCCTGTTCAATTGCCTGAGCAACGCGAAGGCTCAGAGTGCCAATTTCCCTTTCTGTACGATAGAGCCCAATGTGGGCGTGATATCGGTTCCCGACGACCGTCTGACGCGGCTCGTGGATATGTGCGCCCCCAAGTCGGTGGTGCCCGCCACGGTTGAGATCGTCGACATTGCAGGTCTGGTGAAAGGCGCATCGAAAGGTGAAGGTCTCGGAAACAAATTTCTTGCCAATATCAGGGAGACGGATGCCATACTGCATGTGCTCCGCTGTTTCGACGATGACAACATAACGCATGTCGATACGACCATCGACCCGGTGCGCGACATGGAGGTGATCAACTATGAACTGCAGATCAAGGATCTGGAGACAGTAGAGTCGCGCATGGCCAGGACGGAGAAGGCTGCGAAGGCCGGCGCCGACAAGACGGCGAAGATGCAGCTGGGAGTGCTGGCGGCATACAGGGAAGCGCTGGAGCAGGGACGTCCGGCGCGCAGTGTGCGGATAGAGGGAAAAGAGGAACAGAAGTTCGCCCGCGAGCTGTTCCTGCTCACCAACAAGCCGGTGCTGTATGTGTGCAATGTCGATGACAGTGCTGCCGTGGACGGCAACGCATACGTAGAGGCTGTCCGCGAGGCCATCCGCGACGAGGGGGCGCAACTGATGATTGTGGCTGCCAGGACCGAGAGCGAGATCGCCGAACTTGACACCTGGGAGGAGCGCCGGGAGTTTCTCGAGGCACTGGGACTCGAGGAGTCGGGCGTGAGCCGCCTGATACGCGCGGCATACGCGTTGCTCGATCTTCAGACGTATTTCACGGCGGGACCCGACGAGGTGCGGGCATGGACATTCCTTCGCGGCACGAAGGCTCCGCAGGCTGCCGGAATCATCCATACCGATTTCGAGAAGGGATTTATCCGCGCTGAGGTCATCAAATACGATGATTATGTGTCGCTCGGGTCGGAGTCAGCCGTGCGCGATGCCGGGAAACTGGGGGTGGAAGGAAAGGAGTATGTGGTGCAGGACGGCGACATCATGCACTTCCGCTTCAACGTGTAAAGGAGGAGATATGACGGGCTTTCTTGTCTTCGTAGACCTGGTCGAGGCTGATGAGGATGCCCGTCTCTTCGACATCTCCGAACTCGCGGTTTACAGCCGTGCCGAACGAACGCATCGTCGGGGAGAGTGACATGTAGGCGTTGACGAGCGGCGGAATCCTGTAGCCGGCGGCGCGCACGAACTGTGAGAGTATCCGCATGTCCTCCTTGTAGTCGCCGGTATAGCGGTTCTGGATTTCGGGTGACGCGGCTATGCTCGGCAGAGGGACAATGGGGGTAACCAGAGAGTCGGGATCCGGGAAATGCCTGTGTATGAATCCCAGCAGCATCTCGCGGCTCTCGCGGTGGAAGTCAGGATACATGGTAACCTTGCCGAAGAGATACTTTATCTGGGGGTAAATCACCGTGAGGGCGCCGAGACCGTCCCAGAGATTGTCGAGCGCGTAGATCTGTTTCGGGCGCTCCTGACTGTTCTGGTACACCGGTACCACGAACGAGCGTCCCAGCTCGATGGTATGCGGAAGATAGCCGGTGATGAACTCGGGAGAGAACCGGAACAAATGGGAGGTGGCGATACATGGTACGCCGTCCTCTGTCCTTATGTCCTTGCCGAGGATGAAGCGGTATCCGCCGATGATCTCATCCCCCTCGGGATTCCATACGATCATCTGGCGGCACGGCACATCCATTGTGTCGAATTCATCTATGTCACATTCAAGCCCTGTGCCTCCCCCCGCATTGCGGAAGGAAAGCTCGCGCAGTCGGCCGATCTCACGCATTGTGGCAGGCGCGTTGAAAGCATCGACCACGTATATCTCGTTGTTGCCCTTGTTGGAGCGGCGCAACAGTCGGTCGGGTGTAAGTTCTGCTTTTATCAGGGCTGTGTCTACTTTGTCAATAATCGGCTGCATAATTGTAAACAATCCGGCGGACCTCTAATCCGCCTATGAGATATGCAAAATTAGAAAAAAATACAGTTCCGTGCAACAAATCGTACTTTGTTAAGGAGAATTTGTCGTGATTGTTCAAAAATATTGTAGAAAAATTTCTTTATATGCTGAAAAATACTTAATTTTGGCACAACATGCTGATGTCGCGTTCCTACCGATGGACCGGACCGGACACCAGAATGGACAACGAGCCTTAAATTCTATAACTTAAATCTACATATTGTAATGGCTAAAACGCTAAGAGTTAGAGATCTGACACTTCGCGACGGACAACAGTCGCTTTTCGCAACGCGTATGAAGCAGGAGAACGTGGACCGTCTTCTCCCCCTCTACCGTGATGCTAAATTCTATATCATGGAAGTCTGGGGCGGTGCTGTGCCCGATTCCGTGATGCGTTATCTGGGCGAGAATCCCTGGGACCGCCTCCGCGAGTGCTCGAAGGCAATGAAGGGCATCTCGCTGCTCTCCGCCCTCTCGCGCGGCCGTAACCTTTTCGGCTATGTGCCTTATCCCAACAGCGTGCTCAAGGGCTTCTACGAGAAGGCCATCGAGAACGGTCTGAACGTGATGCGTATCTTCGACGCCCTCAACGACATCAACAACATCCATGACTCGATCGTGATGATCAACGAGCTGGGCGGTATCGCCGACGCGGCTGTCTGCTACACAGTAGACCCCAAGGATGATGCTTCCAAGGAGAAGATATTCACCGACGAGTATTTCGTAAACAAGGCTGTGGAGATGGAGAAAATCGGCGCCAAGATGATAACGGTCAAGGATATGGCCGGTCTTGTGAATCCCGCCCGCATCTATACTCTTATGCCCAAGCTGAAGAAAGCGCTTAAGGTGCCCGTGGACTTCCACACGCACTGTACTCCGGGTTACGGCCTGGCATCGGTGCTGACCGCAATCATCCAGGGCGTCGACATCGTCGACACCAACATCTGGTGGTTCGGAGGCGGCTCCGCAGCTCCGGCGATCGAGCTTGTGGACATATTCTGCAAGAAACTCGGCGTGGAACTCGAGGCCAACATGGAGGCTGTGGCGAAAATCCGCCATGAGCTCAAGGATGCCCGCAAGGCTCTTGCCGACTTCGACCTTAACAAGGACAAATGGCCGAAGGACTTCGATGAGGCTTTCGCGGCTATGCCCAAGGAAATCGACGCGGAGTTCGACCGCGCCATCAAGGCCGCCAAGAAATGCGACGAGCCGGCTCTTCTCGACGCCTGCCATAAGATAGAGGAATATTTCGGCTTCCCCAAGCCCAACGAGATTGTGAAGAATGCCGAGGTGCCCGGAGGAATGTACTCCAACATGGTTGCCAACCTCAAGCAGCTCAACGCTCTCGACGTGCTTGACGAGGCCATGGCCCTCATCCCGAAGGTCCGCCGCGATGCCGGTCTGGTGCCTCTCGTTACCCCGACCTCCCAGATTGTAGGCTCGCAGGCTGTGGCTCTCGCCATGGACCGCCGCAAAGGCAATCCCGACTATACCAATAAGAACAACCAGTTCGTAGGCCTCGTGAAGGGCGAATATGGTCTGACTCCCGTACCGGTGGATCCCAAATTCCGTGAGCTTATCACCGGCAGCCCCGTGGAGACTCCATACGATGTGAACAGCTACAAGAAACCGGCCAACCCGGAACTCGACAAGTTCGGAGGTCTGAAACTCGCTCAGAATGAAGAGGAGTATCTCCTTCTTGAGCTTCTTCCCAATGTGGCCAAGACATTCCTCCAGAATCTCCGCAAGGCCGAATATGAGGCCAGTGCCGCTTCCGCTCCCAAGGCCGAGGCTCCCAAGGCTGCAGCTGCCGAGGCCGGCGACGGTCCTGTGTTCAAGGCTCCGATGGGCGGAACTGTACTCGAAATCCGTGTTAAACCGGGCGATACCGTTAAGCCGGGTGACACCGTGCTTGTGTATGAGGCCATGAAGATGGAGAACGACCTGGCATGCGACATGGGTGGCGTGGTGAAAGCCATACTTATCGGCGAAGGCGATGTTATGGCCACCGATCAGCCTCTGATCGAGTTCGCAGGCGAGGGATGCGCCGCTCCCGCGGCTCCCGCAGCCGAGGAAATCCAGGGCGGAGGAGAAATCATGAAGGCTCCCATGGGTGGAACAGTGCTCGAGGTGAAGGTTAGACCTGGCGACGCTGTCAAGCCGGGCGACACTCTGCTTGTGTACGAGGCAATGAAGATGGAGAACAACCTTACCGCCGACCGTGCCGGAGTCATCGCCAAGTGCCTCATCGAGGATGGCGACGTGATGTCGACCGACCAGCCCATATTCGAGTTCGCCGGCGCCGGCGCTGCTCCCAAGGCTGCTTCCGCTCCGAAACCTGCTCCCAAGGCCGCGGCTCCCGCTCCCAAGAAAGAGGCTGCTCCGAAATGCGAGTGCAAGCCTGTGACCGGCATTGACACAAGCCGTGCTTATCCCGCGCTTGAGGGCGGATCTGCAGCCCCTGTGCTCCCCAACGCCCGCAAGGCCGAGGGCAACGGCAACGCTCCGGTCCTTCGTCTTGCCGAGGGCACCACGCTCGAAATCAACGTCAGCCCCGACGGCGGAATCAACATCCGCATCACAACCGGCAAATAAGAGCGCGCTCTAAACCAAAACAGATTTTAAATCCGTTATATAGAGGAGAAGATCCCGACAGGGGTCCTCTCCTCTGCTATTCAGACCCCTGTGCCGGTATTCACGCGGCGGGATAACTTATAACATCTAAAGTCATGGCTGACAAACGCCTTTTCCTTCTTGATGCTTACGCGCTGATTTTTCGCGCGTACTATGCCCTTATCAGAATGCCGCGTACCACGCAGGCGGGTTTCAACACTTCCGCGATATTCGGATTCGTCAACACTCTCGAGGAACTCCTCCGCAAGGAGGCCCCGACCCATATAGCCGTATGCTTTGATCCCCCGGGGCCGACTTTCCGCAATGAGGCCTTCGATGAATACAAGGGAGAGCGCAGTGCGACTCCGGAGGATATCAAGCTTTCGGTGCCGGTAATCAAGGAGATCGTGCGTGCATACAACATTCCGATTGTAGAGGTGGAGGGCTTCGAGGCCGACGATGTGATAGGAACTCTGGCGCGTTGTGCGGAAAAAGAAGGGTTCACCGTATACATGATGACCCCCGACAAGGACTTCGGTCAGCTTGTGAGCCCTTCCGTGTTTCAGTACAAGCCATCCTACCGCGGGCAGGATTTCGAATTGCGGGGAGAGGAGGAGGTGTGCGGCCGTTATGGCATAGAGCGTGCTTCACAGGTGATCGATCTGCTGGCACTGATGGGCGACAAGGTGGACAACATTCCCGGTTGTCCGGGTGTGGGCGAGAAGACGGCGGTGAAGCTGATCCGGGATTTCGGCAGCGTGGAGAATCTTCTCGACAATACCGGGCACCTCAAGGGTGCGCTCAGAAAGAAGGTGGAGGAAAACGCGGAGAACATCCGGTTTTCCAAGTTTCTCGCCACCATCCGCACGGATGTCCCGGTGGATGTGGACCCCGGGAGCCTCGAGGCGCGTCCGGCGGACAGGGAGAAGCTGTTTGCCATTTTCAAGGATCTGGAGTTCAAAAGCCTTGTGGCGCGTGTGGCGCGCAGACTCGACTCGGCGAAGGTCAGACCGGTTCCCGAGGCGGGACTTTTCGACTTTGTCGATGGCGGGGATGTCTCCGGCAATGAGGGAGAGGAGGCTCCGCATTCCCATCTGGAACCGGAAGCTGTGCCGGAGAATTATGTGACCGTTTCGGACGATGTGGCGCTCGGCGAACTGAAGCGTGCTCTTGACGGCGCGGAGCGGATAGGCATACATCTGGCTGCGGATGGTGAAAACGATGCCATGTCGGGATTCACAGGGGCGGCATTGGCCACAGCTCCTGGAAAGGCATGGTATGTGCCGGCCGGTTATACCGACGGGGTGCGGTTTCTGCTCGACCTTATGGCGATGCCGGCGCTTGTGAAGGTGAGCTGTAACGCCAAGCGCGACATGGTGCTGGCGGCGAGGCTGCGCAACGATGAGATAGACGCGCTGGTGAACTACAGGGACATATCTCTTGCCCATTATGTGCTGCAGCCTGAGATGCGGCATTCTGCCGACGTTCTTGCGCAGACATATCTCGGATGGGAGATTCCGGTCGCTCCGGTCAGGTCCCCGCGCAAGGCAAGGTCGCTTTTCGAGGACGATGACACAAGCGGCGAAAACATGCGTGCCGCATGCATCCAGGCCGATGCCGCGCTCAGGCTCATAGTCCCGCTCGAGGAGGAGGTGAGAAGGCAGGGCATGGAGAGGCTGCTCGATGACATCGAGCTACCACTTGTCAGGGTGCTCGCCGGCATGGAGCTCGCGGGAGTGAGACTGGATGTGGCGGCTCTCAACGATGCCGCCCGCGACATGGAGGAACGGATAGCGGCTCTCGAGGAGGAGATCTATTCGCTCGTCGGCGAACGCTTCAACATCGGATCTCCCGCAAAGGTGGGGGAAGTTCTTTTCGACCGTCTGAAACTCGACGCGAAGGCCAGGAAGACCAAGACGGGGCAGTACTCCACAAGTGAGGATATACTCGAAAAACTGGTTCCGAAGCATCCCGTGGTTGGAAAGATAATGGAATTCCGCGCCTTGAGGAAACTGCTGACAACTTATCTTCAGGCGCTCCCGGCGGCCATAAATCCGGAAACAGGCAAGGTGCACACCAACTATAATCAGACGGTGACCGCCACCGGCCGGATATCGTCGTCGGCACCCAATCTGCAGAATATCCCGGTGCGTGACGATGAGGGACGGGAAATCCGGCGGGCCTTTATCGCCGATCCCGGCTGTCTGTTCTTTTCTGCCGACTACTCGCAGATTGAACTGCGGCTTATGGCAGACTTCTCAGACGACGGAATCATGCTCGACGCCTTCCGCAACGGACGCGACATACATGCCATCACCGCCGCCCGCATCTTCCACAAGAGTCCGGAAGAGGTGACGGCAAACGAGCGCCGGAAGGCCAAGACTGCAAATTTCGGGATCATCTACGGGATCTCGGCGTTCGGTCTCTCCACTCGGCTCGGTATACCGCGGGCCGAGGCCAAGGAGATTATCGACAATTATTTCATGACCTTTCCGGGGGTGAAGAAATATATGTCGGATTCCGTGGAGCATGCCCGCGAGAAGGGTTATGTGGAGACCCGGATGGGGCGCCGCCGCATGTTGCCGGACATTAACTCAAAGAACCCCGTGGTGCGCGGATATGCCGAGCGTAACGCCATCAACGCGCCGCTGCAGGGTACTGCGGCCGACATCATCAAGGTGGCAATGGTGGCCATCGAGAGGGAGATGCGGAAACTCGGCCTGAAGTCGACCATGATCATGCAGGTACATGATGAATTGAATTTCAATGTTATTCCCGAGGAACTTCCGGTGCTGCAGGAGCTTGTGACACGGCAGATGGAGGCTGCCTACAGCGGGAAGGTGCCGCTGACGGCTGAGAGCGGTGTGGCTTCAAACTGGCTTGACGCCCACTGAGCTGTGCATGATACTCACAGGATACGAGGATATAAATATAACTATATACGTAAGAAAGGGATGCCCTCCGGGAGCATCCCTTTCTGTTGAGTATTGTTAATTGTACGGAAGACCTGAGTCACCGGTCTTCCGTACAACTATCAGAGATTCGAAAGATTGAAGTTTGCAAACTCCAGGTCGCTTTTGGCGCGTGCAAGGAGAGCGGAATCAGCCTTGGCGGCGTCGCGGAGATTGCTGAGCACGCCGCTTTCGTTGTTGGTGCGGGCTGCGACAATCGCCTTCAGGTAGGAAGTGGTGGCGTCCGGGGCCGAGACTTTTGCGAGGATTTCCTGCGCGGTGGTATAGTTCCTGGCCAATATATGGGCGAGAGCCGCGTTGTTGGTCTTGGCGTCGCCGAAGGAGTTGATGGCTTTCTGTACATCACCCTGTGAGAGATAGTACACGCCCATCGCGTCGGCGCTCTCAGGAACGCCTGCGGCGGCACCTATCTGTTCGTTGGCCTTGGCATAGTCGTGGGCCAGCATCGAGATCAGACCGAGGTTCATCTCAGGCTCCTTCGCGGCGGGATTGAGGCGGCGGGCATGCTCGAAATTAGCTTTGGCGCCTGCGTAGTCTCCGGCGATGTACTGCGTCATGCCGAGGTTGTTGAACGTGCGATAATCCTTGGAGTGAATTTCGGCTGCCGTGTTGTATACATCCATCTTCTTCATGTTGTCGTCGGTCAGAGTGGCGACATAAAGCATCTCCTCCTCGGTGAGTTTCTTGGGATTGGTGTTGTAAAGCTCCACGAGTTCCTGATCGCTCTTGCCGAGGACGTTGATCTGTGCCATCACGCGCGAATAGCGGAGCTGGGGAAGAATCTGGTCGGCGAGCTCGTCGAACACGGAAGAGAGGTTGCGGATCTCACGTTCGCGCTGCTGGGGATCGGGATACATACGGAGCACGCTGAGGATAAGGTCCTTGTCCTGAATATTGCTCTTCTCCACGAGCTTCTCGAAGCCTTCCCAGTCCTCGGGTGTGAAAGAGGAAGTGAGTTCACCGAACTCAGAGATTTTATCCTTTTTGAGCTGGTTTTCCACAAGGCTGGTGGTGTTCTTTTCCCGTTTCTGCGCGAGTTTCTCGTTGAAGTCGTACGATCCTTCCGGAGAAGCGTATGAATTGATGTTGATGGCGGCTATTTCCTGATTGGGAGCCTGGTTCGCTTCCATCAGACGCTTGTTGAGGTCGATGTAATCGGCCTTGTTGGTCTGGTTGGCGCGAATGTTCGCCTGATTTATGAGGAAGTGGATGTCGGCGGAATACTTTTCTGTGATCACCTTCTGGAAATCATCCTTGGCGAGAGCCGGGGTCACGGTTTTTGCCGATGCCAGAGTGGAGGTGGCCACTACGCCGTAGCCCACTTTCACGCGGGGAAGGCGATAGATCTTGCCGTTCTGATCAACTGTGAAATCGAGGAAAAGTTCGGAAGATGACATTCCGGGATTGTAAGCCACGGAGAAAGGAATGGAGACGTTGCCGCCATTTTTGTAATCAACTACCTGACCGTTGGCGCGGACATCCTCACCCTGGAAAATTATAGGTTTCGCGAGCACCTCGCTGTCGTTGCCGGAGGCCGTTTTCCATGAAATCACCGGGGTAGCGGTAACCTTGGCGTTTTTAACCATGAATTTGGCGGGTATTGATCCTTTGACGGTGCCGGGCACGTTCTCGCCTACGGTTTCCAGCGGAGTGGGAACGGTGGAGAAGAAACTGCTCTTGAACTGGCCGAGTTTCTTGTTGCACCCGGTGGCTCCTACGAGCACCAGACCGAGGGCAAGATAAATGATTTTTTTGTTCATGAGGTATAAAAGAAAATGATATGAAAAAAATCGGATCAGGATGTTGACGCGGTGCGTGTGCGCCGATGCTGTTCACGGTGTAAAGATAGTAAAAAATAGTGGTTTAGAGGTTAAAAGGAGTCAAAAAAGTGTTAAAAACAAAAATTTTCAAAAAAAAGTGCTGAAAAATTTGGTAGGAAAGGAAAAAAGAAGTAATTTTGCAATCGCAAACGAGGCTGATAGCCGAGCGCGCATGACTCCGTGGCTCAGTTGGTAGAGCAAATGACTCTTAATCATTGGGTCGT
>ERZ777305.1321-NODE-1321-length-30664-cov-3.651018_pt1 | contig 30664 bp, 30 predicted proteins | sample MGYA00374965_ERZ777305 | MGnify/ENA primary metagenome ERZ777305 (study PRJEB29328, sample SAMD00013331) | mouse gut metagenome | study: EMG produced TPA metagenomics assembly of the Metagenome analysis of fecal microbiota from mouse which was promoted... | reverse complement strand
GCTCATATTTTTTCTTCTTCTATTACGATCCCTCGTTCCACCTGCATCAAAGTCCTGCCACATACTCTTAAGCAGGCAAATATTTCTCCGCGAAGCTCTCCCCCCCATCATCTTCCAATGTCCCGGATGTTTTGTGTCCTTACATACTGATATTCCGTTCCGGCAGGTATAAAACTGCCAGAACATTTATTGTCAAGGTCCGCTGTCTGCCTATATGTCTATAGAATTTATCTTCATGGTAAATTTTCAGCCTGCGGTTACAGACCTGCCCAAAGCCACTCTATGAAAAGAATATATTCGGGCAGACCGGCAACAGCCGGTTTCCCCCTATTTTATCGCTTTTATGTTCTGTGCCATGTACTCCAGAACCTGCACCAAAAACACCGCCTGCGACTCTGTGCTTTCCAGAAATACCTTCTGTGCCCTTGCTGTGCAGTCCCCCTTTACGGTTCCTGTCATATCCCTTATGACAATATCCGCCTCCAGCGCTGCTATCATCTTCCGGTATGTCTGGATTCCGGGCTGCCGGTTCCCGGCCTCAATCTTTTTCAGATGGGATTCACTTATGCCAACTGCCTCTGACAGTTCCATCCTGCTCATACCCTTTGTTTCACGCAGCTTTTTAACTGTAATCCCCAAGTTTGTACCTTCCATACTTATCATCCTGTCCCTCCTGACTGGTGTGTCCATTATAAAGTTGTAATTGTTATTTGAAAAGGGACTGGTTGTGTCCTTTTTTTCGTAAACGGGACAGTTCAAGCCTTTCAACTGTTTCCGCTCTTTTTCGCTTACACCATCCGCCCTTTGTCAACATTATTTGCTTATTTCCGCAGACGTTTCCCTAATTATGTCGAACGATTTTTACTTCTATATACAACAAAGGCGTCTATTGGTGTCTTCCAATAAACGCCTCCTCATCAAACTATGACTTATTTATCTTCCAATCTGTGCTGTCTGTATGCGACTTCATTCATTGCATCAAAGTGAATCTTTAAACGCCCAGGTCAGTAATCACATTTTCTAATGATTAATCTACTCTGATATGTCTATGCAATAGATACTACATAGTACTGATATTTACAAAAAGCAAATCATTTATATCCTGCTTCCATTGTTCTTTTATACCATGATGCTTTTTCAACAAATGACCAGGCAAATTCCGGATTGGATGGATAATACAAATGCGGAAAACCTATCCAGTAATTTTCTCCTGCCATAATACAGGAATAACTCTTGCCCGTTACCGGTTTTACAGCCACTGCCCCATTTCCATTATCCGTACTGTCAAAATAGTGAAACTCGTGGCCTTTGATTCTTTTCCCCTTTGACAGAAAAAAGCTTACCTCTTCCTGTATTTCAATATAGCCAAAGCGTACCAGTCTGTCCGTGTAAACACACTTTCCCGGTATTACCCCTGCCATGGCATAACTTATTCCATCTTTACCTGTCAGGGAAGAATGCAGATACATAAAACCACCACACTCTGCCACTATGGGCATTCCCTTTTCCACTGCCTGCCGAATTGCCTTGTGCATACTATGATTTAAACTCAGTTTTTCTGCATACAGTTCCGGATAACCGCCTCCAAGTAAAATACCATGGCATTCTTGCGGCAATTCCTGATCCCAAATGGGAGAAAAATATTTTATTTCTGCTCCGCTTTTCTCAAGCAGCAAGAGATTTTCTCTGTAATAAAAACAAAATGCCTCATCTTTTGCTACTGCAATTACAGGCTTATCTTTTGGAAGGGCTATTTCTTCCGGAAGATAAATATCTTCCGTATGCTCTTTGTCAATGTCTAATTCTTCCGCGCTTTCCGCTATTTCCATGATTGTGGAAACAGAGACTGTATTTTCCAGTCTTTCAGCCATCTTTTGCAGTTTTTCCTTTATCCCGTTAAGTTCCTGCGGCATGACCAGTCCCAAATGTCGGCTCTCAATACATAAATCCTTTGCTTCCGGAATAAAGCCTAAAACAGGAATCTGTAATTCCTCTTCTATCAGCGGTTTTACCGTCTTATAATACCTTTCTGATATCCTGTTCAATAGTACCCCTTTGATCAGCCGCTCCTTATCATAAAGTAAAAATCCGGCAAGCAGAGGAATCATAGACCGGACTCCCATTCCTTTCACATCTGTCACAAGTACAATGGGTGTTTTCGTCACTTTTGCCAGATGATAGGAGGAACCCTCTTCCCGGCTTCCACCCAATCCATCAAACAGTCCCATAACTCCTTCCAAGACTGCAATATTTTCTTCTTTTGCGCTGCCTGCCAAAATCCCTTTGGTTTCTTCTTCCCCTGTAAAAAATGTATCCAGATTTCCTGCTGGTACACCCAACGCTTTTTCATGGAACATAGGATCAATATAATCCGGGCCGCATTTATAAGAAAGCACTTTTTCTCCCCTGTTCTTTAAGGCCTGTAACAGGGCACAGGTAATCATCGTTTTTCCGCTTCCACTCTTTGGTGCGGCAATCATGGCTCTCCTTAATTGCATGATGCACCTCCGCCAAAGCCAAAGGAACAGAGCCAGATAGGATTTTCCGCCTGCATTAAATGATAATTTCCTACCTCTCTTGCCCGGCTTACCTGTAACTGCACAATTTCTTCTCCCTTTACCGGAAAGCTTGACAGCACTTCCCATATTTCACAGATTGTTTCCAGGCTGACTGCGCTTATCACAATACGCATCCACGGATTAAGCCGATATAATGATTGCAGTATTTCTTTCATTCTTCCTCCGCTTCCTCCTATAAACGCATGTGTCGCTGCCGGAAGTCCCACAAGACCTTCCGGTGCTGTCCCTTCGATTACTGTTATGTTCTGCAGCCCATGTTTCACTTTGTTTTTTTCGATCAGGGAAACCGCTTCCCGCTTTTTCTCCAGGGCATATACCTGTATCTCATCAGAAAGCCCCGCGATCTCCACCGCAACCGAACCGGTGCCGCTACCAATATCATAAACCACTGCATTTTCCAAAAGCCGCAGTTTACAGATGGCAACTTCCCTTACCTCCTCTTTCGTCATAGGGACATTATCTCTGATAAACGCTTCATCCATAATCCCATGCGTAAGCCTCCTTTTTTCTGCACAGGGATTTTTCACAAAACACGTATACAGCCCCTCTTCCCTCAGCTTGCTGCATTCAGACGGTGTGTGCCTTTCAATCCGCTGCGCTTCATAAGACAACTGATATCCGGTTATGACCTCACATTCTGTCAGTTCTGCTTCCATAAGCAGTTTCCCCAGCCGGTTCACATCTTTCACTCCGGAAGTCAGCAGAAAAGTTTTCGGGCTGTTTTTGATCTTCCGTTCCAGATTACACAGCTCCTTTCCGTGCATACTGTAAACGGACGCATCATGATAGCTTTCCCCAATACAAGCAGCCAGATAAGATACCGAAGAAACCCCCGGCATAATATGCAGAAAAGCCCTAAGCCTTCCGTCCCTGATTTCCCTGTCCAGTGCCTCATACAGCCGCCTGCACCCACTATAAAAACCACTGTCGCCGGACATAAGAATCACAATATTTCTATTTTCTGAGAGAACTGTTTCCCTCTGTAGTCCTTCCAGATATGGAATAATCTGCTCAGCCTGATAAAAAGGATGTTTTTCAATCTTTGGCTGATAACGTGACAGCATTCTTTCCGCACCTAACAGAATATCAGCTTCCTTTATTGCCTCACGGACTTCTCCTGTCACTCCGCTTTCACTGCCCATGCCTATACCGGCAAGAATAATCCGCATCTGCCCCCTGAAAGGAATCCTTTGTCCGCAGATTTTTTCCAGTTCTCTTCCAACCTCAAAGAAAGAATACCCTTCTTCTCCTTCTGGACGTCCTATCACAAATACCTGTATTCCTGCTCTCCTGGCTGCTTCCAGCTTTTCCCCGTATCCGCCGGACACTCCGCTTTCTTTTGTGACCAGATAAGAAATATGGTATTGATGGATCATTGCCTCATTCATCAATGCTGAAAATGGTCCTTGCATAGCAATAATCTGTTTTCCGCATATTCCCTGCTCCATGCACGCAGAAAGGCTCTCCATGCTGGGAAGCACCCTGACGTAAAGCCTGTTTTTTATTTCCTCAAACACACAAAAATCTGACAGTTCCTTGCTTCCTGTAGTAAGAAGAATATTTCCCTCCGTATCTTTCAGCGCCATTGCGCAGTCCCTGCTTGTCTCAAAAAAGGTCAGGTCGCCGCCCTCCGGCATTTTCTCTTCCTCTCTTTTCAGCCGCAGATAAGATATTGTTTTTCCCATATCCTTAAGCTCTTTTACAGCCTCTTTGATATTCCGGGTAACAATCTCAGCATAAGGGTGTGTTGCATCTATTACCGCCTCATAGTTCTCTTTGAAAAGAAATTCCCTGATTTCTTCCTGTGCCATTCTCCCTTGCTGCACTGTTACAAGGGGATTTGGGTTCAATACATGCTCCCCATATTCTGTTGCCACACAGAGCGTATGGCTTATCCCTGCCTCCACAAGGCATTCTGATAATCTTCTCCCTTCAGTTGTTCCCGCAAATATCAGTATTTTTTTCAATCTTATAGCCTCTCCTTGTGACAAATTTCCCATTTATGTTCTCCGAGCCGGAACTTCCAATAAATACCGTGGTAAACATATTTACTTCCCTCTCTTTTAACTGCTTTAAGGTACAGATATTTGCCCTCGTCCCTTCTCTTCCAATATTCTCAACATAACCGCAGATACGTTCCTCCTCTATGCGGCGAAGCAGGATATCACAGGCCCGCATCAGATAATCTTTTCTTTTATGGCTGGAGGGGTTATAAAGCACAATGACAAAATCACCTGCTGCGGCTGCTTCAAGCCTTTTTTCAATCTTCTCCCATGGTGTCAGCAAATCGCTTAAGCTGACCACACAAAAATCATGATTAAGAGGCGCTCCCAGGACTGCTGCACCGCTGCTTGCCGCCGTAATTCCTGCAATAACGAAAAGTTCTGTTTCCGGATATTCTCTTCCAATCTCGTACATCAACGATGCCAGTCCATAAATCCCTGCGTCTCCGCTGCAGACAAGCGCTGCTTTTTTCCCTTTTTCCGCTTCCTCAAAACACAGCCTGCACCGCTCCTTTTCCTGACGCATAGGGGTAGATAACAGTTCTTTCCCCTGAAAACGCTGTCCAAGCAGCTTCAGATAGGTAGTATAGCCGACAATGACATCTGCCTGTTCAAGCGCATAGACTGCCTCCCCTGTCATCATTTCTTCCCTACCCGGCCCCATTCCTACAATATAGATTTCATTCTTCATCGAAACGCACCTCCCACTCTCTTTTTGCCACCGCAATGGTCATTCCATTTTCCGCGTACTTTGGAGTGATGAGTTTCCCTTTGCCCCCACAGGCTTTCAACGCCGCTCTTTCACACACATTATCGATCCCTGTCTTTTCCCTGACAAAAGAAGAACCTGTAAAGTTTCCTTTTACCTCCTGCAATTCTTCTGCGGTATAAGTCAGAAAGGGAAGCCCCTCCTTATCGCACCAGCAAACGATTCCCTGTTCCCCGCTTTTTAATGAAATGGAAGCAACTGCATAAACCCGGGCGGCAGTGATACCCAATTCTTCCATTTTCTTTGTAACAAAAGCATTAATTTCCTCTATACCCTTTCCCTTTTTACAGCCCAGCCCTATCACATACTCCCTGGGCCTGAGCACAAGAGCTGCATCAAATTTACCTTCTTTTGAAGTAATCAAAACATCAACAAATCCTTCCGGCGGATAAACTGCGAGGCGGACGTCTGGGTGAAGACAGCTTTTCCCATCTCCGTGTCCCGGCTCTATGGAGATATTTATTGCTTCCCCCGCCAGCACTTTTGACGATACTTTAACAATTCCTTCCTTATTCTCAATAAAGAAATTGTTTCTTTTGGCAAACAAATCCACCGCAAACTTTTTATTGATATCTGTTGCTGTAGTGATTACCGGCTCCGCTCCTGTTTTTCCGGCAAGATCATATGCCAGTTCATTTGCGCCGCCCACATGACCGGAGATGAGCGGAATCACATATCTGCCCCTCTCGTCCATTACCAACACAGGAACATCATGCAGCTTATCCGTAAGGGAAGGGGCGATTGCCCTGACCGCAATTCCACAGGCGCCGATAAACAGCAGTGCATTTTTCTCCTGCATTTGTTCTTTTGCCCAGTCTCCTACCGATTTTTCCACAAACAAAACTGGAGAAACAGCACTATTCTTTCTACATGCCTCACATCTCGTAAATAAATGTGCTTCTGTTTTATCTTCTTTCAACAGATCCGCAATACGTTCCGAAAGCCTTTTTCCATTTTCCGTAAAACTGATAATACTTAATCTCATGACTTATCCTTTCAAAGCGGCTTTTCAGGAACATCACTGTTTTTTCGCGGAATCCTGTTGAAAAGTCAGCAGCATACAGTCTTGATTTTTGATAATGCTGGTGGGCAATCGCATCTCCCACCAAAATTAACGCTGTTTTTGTAATGCCATGCTCCACAGATATATCATACAGGGTATCAATTGTACCGATATATGCCTCTTCCTCGTCCCACGTTGCCTTATAGACAAGGGCTGCCGGCGTGGTCTTTTTATATCCTCCCAAAACAAGCCGCCTGCACAATTCCTGAATCATTCCCGCGCTTAGATAGATTGCCATAGATGCCTGATGCGCTGCCATGCTTTCAATACTTTCTTTCTCCGGCACTCCCGTCCTGCCTTCCATTCTTGTGATGATCAGAGACTGTGAAATTCCCGGCAGGGTATATTCCAGATTTAAGGATGACGCCGCCCCAAAGCAGGCGCTTACCCCCGGACAGCTCTCATAAGAAATGCCCAGTCTGTCCAGTTCATCCATCTGCTCCCTGACTGCCCCATAAATACTGGGATCCCCTGTGTGAAGGCGAATGGTCAGCTTCCCTTCCTTCTCCGCTTCATCCATGATTCGGACTACTTCCTCCAGTGTCAGTTTTGCGCTGTTATACATCTCGCAATCATTCTTTGCATACACAAGCAATTCCGGATTTACCAGAGAACCGGCATAAATAATCACATCCGCCTGTTCCAATAAACGCATACCTCTGACCGTAATCAAATCTACCGCCCCTGTTCCTGCCCCAACAAAGTAAACCATTCTTCTGCCCCCTTGCTTTTTGCCAGCTCTCCAAACCCATTAGCATATAAAATACAATCTGTTTTCAGCTTTCCTCCTGAACGCGTTTCCATGTAATAACAGATACGCTCGGCAATTCTGTCCATGATCTGATGCAATTTCCCGCTTTCCTCTATCATTGGGATTGCTTCTTCTGTTGTCACACAATCCAGTATCTCTCTGACTTTTGAGGAATCCATCTGCTCCTTTATGGAAAACGCTGCCAGAAGTTCCATTCTGCAATCCGCTTCTTTAGAATGCGTATTCATAATCCCACCGGCAACCTTGATCAGTTTTCCGATATGGCCGGTCAGGAGTATTTTGCAAAATCCAAGCTCCACTGCCATATCAATGGTTTCCCCTATGAAATTGCTGCACTTCACACTCCTGTCCAAATCATACCCATAAGTCTCCCTCATAAAATCCAGACCGTAGTTTCCCGGTGATATTGCAACATAATCAAACCCTAATTCTCTCCTCTGGCGCAGTTCAAGCTTAATCGTGTCCAAAAGCGCCTGACTGCTCATAGGCTCCACAATGCCGCTTGTTCCCAATATAGAAATTCCACCCACAATTCCAAGTCTTGGATTAAAGGTGCGCTGGCACAGTTCTTCTCCCTGCGGCACAGAGATTTCAACCTGCAGGCTTCCCTGATAGTCCACACACCTGCAAACCTCCAGCACTTCCCTTTTTATCATTTCCCTTGGAACATGGTTGATTGCTGCATTGCCCACAGGCTGATCCAGTCCCGGCCTTGTCACCCTGCCAACACCAGCTCCGCCATCAATGACAATTTCCTGCTCCCGGTTTTCTTCCTCACAAGATACCTTTTCAAGACGGGAAACTTTTGCATAGATCCACGCGCCTGTTGTAACGTCCGGATCATCTCCTCCGTCCTTTTCCACACCGCAGCTTACCGCGTTTTCTCCACATCGGATATCCATGATCTTTGCATTGTATGGAATCCCTTTCGGTGTTTCTATCGCAATTTCCGTCTTTCTTTGTCCCGTCAAAAGCATGTAGGCTGCGGCTTTTGCTGCTGCTGCCGCACAGCTTCCGGTGGTAAAACCGTATCGCATTCCTGGTTTCCTTTCTTAAAGTTGGTAAATAACCGCATTACAGATTGCGGCAGCAATGTTGCTCCCGCCTTTTCTTCCCCGGTTTATAATGTATGGAATATCCGTTCCCAGTATCAGTTCTTTCGCCGCCTCCACGTTGACAAATCCCACCGGGGCACCAATGACAAAAGCAGGCTTATAACCCGTTTCCCTGAATAATTCATACAGTTTGATAAGCGCCGTGGGCGCATTACCGATTGCAAAAATAACCGGCTTTTCAATGGCTGACGCTTTTTCCATACTGACAGCCGCCCGCGTCATATTCCTTTGCTTCGCCAGCAATGCAACCTCTTCATCCGCCATAAAACAGTGTGCCATGCCGCCAAATTTCGAAAGCGCCCGTTTATTGATCCCGGAAAGCGCCATATTGGTATCCGTTACAATATCAGCGCCTTTTCTGATCAGGTCTTTCATGATTGTTACCGCTCCATTCGAGAAACAGAGTGTTTGGACATAATCAAAATCCGCACTGGTATGTATGACCCGCTTTGTAATGAATTCCTCCTCAGCCGGAATCTGAATGCCCCTTTGCACAAGTTCCTCACTGATAATTTCAAAACTCCGCTTTTCAATCTCTTCCGGCAGCAAATATTCAATTTTATGTTGTTCTGTATTTTCCATCAATATCACCCACGTATATCCCCGATTGCCTCCAGCAAAATTTCATTTTCTTTTCTTGTCTTAACGGCTATCCGGTAAAATCCCTTACCCAATCCTCTGAAATTTCTGCAATCCCTGATCAAGATTCCTTTTTCCAGCAGTTTTTCATACAAAGCTTCATCACTATAAAACATGATAAAATTTGCACATGACGGAAACACCTGAAATCCTTTTTTCTTCAGCTCTTTCTCCAAAAGCTGCCTCTCTGTATTTATGTAGTTTTCCGTTTCCATGATAAACTCCCTCTGCCCTGCACAGACACATCCGGCTTCCTGTGCAAAGCCTGACAGGTTCCATTCCGGAAGCTGCGCAGCTATTTTCATACGTGTTTCCGGATTGCTGCATATCAGATATCCCAGCCGGACTCCGGGAATTGAAAAAATCTTTGTGAATGTCCTGATCTGTATCAGGCGGTCCAAAGTTTCTATTTCTTCAAGCATGGAAAACCGGACGCCGCAAAATTCAATAAAACTTTCGTCCAGCACCACATAGATCCCTTTTTCCTGGCAATGCTGTAAAAGAGCCAGAAGCGCTTCCCTTCCCAAAAGATTTCCCACAGGATTGTTGGGATTGGCAAGAAAAAGAAGCTGCACGTCTTCCGCCAGGACAGCATCAATATCCTCTCCCGGACAAAAGCTGTTTTCCCGCTTCATCTCATAATAAATAATCTCTCCCCCCGCCGCTTTTGCCGCATATTCATATCCATAAAAGGACGGAACCGGTATCACAGTTTTCTCAGGCTTTATTCCATGTACTACCGCCATAAACAGTTCTGAGGCTCCATTTCCAAACAGCAGGTATTCTTCCGGTACGTTAAGCTGACTGCTGACCGCTCTTTTCAGTTTTTCAGCTTTCATATCCGGATAATTGCCGCACCTTTCCACTGCCCCATGCAGTGCCGCCACCACACTTTCCGGCGTACCTAAAGGATTTACATTAACCGAAAAATCCAGCTTTACTTCATTCCGGTAAATATCTCCGCCATGAATTCCCATTTACGCTTCCTCCATTCCAGTTCCGCATCTGCCCTCCGATACCATTTATGGCAGAGACATTTCCAGCCGCCAAAAACATGCGTCTGTAAATGCTCTGGGCATCGTCCGGGCTGATACTTTTTTTTTGCTTTTCAGTTCCACTCAGATGAATAACAACAACATGACTGACAGACACAGCACTTCACACAACCATGCAGTGACATACATTAAATGGTTCGCCCGCTTAATATCTTCATATTCCACCTTGCGTAATGCATCCCCGATATATGGTTTTTTAACGGTTTTACCAAAATAGCTGGCATCTCCCGCAAGCCTGATAGAAAGCGCACCGGCGCACACGGATTCTGTCTGCGCCGAGTTTGGACTTGCATGTTTTCTGCGGTCCCTCCTGTAAATTTTCCATGCGCCTTTCCCTGAAAAATCACTTCCTGACAAATAGGAGGCTGCTATCATCAGAAGGGCGCTGATCCTTGCCGGAAGATAATTCACAAAATCGTCAAGCTTTGCCGCTGCTCTTCCGAAATACAGGTACTTTTCATTTTTATATCCAATCATCGAATCCATTGTGTTTATTGCTTTATATAAGAATCCAAGTATCGGACCTCCGATTGCCAGATACAGCATCGGTGCAATCACTCCATCAGAGGTATTCTCCGCCACCGTTTCTATCGCCGCTTTCGCGACGTCTTCTTCGTCCAGATGTTCCGTATCTCTGCCCACGATCATGGAAACCGCAGTTCTTGCCTTTTCTAAACTGCCTTTTCTTAGACAATGATAAACCTTCATGCTCTCTACCCTCAGGCATTTCATCGCAAGGATCTGGTAAGTCATAAGGCTCTCTATTGCCATTCCCACATAAGGATGAATACGGTATGCAGCAAATAAAAGAAAACCTGAGGCCATAACCACACTGGCAAGTACAATCAGTACCATGGCTGCTCCCTGCCTGAGTTCACTTCTGCTCTTATCTGTTTCATTTATTGCTATTTTCCTCCGAAGCCTCTTCTCTGTCCCGGAAATCAGCTTTCCAATCAGCCTGATTGGATGTGGGAGAAAGTAGGGGTCCCCCAAAAGCTGATCCAGCAGAAAACCCATGAAAAAAGCAATCATATGGTATTTCATATTTCTCTTATTACCTCTATCCGCAAATTATTTTTTTCTGATATCCTTTCACTGTACCTGTTTTCCATTCTGCATAAATATCCTCTTCCGTTAGATACCTGATAATCAAAGTATGACTTTTTACTATACGTGCTAAGCAATGCCATGACCGTACCGCCATGAACCACCATCCCCACCCTCAAGGGAACGGAGGTTTCCAGTTCTGTCATCTTACGCAATTCACCACACATTCTAAGCAGTCCTTTTTTGCACCGTATAATAAAATTTCCCCTGCTTTCTCCCTCCGGGAAAGCCAGTATGCCGCCGCTGTCTATCCATGCCTGATACCGTGCGTCGTCTTTCAGTTCCTCATAATTCCTGTATTCAAATTGCCCGAAATCCATTTCCTCCCATTCCGGAATGATTGCTGGAGTTAACTTTGGATATAGAATTTCAGCAGTTTCGATACATCTTTTCATGGGGCTGGTAAACAGATAATCCACATCCGGATAGATATTCTGCTTTTGATACGACAGCAGCGCTTCCATTCCGTTTTTACTTAAGGGTTCGTCTGTTTTTCCCAAATACCGGTGCTCTTTATTAGCCTGTGTTTCCCCATGCCGTATTACAGCAAGCGTTATTTGATTTTCTGACCAATCCCGCATATTACCCGCTCTACCTCCTCTGCCCTCTTCGCAAGCAAAATGAGAATCCTCCCCATACGTTCCCTGTATTCCCTTTCAAAGGCCTCTAACGGAATGATACCGTTTCCAATCTCATCGCTGATCAGGATACAATCCTCAAATTCATTTAAAAATGTCTCTATTTCCTTTTCCGGGTATCCTCCATCCAAAATACGGTTCTTAACCCAATGATGGAGATGATCAATTACCACCGTTTTCTGTTCTGATACTGTATGATCCGGCAAAATCCCATCCCACACCTCGTCTTTCTGTAACCCGTATTTTTCCAGTACATACGAAAGCTTCCCCTGTGCATAACCGCCTATTACCAGTTTCATCTTAACCTCCATAATGAAAGCATTGCTGCTATCACAATCATGCAGACCTCACAGATCAAAACAAAATACCCGGCTGTATCACCTGTGATTCCGCCAAACTCTTTTTTGCTCCGGCAAAAATAATAGATAAGCGCTATCATAGCCGCTGCCGCAACGATCAAACCTGCCGAAGGCGACCAGAAAAGCATGAATCCGATGCATGCTGCGCTCTGTAAATACAGTGAACCTTTCACAATCCTCTTCTGGGAACTGTCTGCAAAGAGGTAAAGCGTTCCGTCTTTTTTGGCCAGCGGAAAGGAAACTGCGCTGATGCCGCATAGACACCGAGAGAGGAAAAAGCTGCTGCATACGATTTTTAACATCACATTACTTTCTACTTCTGAAAACGCCCCCAGATAAACTAACCCATAGACCGCCAGCATAATAACCGCAAAGGCTCCAATATGGGAATCCTTCAAAATTTCCAGTTTTCTTTCCTTCGGGCTGTAGGAATGCAGGGCATCCATCGTATCCATAAAGCCATCCACATGAATCCCTCCTGTAATGAAAAGCGGGATTGCCGCATCTACCGCAGTTCGGCACAAAATACCAATATGACAGTAGTTACACAGTTCATTCCAGAAATAAATACATCCACCAATCAGTGCCCCAACCCATGGGAAGAAACAGAAAATGTACTTCATATCCTCTTCCTTCCATTCAAACTGAGGAACCGGAATTTTAGAATACATGGAAACTGCTATGAAAAAGGATTTGATTACTTGCATTTCTCTCTCCTTACTGTTTTATAGTGAACGACAAAAATTTTTGTTTTTGGCGTTCACTATATGACTACCGGAATCCCGGCCACTACTTCCACTACCCGATCTGCCATAGCTGCCAGCCTTTGATTGATTTCTCCCATTGCATGAATATAGTCCATGGTCGTCTGGTCATAGACGATTCCGTCCTCAAATACGTTGTTGCTGACCACCACCAAATTTGTTGTATTTTCCTTTAGCTTTCTAAGGCCACTGACAACGTTTTCTACCACCTGCATTTCCAACCGGGGCCTCTCTCCTGCAAACATCTCATTGGCAGTCAGGTTTGAAATACACTCCAATAAAACCGTTTTCTTCCCTCCATCCATCTTTTCAAGAGATCTTCCTATTGACCTGGGCTGCTCAATGGTAAGAAAACCTTTTCCACTTCTGAGTTTCCTATGCCTCTCAATTTTCTTTTGGCCTTCCTCGTCAAAAACCTGCATGGTCGCCAGATAATATTTTTTCATGTCTTCCTCAGAAACAGAGCAGACAACTTCCTCCGCATAAGAAGATTTTCCGCTTCCGCTCCCTCCAATGACCAGAATCATCATAGCTATCAATACCTTTCATATGGTTTTACCTGAATATCCGAAAACAGCGTTCTTCCCCGATAAACACGAAGCGCCATGTCCAGAAGCGGGAACATCATAACCGCGCCCGTTCCTTCTCCCAAAGCCATACCTGCATCTATCACAGGCTCCAGGCGCAGTTCCCTCATCAGCCTTTCCACTGCCGGCTCTTTCCCTTTATGGGAAGGAATCAAATACTGTACAGTTCCTGGCACAAGCCTTTCGGCAAGTAATGCCGCTGTCATACTGATTAACCCGTCCAGAACCACCGGTACATGGAAGATTCCACCGCCAATACAGACACCCGCAAGCCCTGCAATATCCAACCCTCCCACCGTTTCCAGTATCTTTAAGGGCTTTGCCTCATATAGTTTATACTTTTCGATTGCTTCAGTAATAATCTGCCTTTTATGGCGCAACTTCTCATCACAAAGCCCTGCGCGTCTTCCTGTCACTTCATCTGCTTTGCATCCTAAGAGCGACGCTGCCATGGCGCTGCTTGTGGTAGTATTTCCAATTCCCATCTCACCTGTGGCAAGAATGTGATAGCCTTTCTGCTTACAATCTTCTACTATTTCTATACCAGTAAAAATTGCACCAATGGCTTCCCCGCCTGTCATAGCAGGTTCAGCCCTGAAATTCCGGGTGCCGCAGCGAATCTTCCGATCTGATACTCCTGCAATCTGTTCCTTTGTATTTATTCCAATATCAATCGGAACCGTATCCGCCCCAATAACTGCTGCCATTTTCCCCACTGAGGAAGCGCCCTTTGCCATCTGCTTTGCAACAGCTGCCGTAACCTCCTGGCCGGACTGGCTGACACCTTCCTCCACAATACCATTATCCGCACACATGATAATGACCGCTTTTTTTGAGATATCTATTTCCTCCGTACCCAAAATAGCGCCAATCTGTGCTATAAGAGTTTCGAATCTGCCCATTCCGTCAAGCGGCTTCGCTATCTGGTCCCAATTCTCCAATACTTTTTGATAGATTTCTTTATCCGGCTGCTCTATCAACAGCTTATCCAAATCTTCTTCCGTATAGTTACCCGATATGCGCTTCTCTGAGCATTCCATAGATTTCCTCCATATTCAGATATTTCGATAAGATATCCGCCAGCTTATCATATTGCTTTTCTTTATAATCCCTGTAATCCATACAGTTTCCATTCTCTGTACCGGTGAGGGTAATACCCTTTTTCTCAGCCAGTGTATTTACAAGGGCAGATGCAATCACGCCTCTGTCAAATATCCCATGAACATAAGTTCCGTACACATTTTTATTTTCACCGGTCACAAATACCGCTTCCCTTTCTCCGCTGCTTCCCATATGGATCTCATACCCTTCAAAATCAAGCCCTGTGAGTACGGAAAAGATTCCATCCATCCGGTTTATGGTTCCATGTACCTGACGGCGCACCTTTTCACGATGCAGCCGGGTAGTGACAGGCAACAAGCCCATCCCTCGCATGGTTCCTCCCATCTCCATCCGTTCCGGATCGGAAATTTCTTCTCCCAGCATCTGATATCCCCCACAGATACCGCAGACCGGTATTTTTTCCGCCAGCCATCTTACCGCATCTGCCAGCCCGTTTTGATACATCCATTCCAAATCACCCATGGTATTTTTACTGCCGGGCAAAAAGACCAGATCCGGATTTCCTAATGCCCCCACAGATGTGACATAGCGGACAGACACCTCCGGTATCTGTTCAAATACATTGAAATCCGTAAAATTAGAGATTCTGGGATACCGGATGACCGCCAGGTCAACCTTTCCCTTTTCCTTTCTATCAAATCGTTCTGTCAGGGAATCCTCATCTTCCAGATCTATTTCCATATAAGGAACAATTCCGGTTACCGGAATACCTCCCTTCTCTTCCAATATTTCAATCCCGGAATCAAGGAGCGACGCATCTCCCCTGAATTTATTGATGATAAGCCCTTTTACCCTTTCTTTTTCTTCTTTTGTAAGCAAGAGCAATGTTCCAAGAAGCTGTGCAAATACACCGCCTCTGTCAATGTCTCCCACCAGAAGTACCGGTGCATCAACAATCTCTGCCAGCCCCATATTGACAATATCATTCTCCCGCAGATTGATCTCCGCCGGGCTTCCCGCTCCCTCGATGACAATAATATCTGCTATCTCATTAAGCTTCCGGAATGCTTTTATAATATCCGGAATCAGTTTTCGCTTATAAGAAAAATACTCCCTTGCACTCATATTTCCAAGGACTTTTCCGTTTACGATCACCTGGGAACCTGTATGGTTTGTAGGTTTTAACAAAATCGGATTCATACAAACCAGTGGGCTAATCCCTGCAGCTTCTGCCTGCATGACCTGCGCTCTCCCCATTTCAAGCCCTTCTGCTGTCACAAAAGAATTGAGTGCCATATTTTGGGATTTAAAAGGAGCTACCCTGTATCCGTCCCGCTTTATAATTCTGCAAAGCCCCGCCACCAGAAGACTTTTTCCTGCACCGGACATTGTTCCCTGAGCCATGATTACCTTTGCCATATTTACCTCCATTCCATCATCTGCCTGATATAGGCAAGGAGTTTTGGATTTCCCGGAAAACTGCTTTCATTCATACCAAAAAGCTGCTCCATAAAGTCGGCTTTAAAAATTTCCTCCGGTGTACCGAACCTTTCCGCATACTCTCCCCTGAGGCAAAGTATCTTATCAGAAATAATCTTTGCAAGCTCTAACTCATGCAAAGACATAATAACCGTAAGTCCCTTTTTTTCCCTCATTTCCTGTAGTATGGATAAAAATTCCAACTTATATCTGATATCCAAATAAGAGGTCGGCTCATCTAAGATCACAATTTCCGGCTCCTGACAGATTGCCCTTGCCAGCATTACCCTTTGCCTTTGCCCGTCGCTGATCCTTTCAAATTCCTGTCCACAAATATCTGTAATATGCGTAAGTTCCATGACTTCATCAACAATACGCTCATCCTCCTTTGACAGTACGCCAAACCAGCCTGTATATGGGTATCTTCCCGTTGCCACCACGTCCCGGCAGCTTTTCATTTCTGCCCTTAGCTTCTCGGTAAATACCACTGACATTTTTTTTGCCAGTTCTCCCGCTTTCATTTCTGCCAGATTATTTTGTTCCAAATATACCTTTCCACCCAGCAACCGCAGTTGTCCGGCAATGCTTTTTAAAACTGTGGATTTTCCTGCGCCATTCGGACCGATCAGCGTCAAGATTTCCCCTCTGGGAAGATTAATTTCAATGTCTTTTATCAACGGTTTCCCATCATACCCTACACACATTTTTTTTGTGGAAAAATAATAATTTTTCATATCACCATCCCTATTTACACCATACCAGAAGAATCGTCCCAGCGATTCTTTGAGAGATGACTTAGATATTCTTAGACGGCGTATTTTGACGTCTTAGAATATCTTCATCTCTTTGCTACCACCCAAAGCACCACAGGAGCTCCAAAGATAGCTGTTACCGTACTGATACTAAGTTCCGTAGGTGCCAACATCGTTCTCGCCAGCAGATCGCAAAGCAGGCAGAAAACACTCCCTCCCAGAAAACAGGACGGTATCATCCAGATGGGGTCTGCTGTATGAAGAAGCCTTTTGATCAGATGCGGCGCTGCAATTCCTACAAAGGAAATCGGACCTGCAAATGCTACAATACACGCAGATAAAATACTGGAGAAAATCACGATACATACCCGAAGCAGACGTATGTTTACACCTGCGTTCCGGGCATAAGCGTCTCCCAGCCTGTAAGCATCAAGGGGTTTTGACATAAGAAAAACTGCAAGGAATGTCATGAAAACCACCACTGCCATAACTTCCACATTCTCCCATGTCATTCCGGAAAAACTTCCCCTTGACCAGTTATGCAGATTTACAATATCTGCATCATCTGCAAAAGTGACAACCAATTCCGTTATTGCAGAACAGATATAGCCAATCATAACGCCGCTTACCACCAGCATTGACATACTGCTGACCCTGTTTGAGAGCAAAAGTACAAATCCCATGGAAAGCATAGCGCCGATAAATGCCCCAAAAATCATAGTTCCTGATGTCACCCTGACCGATCTTCCCAGAAGAAAAACCATGATAAGCGCCACTACCATTTTTGCACCAGAAGAAATCCCCAGGACAAACGGACCAGCAATAGGATTGTTGAAAAATGTCTGCAAAAGATATCCCGCAAGTGACAATGCTCCCCCCAGGATCAAAACCGCCACTGCCCTTGGAAACCTGATGTCCACCAAAATCTTTTTAAGGGTTTCATCATCCCCACTTCCGGCAAATATTTTTATCATATCAGGCAGCGTAATCCGGACACTCCCAATACAGATATTCAAAATAACAAAGACAGCAGTACATATTCCAAGCAAAAGAAACACTGTCATGTATCTGTTCTTTTTGTTTTCCTGCATTTAATTCACGATACCTTTCCCTTTATCAATCTATATGAAAAAGATAATGCATATCTTCTTTCTCTCCCCGGAGCATCCCATGAATATCTTCTATCAGATAACCAATGGAAAGAGACTGCTGGTACATATCATTTGTCGTACACCAGACATTTCCTTCCTTAACCGCCTTAAAATCCGCCAATACCTCACATTTATCAAGGAGTTCTTCCACGCTGGAAATACCGCCGTCTATGGAACTGTTATAAATTAAAAAATCTGCATCTTTCGCCCCGGAGTAAAACTCCTCTATCTGCATATTCATGGTAGAACGCCTTGTTTCCGAATCGCCCAAGTCTTCAAAAATATAGTTTCCACCTGCAAGCTCTATCATCTTAGGAACATAATCCGATGACTGCCTTACCTGCACCAGACCATTAGAGGTAATAAAAAAGAAAGCTACTGTCTTATCTTTTTTTTCATCCGCGCCCACTCTCTCAAGAATCGCCACTTGTTCCTCAAAAATCTCTTCCGCTTCCTCTTCCTTTCCGAGCAGTGCTCCGTAAAATTTAACCCATTCTACCCTGCCAAGCGGATGAGACTCATAGCTTGAATACTCTATCATAACAGGAATTCCAAAATCATCCAGTTTTTCTATCACTTCAGGGGAATGGGAAATCATCATGTTTTCTATGGCCAGTGTACAATTTTTTGAAACTATCAGTTCGTAGTCCGGCTTATTATATTTGCCCGCATAAAGGATATCTCCATTTGCCATAGCTTCCTTTGCTGCTTCAATGTACCATCCATCTTCCTTTTGTCCTGAAAATGCAATTGCTCCCAGCCCATCCAGTTCACTAAACGCATCCATGGCGGAAGATGCAACCAAATAAATATCCTTTACCGGACATTTCAGCACTACTACTTTGCTATCTGGAATATCTCCACCGGGAATTTCTTTCTCTAAATTCTGCGGCACTTCTTTATCTTCAGGTACAATCAGATAACGCGCCCCGGCTATTGTTGTTGTCAGAAGGGTATATCCCCCTTCATAATAATCCACTTTAAAATTTTCGGCATACCGGATTTCCATGCTTCTTTCATAAACCAGCTTTGCCTCCAATCCCGAATCCGCTTCTATTTCCTCCCTGCCCTCATACAGGGAGGCAGAATCGGAAGAAGGACTGCTGCAGCCATAAAGCCACAGCAATCCTATCAAAAGAAAAATGACCGTCTTTTTTCTTCCTCTCATCTTCATCTCCAGAGATAACTTAGATTTTCTTAGGCGATGTTTTTTGACGCCTTAGAAAATCTATATCTCTTATTCACTCTTTTATTGTGTCTGAATGGAATGTAAGCGTATATTCCACTTCATGAGGTTTGCTCATTGCCACAGTGTCCCCAATCACAACCACCGGTTCATCAAACATAAGAACAGGAACTTCAAAAACTGAATCCCCCTCCGTATTTACCGGAAGATACTTTTCCCCGTCCACGATCATATAATCATAATTGGGGCTGCTCCACTTTAGCGTTGCTATTGCCTGTCCGTCAGTTACTGTCATTTCTACAGGAGACAGGATTTCAGCTTTCCCGCTCCCTCCTTCAAACGTAATTTCTATGCTGTATGTGCCATCCTCCAAAGCAGTTGTACCTTTGGTATCCGCACTCCCGGTCTGTGCATTTTCTTCTGACAAAACTGGGTTAGAAACGCTGACTTTATGGTCATACCATTTTCCCTTTGTCCCAATCAGAGCCAGGTCAAATTCTTCCCCAAGATAAGGAACCGGCACATCAAAACCATAGACTTCTTCCGTCAGCCCATCACTGTATGTAACCGTATCCTCTGTGGGCATAAGCAGCTTTGCCCCTTCTTTTTCCGCATCTTCCGCCAGTCCGGGATAAAGATTTATAATCTTTTTTGACCCCAGGGAAATATGGATCGTCATCTTACCATTTTCTACAGTCAGTGTCCCTTTCCCCTCACAGGTTTCATTTACCCGGAACATACTGCTGTCTGTTGTAAAATCTGCGGTATATATTCCGTCAGCAAGCTCTGTCACCGACTGTTCAGATTCAGAACTTTCACTGCTCTCAAGATTTTCTTCTTTTGATGCTTCAGATGTCGTCTCTGACACAGATTCAGCCACTTCTCCCTGTTCCTCTTCTGTAAGAGCTGCTGCGTCAATAACAGGATCAGTCTCCTGCACATCACCTTTATTGCCACAGCCTCCCAGCAACACAGCCAAAAGAACTATCACGGCAGCTGCCACATTTTTCTTCCTCATAGTTTTCTGCTCCTGTCTGTTACTCACTCATTACTTTTGCTGTATGCTCTACATAAAGTTTCTGAATATCCTCAATCGAACCAAGACCAATAACCTGAACCTCCACGCTGTCAAAACTGCCGGAGGCATTAAACATACTAAGCCATGAATCTTCCTCCTCGCCTGCCATATCATTATTGGCATGATCACCTGCTACCACCATAAGGGGACGTAAGATTACTTTCTTATAGCCTGCCTGTGTCACAGCCTCTATTACTGCCTCACAGGATGTTTCCTCCGGTTCTCCTTCTACTGTTCCGATAAATGCATTGACACAACCGATATCCGTCAATTGTGTCTGCATCTGGCTGTAGCTCACCTTTGCTGCATGGGAAGTGCCATGTCCCAGAAATACGAACGCTGCTCCATCTTCCTGTGCTTCTGCCAGACTCCCATAACCTGCGTCCGCCACAGCTGCCGCAAGGATCGCCTCCGCTACCACAGCCTTATCCTCATTAACAACAGATGCATCTGCACCAACCTCTCCAAGAAGCGGCTCTGCAACTTTCACTGTTTCAAACTGATCCTGATAATTCTCCAGAGTCTCCATCAGTTCATCATATTCCGCGCCATGCATAAGATGGGTAGGCTGTACCACTAAATTCTTCACTCCGTTTGTCACTGCGCGCTCCAATGCCTGATCCACATTGTCAATAAACTCTCCATCTCGCGCCTGTACATGGTTAATAATAATCTGTGCTGTAAATGCCCTTCTCACCGACCAGTCCGGATTTGCCGCCTGTATGGCATCTTCAATTCCCTTAATATCGTCCACACGGCTGTCATTAAAAGAAGTGCCAAAGCTAACTACCAGAATCTCATTTTCTCCAATATCATCCTGATTCCTTGGATCATCCTTAGAAGCGTCACCAGTATCCCTTCCAAAATAATCAGGATCTGCCTCTTCACCTTCTACAAGCTCCTTCTGGGCATCTGTAAGTGCGTCCCATGCTGCTTTCGCCTGTGCACACTGCTCATCAGTATTCTCCGTCCTCGTCTGCACGTAAATTGCATCAATCAACGCGGCAACCTCATCGGCAGCTGCCTGATCAGAATCCGCTCCGCCCTCCGCATCATCTGTATCAGCCTGATTCTCTGTTTGACTCTCATCATTCTCATTTTCCGTCTGCGCCTCTGTAGCAGTCTCACTACTTCCTTCCGTCTGTACGGTATTTCCGCCAGTCTCCGAAGCTCCTTTCGAGCAGCCTGTCAATGCCAGTGAATAAGCTGTAGCTCCGATTAAAAATGCTGTAACTACTTTCTTTTTCATCTTTTTGTCTCCTCTTTTCTCCCTGCATTGCTATAAGGGTATAAAATTATATAAAAAAATCCTTTACCATAGTTTCAATTCAACTACGGTAAAGGATTTGTACACAAAATAAGCCTGCAAGACATACCTAGGTAAGCAAAAACCTGTTATGCTTTTTGCAAGTTCAACGTACAACCAATTACTCGTGGCCTGAAACAAAGTTTCCGTACAACATACAGGCAGGTCTCCCGGCTTATAGATCATCACATCGGCCATCTTCCCAGGAATGAATTTGCTTATTTCCCAGTGATATATCGGCTTCTACTCCCTAATTACGGTGACGAGTTCGTACAGGATTCGCACCTGTTTCCCTTTTCACCAAAACCAATGCAGAATACATTGTTTTGACACCTGTATGTTATCTATTCAATTGTTCAAAGTATATCATATTTTTTTCTTATGTCAATACTGCTTCCTTTTTTACAATTTTCCAAAAATTCTGCTATATCCATAATTCAACGACATATCTGCCACCCTTGCCAGCATACCTCCTTTGGGAAAATCTCTTTCTACCCGGTTCGGACACTGCACATTACGGCAGCCTGCACATATACTCTCACATTGAATCTGCTCATCTCGTGTCAGTTCCGCCACAAATACCACACTCTTTTTCGGAATAATGCAGAAAGCAGTATTGCAGGTAATCTGATATTGAAAACCTTTTAACAGTTCCGGCACCATCTTAAGTGGAAAGTTCTCCTCACTTCCGGGAAAATGGTACCGTGCAACATGCCAGTTCCTTTTTCCTCTCACATAACGGTTATATGCCCCGTAGCCCATAAGTAACAATTCACTGGCCAATGCTTCCAGCATATAGCTTTCAGATAATTGTTCCTTCTCATGGTAGCTCTCCTGCAGACTGTCCAGACTACTGCCTAATGACATAATAACATCTTCATACTCTGCTCCTGCTGTTTCTTTCTGCTTTCTATTAAATGAACCAGATTCCCTGCTTTCCCAAAATGCCTCTCTTTGCATCAATGGAAGCATCTCCTCTGCCACTGCCCGAAGTTCTACTTCTTGCCTTTCTCCGTAATGATATTTTCTACACACGCCTTTCAAAAAAGCCTTTCCCAAAAAACGTTCCAACAAATCAGGAAAAAAATCTGCCATTTTACCTGCCCTTTCTCTATTTTAAAATTCAATCCCTTTTCTTGCCCCTATCCCTTTTTCATAAGGGTGGCTCACACATTCCATCTCTGTGACATAATCAGCCATATCGCTCAAAAATACCTGGGCACTGCGCCCGGTAAGCACAAGTTCTATTTCCTTATCCGCTTCCTGTTTTCCAAATGTCAGAAGCCGCTTCAGTTTTTCCATATCCAGCAATCCCCAATTAAGCGGATATGTAATCTCATCCAAAATTACTAATTGGCAATTTCCACTTTCCGCAAGCTCTAAAATCTTGTCCAAAATGCGATTATGTATTTCTGTAAGTTCTTCCTTGTCCGATTCTGACATGGAACTATAAAAGCCAAAATTTTTCTCACTGCGTAAAATACTAACTCCCGGCAGATTTTTTAGTATATGCAATTCCCCCGTATCATTACCTTTCATAAATTGAGCAAAACATACTTGCATATTCCATCCCAAAGCCCTAATGCAAAGCCCTATAGCCGCGGTTGTTTTCCCTTTCCCATTACCTGTATATAAATGTATCATAATGCCCTGCCCTTTCCATATATACATACTAATTCTTTAACCTTCATTGACTGCCAATGAAAATATGCATGGGTTTATTGTATCGTATACGACCATCTATTGTAAATGATTATCTATATCCTCAAACTCTGTTTTCTACAGACTCGACAACCGTACCCAAATATATATATTTTAATTTTCCACCAAGTTGCATCATGTCGCTCCGGCTCCGCTCTCCGCTCCATCATGCACCTGATTTTCCGTTTCCTCTCTCTCCACACACAGGGCAAGCATACCTTCGGTATCCTTGCTTCACTCCCACCACGCTTTCTCCACACAGTCGCTTACGGAATGTGCTCCGTTCCTCCGCACATACCGTATCCCTCCGCTTCGCTCCGGGAGCGTTCTTACGCAAGCGTTGCTTTGCAACCCTTGCCCGCTACCTCTACATTTCCCTTCTCTTCCCATTTACTTTTTCTCAAAATTTTCTTTTCCATGCGGTAGCATACGTTCTCTCAAATCGGCTTTTATTATAGAGGGGCTTTCAGTTCTCGAAGAGCAAGTTTCGCCTGCGTAACTCAAAACCCACTTCGTGGATTTTGAGCCACTCCGGCTTACTTGATGGGGCTTCCGCGCCCCATACCCTCGGTTGGCATATCCTCCGGATATGCAGAACTGGCTCCCGTTACACTCTCGCAGCGTGATAAAGCACGATGGCAGAGCCATCCAGCTTTATCACGGGAAAGGATATGATATGGCAAGACCGAAAAAAGAAAAAGAACTGAAACGCAGCCACTGTGCCATGCTCCGCTTCAATGACACCGAATACGAAATTATTATGGAAAATGCTAACGGAGCAGGACTTCCCCTTGCAGAATTTCTACGCAGACAGGTAATGAAAGGAAAGGTAATTGCAAAATATGAAATTGTGGCAGACGTGCCGGAACTAAAAAAACTGGTTGCAGAGTTTGGCAAGATTGGAAGCAACCTGAACCAGATTGCCCGCCACTTTAATCAGGGCGGAATCCATTCACAGGAAATGCGTCAGGCAATAGGCAGGTGTCTTGCAGAAATTCACGAAATGCAACAGGAAGTAATAAAGATGGCAGGTGATTTTCATGGCGATACTGAAACACATAGCAAGTAAGAATGCGGACTATGGTGAGGCACAAAGATATCTCATTTTCCAACATGATGAATACACTGGAAAACCGGTTCTTGATGAAAATGGAAAAATGCAGCTCCGGGAAGAATATTATCTTGACGGTGTAGAGTGCGATCCGTTCAGTTTTGATATGGAATGCAGGGAACTGAATGCCCGATTCCATAAAAATCAAAAATATGACGAAATCAAATCCCACCACTACATCATCAGCTTCGACCCGAAAGACAGGGACGAGTGCGGGCTGACCGGGGAACAGGCACAGCAGCTTGGGCTTGAATACTGCAAAAAGAACTTTCCCGGACATCAGACCCTTGTCTGCACACACACGGACGGGCATAACGGGAGCGGCAACATCCATGTACATATTGTCATCAACAGCCTCCGCAAAAATGATGTGGAGCGTCAGAATTTTATGGAGCGTGACTGCGATTCCCGCGCCGGAAACAAGCACCATTTAACTAACGATTACCTTGTTTATTTGAAGCAGTCGCTTATGGATTTGTGCCTGCGGGAAAATCTGCATCAGGTAGACTTACTCACGAAAGCAGAACGGAAAGTAACAGAAAAAGAATACCATGCCAGACGCAGCGGCCAGAAAAAATTGGAAGAACGTAACCGGCAGATGATCTCAGAAGGTATTACACCACGCACTACCGTATTCCAGACACAGAAGGAATACCTGCGCACTTCTATTGACGAAGCTGCCGCCTCCGCGCATGATCTCAAAGAATTTGAGCAGATACTTTCAGAAAAATTCAACGTCAAATTTAAAATCAGCCGGGGCAGGTTCAGCTATCTCCACCCTGACCGTGAGAAACCGATCACCGGAAGAAACCTTGGGACTCACTATGAAAAAGATTACCTTATGGGAGTGATTGAAAATAATTCCCATCTTGAAAATACAGGGAAAGACCGGACTGTGCAAAAAGAAATTTTGCCAAAAGAAAAAATCCATACCCCGGAGCACCCTGCACATCAGCAGGAGATACAAACCAAGACAGATACACCTACAGCCTCATTTGAGAAATCCGGGCTTCGTCTGGTAACAGACTTACAGCGCTGTATTAAAGCCCAGCAGAGCAAAGCCTACGCTGGAAAAGTAAAACTCTCCAACCTGCAGGCCATGGCAAAAACACTTTCCTATGTACAGGAACATGGATATAACACTGTAGAAGATGCAGAGGGCAGACTTGCCGAAATAAAAAAACTTGCTTCCTCTTCCAGAAAAGAACTGAAAGATATTGAAGGCAGGCTCCGGCAGGTCAATGAGCAGATCCACTATACCGGACAGTACCTTGCCAATAAATCTGTTTATTCACAGTTCCTTAAGTCAAAGAACAAAAGGCAGTTCCGTCAGGAATATTCTTCAGAGCTTGCCCTTTATGAAGCCGCTGTAAAATTCCTGAAGGAAAAAGCCGGTGGCGGAAAGCTCCCTACCTTACAGACGCTGAAAGCAGAAAAGGAAAAACTACTGATGCAGAAAAAAGAATCACAGGAGAAATACTATTACTACCGGGATTATCAGAAAGAATTGGATACCGTCTGTACTAATATCCGCTCTGCCCTGGGGCAATCACAAAACAGACCAGCACGAAAACAGGAACGAGACAGCATATCCTGATTTCCATCTCGAATCTTGCTAAGGACTGACTGGTATGATAGGATAAATAAACAAATCAAAAATTCATGAGGAAGTTATATGGTAAATACAATAGAAAATTATTTTCAATGGAAAACTAATCCAAAAGAGCCATCAATCGAAAAAAAATATGAAAATCATATGATTATTTCTCAGTGGAAAAAAACAGATGTGCTATATTCGTTTATAGGTATTTATCAAATAGGAATCTATGTTTTTTATCCAGATAAATGTAAAAGGACAAATTACACTATAAAAAACGAAGCAGGTGAATATTTTTCTTTAGAATATTTAACAGCGGAATTTAAAAAATACGAGAAATTAAATAAGACCATTATAGACTCAAATTTTATACAATACATAGATTCTTTCGGTAATGTCATACCTATATGGCCCGGTGGAAATACTGATAAAGGTAAAAGGTCATATTGCTTTGATATTCCCGATATTTATTTTAAAAAATATGAAAAATGGTTTTCAGCGATGAGACAGCTATATCCCCACTCATGTTTAGATGGAATTATTGATAATGAATTTTCAACGGATAACACTAAAATATTTTTAGACAATATGAATGAAGACACTTATCCTAAGTTTCTTAAGCATGTTGTTGAAGTAATAACAAAACGCAAAAAATATTTGGACGGTTTTTAGAAAGGAAATACTGCCATGGCAAACGAAAAAATATACAGCATGCCCTTTGCGAAGCTATACCCGATGCTGATTGCAAAAGCAGAGAAAAAAGGGCGCACCAGAAAAGAAGTTGATGAAATCACCTGCTGGCTGACCGGATACAGCATAGAAAATCTGAATGGACTTATGGGAAGTGATATTACTTACGGAGACTTCTTTTTACAGGCACCGGAATTAAATCCAAACCGCAGGCTGATAAAAGGCGTGGTGTGCGGTGTCCGCGTGGAGGACATTGAAGAACCTTTAATGCAGGAGATCCGCTATCTGGATAAACTGGTGGATGAACTTGCGAAAGGCAAGGCACTCCCAAAAATCATGCGTACATAAATGAAAAAGGGCATCCGGCGGGAGTGCCAGACACTCCCTCTTCCACTTCCGTTCACGCTCCATGCCATTTTCGCCGCCTGCCAATATCCTTTTCCCACTGCCCTGTATAATCTACGCCTGTTTCTTATGCAGCTTTTTGATATCCTTTAAAACAATTCCCTGCAAAATACACATCTGATTATGAACAGTTCATGCTTATACTCAGTTCCCCGTCAGCCCCTGCATTCAGTCCCTTTACAGCGTTATAGATTGCCATAACGTCCTCTTTGGGAAATGTAGGAAAAACAGAAATTACACCTTCAAGGTCCAGCCCACACCGGCACATCGATTCTATTGCACGTTTATCCTGCTCCTTCATCACTACCCCCATTATCCTTCTTCGCCTACCCATTCACTTCAAACATATGTTCTATTATAAATATTTTTTTCCAGTTTGCAACTGTTTTTTCATAAATACCATAAATACATCTGCCCTCACCTTTTCTGATGTTTGAATACTTGTTCCACCTTGAAATTTCCCAGAATTTCTTTCCCACATTTATTGACACTAAAGCGCCCCACCGTTACAATGAACAGCAGATGGAAAGTACACATGTAACTGTCAATGATAAGAAGTGTCTGGCGGCTCGGAACCGTCTGACCGGTTGCCATAAGGAGGCCATGCCATGAACTATTTCACCTGTGATGCATGCCATTACATATTCCATGCGGATGATATGCCCTCTTCCTGCCCGGCCTGCAGTGCATCCTCGATTATTGCGCAAAACAATAACAGCAAAAAATTCAAAATTCCTGCTGTCCGGTTTTCTACCGAAACAGAAATGGAGCAGAGCAGACTGGCTGAAACAGGGGAATCAGCAACAAAATCATTCCTTGAACGTGTGAAAAATCTCACCGGTTATACCCTTACCAATGATGAATATCACACAGCCCTGATGCTCCTCTTCTATTTCAAGTCCGCTCCGAAAGAAATTACTTCCATGCATTTGAATGATCTTCTTTGCGGGAGGAACTCCTTTATCGAAAACAAAATGGCGGAGACAGCCGCAGGGAATTTATATCTTCAGGCTCAGAAACATTTTACATCGGAGCTTGGCAGGGAACGGCGGGAGACCGGCTGCAACGATGCCGTGGAAGTCGCAGCCTATACGGAAAAAGGTTCTGCCGCAAGCCTGCTACTCCTGTTCCGTCAGAATGAAACTGACCAGATTCTCGGAAAAACCCCTAACCTTACAAACATCCGCAGCGTGAAGTTTGACCAGGTTGTCAAAGGACCCAGTGGGGACTATATCCGTTTCCTGATAGACTGGCACAACTCAGTCAGGCAATAAATCAGTTTTTTATCCTTAATTCCCGACTATTCTTCAGTCTACATGACAAACTGCCCAGGTTATCAGCAATTTCACGTATAGCGTGTAGACTAAATATTTTACACCTGCATTCAGAATGCTAATCGAGAATTCTTTAAAAACTGGATTCTTAAATTGTAGACTAAATTATATTCCAAAAAAAGAAGTGCCCGGCACAATGCCAGACACTCCTTTTTCTATTTCTGTTCACGCCCCGCATCATTTTCTACCGCCGCCTGCCGCTCTTTTTTCCCCACTGCGCTTTGCAATCTCCGCCTGCTTTTTGTGGAGCTTTGCCAGTACTGAAGGCCTGCCCTGCGGCTTCTTTTTCGGTGGCATACTGTTTACCGCAGACGGGGACTTATACCCATTGTTTTTGCGCCCGTCAATCAGATTATAATTCTGCTCTCCGCTGCTCTCTGCGCTTCTTAAGTATTCCCCATTTTCCATATATTTCTGCCAGTTGTCAGGCGTAGGCGTATCTGTTCCAGATTCTATTTGGTGCAGCTTTGTTTCCTTTTGACAGGTGTGCGTTCTTTCCGGTTCTGCCGGAACAGGCTTTCGCCGGGTTTCTTCCTTGCTGCACCCTTCCGCTTCCGGCTGTGATGAGCGGATGTACTCTTCCAGCTTCCCCCTCACTTCCCCGTCAAAACCGTTCCTGACATGATCCACCGCCAGCCGCCCTGTTCCGTCCACCACTACCCATGCGGCTTCCTTCCCGTAAGTTTCATGCTCCATCAGAAAAAACTCCCGTCCTTCCAGCCTGATACTGTCAAAGGCAAGCCAGCTCCCGGCTTTCCCTTCTATATGGAAATTTATTGTATCAATGGAAACTGCTGTTCCAGATGAACCGCTTTCTTTATCAACAAAATTTTCTATCACGGTAAACCCGGTCTTTTCCACATAGTAAGAGATGACTGTGCCTTCCCTGTAAAATACCAGCACATCGCTGACGCTGACGGAATGCCCTACAAAGGAACGGGGCGGCTGTCTGTCAAGCTGCTCCTTTACTCCCTCCGGGGTATCCTGCGGACACAGGGCTCCCGTATAGACCCGTTCATAATCTTCCTTCCTGACCCGTATTCCTTTTTCCAGCAGCGTTTGATAGGCACGAAAACGAATATGCCTTGTCTCCGGCGTCTGCCGCATCTGGTAAACTTCAAACTGGTTTTCCATAGTCATAATTCCTGCCCCCTTTTCTTATATTCTTTTAAATTTTCCGCCCTGTTTTCCCGCTTTTCTATGGCCGACTGCCGCTCTTTCAGTGCCGCCAGCACCGACTTCCTTTCCCTGTTTTCTGATGTCTGCCCCGTTTCCATTCTGTCGGGATCCTCTGGTGCAGACCTGGCGGATTTTAACTGTACCTCTTTACCGTCCAGATACTTTTCCGCATTTTCAAAATATTCTTCCAGTGTTCCTGTTTTTTCCAGAGATATGGGGTTCATGTCAATGAGAAGCCCTGCCATGCCAAAATCCTCTCCATGCAGAAGGTTAAAAAAGTCATCCTCACGGATATCCCCTGCATAGGAGATCACAACGTCAATGTCGGAGCCTTCCCGGTACAGCCCATCCCTAGTTCTGCTCCCATATACCCTTGCGCCCAGCAGCTTCACTTCCTCCTCAAATCCTGCATGCTCAATCTGTGCCTGTGCATAGCAGAGCGCCATTTCCTCAACTTCTGCCCGGCTTAATCCATTCAGCGCCTTTTCCGGCTCCGTATTGCCCGATATAAGCGGAAGCTTCTGTATTTCCGTCTGCCCCGCTTCCTCCGCTTTCTCCATAAGCCAGCCATAATCTACCGTCATCATTCCTTCTGCGGACAGCCCTTCATCTGCAAGGATATCCTCTGCTGCTTCCCTGACCGTCACAGCCGGGTTCTCATATATTCCACCGTCCAGTATCCGGTAATCTTCCCCGTAAAAAGTATAGTCATATCCCCCTTCCGTCTCCTGGATCGAAAAATATCCGTTCCCTGTTTCACAGGCATACCCTTCCTCATCTTCCCACAGGTCTTCCGGTTCCTCTGTCCGTCCTTCCCCGGTCTCTTCCACAACCGGGGAAATTCCCGGATTATTTTCCCTGCTGTTTCCGGCAGTTTTTTTCTCTATATCTTCTTCCATATCTCTCTCCGGAATATCCTGAATATCATCCGCCTCCCTGTCCTCATCATCCAGCCCCACTGCCTCCGCAGGGCTTTTTTCGTCCATATTGAGAAGTACGTTCAGCTCTGCCAGTCGCTCTAACTTTTCCTGAAGCTCCGCTTCCTTCACAAAAGGCTTCTCCACTTCCTCCTTCGCAATGGCAAGCTGGCGCTGCACGTTTTCCAGCTTCTGCTTTGTCTCTTTCAGCTCCTCCGGTATCCTTGCAAGGGCGTTGCTGATGCGCTGCATATTGCCAAGGGCGT
>ERZ777305.1320-NODE-1320-length-30671-cov-9.913117_pt1 | contig 30671 bp, 20 predicted proteins | sample MGYA00374965_ERZ777305 | MGnify/ENA primary metagenome ERZ777305 (study PRJEB29328, sample SAMD00013331) | mouse gut metagenome | study: EMG produced TPA metagenomics assembly of the Metagenome analysis of fecal microbiota from mouse which was promoted... | reverse complement strand
CAATTCTTTCGGAGGATTGGCACGGAAGTTCTCCATCATAGCTTTGATTTCTTCTGCACCGCTCTTACCCGGTTTCACTACGTTTACAGTAAACTCTTTAGAGAATCCGTATTCTACGTAGATATCCAGCAACAACTGATACAAGGATTTACCATTATCTTTTGCCCATGCAGCAACTTCAGCAATCAAACAGCAAGCTGATACGGCATCTTTATCGCGAACGAAATCTTCGGCAAGGAATCCGTAGCTTTCTTCACCACCACCGATATATTTCTGTTTGCCTTCACGCAGACGGATTTCACGGGCAATCCATTTAAATCCGGTGTAGCAGTCAAGCATTTCGATATTGTTCTTATCTGCAATTTTCTTGATTAATTCAGTTGTAACGATTGTCTTCACGCAGAACTCGCCACCTTTAATCTTACCCAGTTGTTTGTACTGCGTCAGAATATAATAAAGGTACATCATACAAGTCTGGTTACCGTTAATCAGTACCCATTCGCCTTTATCATCCTTGCAAGCAATACCCACACGGTCAGCATCCGGATCGGAAGCCATAACGAGGTCAGCATCAATTTCTTTGGCAAGGTTTACAGCCATAGAAAGAGCTTCCGCGTTTTCCGGGTTCGGAGATACGACAGTCGGGAAGTTACCGTCCTTAATCATCTGTTCGGGCACAGTAAATACGTTTTCGAATCCCCACATTTTCAATGCACGAGGAATCAACATCATACCTGTACCGTGGATCGGAGTATAGACAATCTTCATGTCTTTGTGACGGGTGATAGCTGCCGGATCAATAGAAACAGTTTTCACCATGTCCAGATAAACCTTATCGATGTCTTCACCAATAATCTGAATCAACTCCGGATTTCCCTGGAATTTAATATCGGCAGCAGAAGCAATTGCATTCACTTCGTCGATGATACCTTTATCGTGTGGAGCCAATACCTGTGCACCATCGTCCCAATATGCCTTGTAACCGTTATATTCTTTCGGATTGTGAGAAGCAGTCAGAATGATACCGCTCTGGCAACCGAGGTGACGGATGGCGAAAGACATTTCCGGTGTCGGACGCATATCGTCAAACAGATATACTTTAATACCATTGGCAGAGAAAATATTAGCAGAAGTCTCCGCAAACAAACGGCTGTTGTTGCGGCAATCGTGACCGACTACTACAGAAATTTGCGGCAGGTCTTTGAAGTTCTTTTTCAGATAGTTGGAAAGTCCTTGAGTGGCAGCACCTACCGTATAGATATTCATACGATTGCTACCTACGCCCATAATACCACGCAGACCACCAGTACCAAATTCAAGATCTTTGTAGAAAGCTTCAATTAGTTCGGTTTTATCATCGTTTTCCAACATACGTTTCACTTCAGCCTGGGTTTCAGCATCATAAGCCGGGGTTAGCCATTTTTCGGCTTTTTCAGTGACCTGTTTAATAAGTTCCTGATTTTCCATTTCGATTGTTATTTATTGGTTAATGAATTATTTATTATCAATTTCTTGAGCACACAAATGTAAAATAATAAGTTTATAATTCCTATTCTTTTAATTGAAATTTGAGAATTAAGAATTAAAAAGCGATATACTTAATACCTAATAGTTCATACTTAATATCTATTCTTGTGGCACTTTATATCTGTCACCAGTCTGCTTGACATATTCCTGCAAGAATTCTTTCGGATATCCGGGACGCATCACTCCGGCAGGTTGTCCGATAGAATTACGCTCAAACTTACCGTCTTTAACGCGTTTCACCACTCCATCATTGTACTTCACAATCAAGAATGTTCCCAATTGTTTCCAAGTATCGAAAGTGCTCTGTGCGGTCATATTTGTATAGTTTGTCAGAAAGTCAACTGCTGCGTTCTTATCTTTTGCCAGCAGTTTGGCAGCCATTTCTTCAATGCCTTCCTGTGCATTGTTGAAAGTAGTTTCCATTTCTTTCTGCGCTTCCCGTACATCACCGATCATCAAATCATAACGCGGATAGACCATATTAGATACCCAGTTGAAAATCCAGAAAGCAGAGTTCCAGGAGAAAGTAATATAATCGGCTCCGTCTACACGGGTATAACATACCGGCGCTTTAGTAGCACAACAATAAACCGGGGTAAATACTGCCATGTTCGCATCATCCACGCCAAACCAAAGTACTCCGCCTATCGGGTCCGGCTTGTTAGCGCGCATTTGTGCAACAAATACAAACCCGCTTTGTTGAGTGGAAATCGGACGTTCGTTGAAATATTCCTGCCCGTCTACCTTGAAGTTCAGAGGAGAAAGACGATAAGGTGTCTTATAAGGTCCGGCTCCGAAATCATTGGAAATGTCAAGGGGCGTTCCTTCATAATGGTCACGCATCATATCTTTCACATCTTGCACGGATAACTTCTGTTTCGGTTTCACAAAAAGAGGCATCGGTGTATTAGTCTTTCCCTCAATGTAAGGAAGATAATCTTTTCCGTTATCCGTAAACTTATTAAAATAGCTCCACACACGAGCCTCACAGAAACGACGGGCACCAAAATCAAGAGGCGCATAGGCTAATGAGAAACTAAAGTCTTTATTTACTCCATTAAAATATCCCTTTTCGCGAGCAAAAGAAATGACATCCGGAGAATACATACAGTTTTCCTTGTCGTTCATATCAAACTGGTGGATACGTGACTGGTTCGCATGAGCTGAGATACAATCATCAGGCACGCGTACTGCTACCCAAACCGCTCCACGGATGCTGGGACCTTTACCAATCATTTCCATAATCCATATTTCGTTCGGATCGGCAATAGTAAAGGATTCTCCTTCGCTATAGTAGCCGTATTGCTGCACTAAATCGGTCATAATCTTAATAGCTTCACGGGCAGTGCGCGAACGTTGCAAACCGATATAAATCAGACTTCCGTAATCGATAATCCCTGTAGAATCGGCCAATTCCGGACGTCCGCCGAAAGTTGTCTCACCAATGGTAACCTGATATTCATTCATATTACCAACTACATTATAAGTTTGGCGTGCCTGCTCTATTTCTCCCAGATACTTGCCAGTATCCCATTCATAAACTTTCAGCATCGTCCCTTTGGGATAGGTGGCAGCCGGATAATGATAAAGTTCTCCGAATAAGCCATACGAGTCGGCAGAATAGGAAACAATCGTCGAACCATCGGCAGACGCATTCTTTCCGACAATCAGATTGGTGCAGGCGAAAGTGTTCGCCACGGCCGCCATCAATACAGCGGCACAAAGAATAATTCTTCTCTTCATAATAAATATATGATTCATTTTTAATAATTTACCAAACAAAGCTTTCACGGACCACTGTTTCATTCCCACAGTAATCGGTCACTGTAAATTCAACAGTATGCTTGCCTCCTTTCTTAACGCGTTTCGGGTCTAACGTACATTCCCAGTACGATTTCACAATATTGGGACGTCCGAACAGCGCATACTTTCCGTCAATCGTTCCACGATAGGAAGCAATTCCCGTACCCTGATCTTTCAGTCGATAGACAATCTTTCCGTTTCTTCCCCAGTGATTCTTGTTGACAGGGATAATCTCCGGCGGGATGGTATCGATGGCAACAGTGTAAGTTCCCAACTCCCGGATAGATGCTTTCATGTATCCGTCTTCATACTTTCCGCCTACGCTGTATTTTCCTCCTTTTGGAGTTATGCGGGCCACATAATATTTCGTCGTATCGGCAATTGGTTTTCTACGCAACCCGATACACAGTTCACAAGCTGCGTGCAGCGGAACCGTCTTATCATTCAACTGATAAGTAAAAGCAACGGCACCACTATCCGCCTTCACCTGATAATTAAGGGGAACATCATCATACAACATTCCTTTCGGAACGACCAGGTTCAATCCCGGTTCTTGCAGATAATTAGTCTTATTCCAGGTAAAATAATATTTCTCCCGATGATTCAACGGTTCAATCGGTTGCTTCCGCCCCCGTACAGTGAAACTATATTTGGAAGTGTTTCCGAAAGCATCTTTTAATGTATATAAGAACTGATAGTCCCGTTCCTCGTCAATCGTCACCAAGCCACGGTTATCATTCGATGCTTTTAACAGACGCAAAGTGTTGCCCGGATCAATGAATGATTTCATATATTGTCCGTAAGTCCAGGAATTAATCATCCGGTTCTCTTCCTGCGAGAAACGATCTACGGTGCTACGAAATATTTCATTTCCATCTACCGTAAGCACAACCGAATAAACTCCATAATGGTTATTCACTCCATCCATGTAATCGTATGCTTTGATCCCCACACCTATCATTCCCCATGCTTCCACCGGACACTCGCTATTGGGAAGGATGGTTTTATTCTCTTGCTTTCCATCCACTACTCCTTTACCCGGCTGTGGAAAAAATAGAATGCCATCCGCTTTCGGAGCGCGCGTATCTTTTATTTTCGACCGAAAGAAAGGCATAGGATCAACATAATCTCCCGATTCCGTTTCAAATACATCCAGGTGAAGATGCGGACCGAACGAATATCCGGTGTTTCCGCTCCATGCGATCTGCTGCCCCCCTTTCACCGGATATTCTCCCGGTTCGGGAACAATCTCTACTTCCCAGCTTTCTTCTTCATATTGAAGTTTCTCCACCCTTTCGGCAATGGGAGAAACAAAACCATTCAAATGGCGGTTGATCGTTGAATAGCCATTGTGATAACAGACATCAAGTACATATCCCGAACCATTCGTGACGCGAATACGCGAAATATAGCCATCAGCGAGAGCACGAACGGGTTTACCGATAACTCCGCCTGTTTTAAAATCCAGTCCGCCGTGGAAATGATTGGAACGGATTTCCCCAAAGTTTCCACTCAATGTAAGAGGAAAGTCAAAAGGAGGTACAAAAGTTGCTTGCTTCTTCTCTTGTCCATACCCTCCGATACAGCAAGCCAGCATCAGAGCAGTAATATATCGTCTCATCATTCCGTTCACTTTTTTACTCCCGCAAATGTACACTATTCCCACTAAACTATGAAATATCCGAGGAGAATGATGACCGTAGATACTAGTTAATATTTCTTTTTAATGTTATATTGATTGCAAATTAATAGTCATTGTGTTATTTATATTAGTAATTTTGTGACCGTTTTTTTAATTATAATTAAAAGTTAGAGACTCAATGAGAATGTATGTCAAAGTAATGGCAGCGGTCATTGCATGTATATTGCTGAGTGGAGAAACGTTCTCAGCATTTGCAACTACCCCCGCTACAGAAAATCTGAGTTGGTTTAAAAAGAAAAAGAAGAAACCAGAAGAGAAGAGTAAAAGCGACTACGAGAAATTAGTGGAAGACAGTAAAACAACCAAAGGGATGTTTACTGTACATCAACAGAAGAATGATTATTATTTTGAAATTCCCACTTCACTTTTGGGACGTGACTTATTAGTTGTCAATAAGCTGCAACGAGTCCCTGCCGAACTTAACGATGCGGGCGTAAACCGCGGAGTAAACTATGAGAATCAGATGGTTTGCATGGAATGGGACAAAGCGACGGGCAAACTAATGTTACGCCAACAACGCCCATTACCTCTGGCCCCCCAAACGGACGCTATCTTCCGTTCGGTAAAGGATAATTTTATCTCTCCACTAATTGCCGCATTCAAAATCGAAGCAATCAATGCAGATTCTACGGCATTAGTAATCAAGGTAAATGATATTTATGACGGTACGGAAACCAGTATCAATAATGTATTTACCAATATTAATTTGGGTACTTCGGCCATCAAGAATTTATCACGTATTCTATCCATCAAATCTTTTTCAAACAATGTCGTGGCAACTTCCGAGTTGACCACTCGGGTAACGGAAGGAACTACTACTGTTTATGTAACGGTGGAGGTTAGTTCGTCTATTCTCTTATTGCCCGAAAAGCCGATGATGGGACGATTCGACAATCAGAAGGTCGGTTATTTCACGAATCCGTTATTAAGTTTCAGCGATGCACAGCAGCGTACGGATAAGACACAGTATATCACCCGCTGGCGTATGGAACCCAAACCGGAAGATCGGGAGGCTTACCTGAAAGGTCAGATGGTGGAACCTGCCAAACCGATTGTCTTCTACATTGACAATTCAACTCCTTACCAATGGCGTTCGTACATTAAGAAAGGTATTGAAGACTGGCAGATTGCTTTTGAAAAGGCTGGTTTCAAGAATGCGATTATCGCCAAAGAAATCACTGACAGTATGCATGTAGACATGGATGATGTCAACTATTCCGTAGTGACTTATGCTGCTTCGGAAAAGAAAAATGCAATGGGACCTTCTTTGTTAGATCCCCGTTCCGGAGAAATCCTGGAAGCTGATATTATGTGGTGGCACAATGTGCTTTCTATGGTACGTGAATGGATTACTGTCCAGACCGGAACAGTGTGTCCGGAAGCACGTAATGTGCAATTGCCCGATGCTTTGATGGGAGATGCCATTCGATTTGTAGCTTGTCATGAAGTAGGCCACTCTTTAGGACTCCGCCACAATATGATGGGTTCATGGGCTTTCCCGACAGATTCATTACGTTCCGAAGCATTCACTTCCAAAATGAATTCTACCGCTTCATCTATCATGGATTATGCACGATTCAATTATATCGCACAGCCTGGAGATGGAGTGAAAGTTCTTTCTCCGCATATCGGTCCATACGATATGTTCGCTATCGAATATGGGTATCGTTGGTACGGAAAGAATACTCCGGAAGAAGAAAAGGATATTTTATTCGATTTCTTGAGCAAACATACTGATCGGCTTTATAAATATAGTGAAGCACAAGACGTACGCGATGCGGTAGACCCACGTGCACAGAACGAAGACTTAGGTGATGATCCGGTTCGTTCTTCTTTACTTGGTATTGAGAATCTGAAACGCATCGTTCCACAAATTCTTCAATGGACTACTACCGGTGAGAAGGGACAAACTTATGAAGAAGCATCTCGCCTCTACTACGCTGTAATCAACCAATGGAACAACTATTTATATCATGTCCTTGCCAATATTGGCGGTATCTACATTGAAAATACAATTGTAGGAGACGGCGTTAAAACTTATACATTCGTAGAGAAAGAGAAACAACAAGCTTCACTGAAATTTCTGATGGATGAAGTTTTGACATACCCTAAATGGCTGTTTGACACGGAAGTGGGGCAATATACTTATCTACTTCGCAATACTCCCATCGGAAAACAGGAAAATGCTCCTACACAAATCTTAAAGAACGCCCAAGCCTATATCCTTTGGGATTTACTTGGCAATACTCGTTTGATGCGTATGATAGAGAATGAATCTGTCAATGGAAAGAAAGCCTTTACAGTAGTGGAACTTATGGACGGACTTCATAAGAACATATTCGGTGTTACCGAACGCGGTGGCATCCCTAACGTAATGGAACGTTCTTTGCAGAAAAACTTCCTCGATGCATTACTTACAGCCGCTGCAGAACCTGAAGCCGTTAAAATCAACAAGAAAATTGCCAACGAGCATTTCTTGCTTGACCACGCTACTCCTTTCTGTAGCTGTTACGCTGCCGAACAGCGTGCACTTCGTCAGGAAGACCGGATGGGTGCTCCACGTGTGCTCAACTTCTACGGCAGTCAGCTCAACCGTATTTCAGATGCTATTTCTGTGAAACGCGGTGAATTATTACGTATCAAGAAGTTGTTGCAGAACCGTCTCGGAACTTCCGATACCGCTGCACGCTATCATTATGAGGACATGATTCTGCGTATTAATACGGCTTTAGGAATCAAATAAAACAATATCAATCATTTTAATAATCTATATTGATGAGAAAAAAATACTTATACGTTCTTATATGTTTTCTGATGAGCACGTTGGCTACAGCCAACGCTGCTAATCGTATAATCACCGGAGTCGTTATATCCGGGGAAGATAATGAACCTCTGATCGGTGCTTCCGTATATGTTAACGCAGATGACTTGAAAAAGGCCGGAGCATCACAGACTTCTCTAGGTACTATCACTGATATGGATGGTAAATTCTCCATTTCCATTCCGGAAAAGGTGACCAGACTACATTGCAGTTATATAGGTTTTGAAGAACAAAATATCGTGTTGCAAGCTGGAAAAGATACTTATCGTATTGTACTTCAAGCTTCATCACACACATTAGGAGACGTAGTAGTAACTGGTTATCAAGAACTAGAACGTCGTAAACTGACTGCTGCTATCGCTAAAGTAGACGTTACAGACGGAATGGTAGGTGCTGCAAAAAGTATCGATCAGGCATTAGCGGGACAAATCGCCGGTGTGGCTGTAACGACAACTTCCGGTGCACCGGGAGCTCCAGCACGTATTCGTATTCGTGGTACTGCTTCACTGAATGGAACACAAGACCCGTTGTGGGTATTGGATGGGATACCTTTGGAGGGGACAGATATTCCTGACCTTGGAGACGAAGCTAATAACATTGTTGACATGAAACAATCATCCATTGCTGGAATAAGCCCGAATGATATTGAGAGTATCACTATTCTGAAAGACGCTGCCGCTACTGCCATATATGGTGCACGTGCAGCAAACGGAGTAATTATCGTGACAACCAAAAAAGGAAGAACAGGCAAGCCTATCATTAATTTCAACACTAGGTTAACTTACACTCCTAATTTAGATACTTCGAAATTAAACCTTTTAAATTCTGAAGAAAAAATTAATTTAGAATTAGAATTGATGAAAGAGCCTAATGATGTTATTAATAATCTTCCAGCTTACTATTGTAAAGGAGGTGTAGCATCTGTCTTAAAACAATATGACTTATTCAAAGTATATCAGCAGCAAGGCTGGAATGGACTTCCCATTGAAGCACAAAATGCTATCAATCAATTAAAAAACATCAATACAGACTGGAATGATATTTTGTTTAGAGATGCTTTTACTCAAGAATATAATTTCAGTATCTCGGGAGGAAGTGAAAAAGTTACTTACTACAACTCCCTCGGCTATTCTAAAGAAGACGGTAACGTACCAGGAGTAAGTATGAGTCGTTTTAACCTGACCAGCAAAACTTCATATCAAATGAATCGTCTGTTAAAAATTGGTTTCTCTCTTTTTGCCAACAGACGAAAAAACACAAACTTTGTTACAGATTCGCATGGTTATTCAAACCCTATTTATTATGCACGTACAGCCAACCCATATCAAGAAAGTTACGATGCAGCGGGTAACTATATATATGACTATAATATTAATACAGATGATGAACCAAACCCTAATCAGGGCTTTAATATTTTTGAGGAACGAGCCAACACAAATAAGGAAACAGTAACAAGTGCAGTCAATGCAATGTTTAATGCAGACCTGCGTTTCAATGACCATTGGAAACTTACATCACAAGTTGGCTTACAATGGGAACAAGCTAACCAAGAACAATATATCGGAGGCAATACATTTACAATGCGCAACATGCGAGAGAATAGTAAATATGACAATGGTACAAAATTTCTTATTCCCGAAGGAGGTATGCACAAAGTCAATAATGCCACGACATCGCAAATCACATGGAAAGTACAAGGAGAATGGAATCAATCTTTCAAAGATATCCATGAGGTTCAAATCATGGCAGGTTCCGAGATTCGAAAGAATTGGTATGATGCAATAGCCACCAATGCCTATGGATATGATCCTAAGACTCTCACAACAAAGCCAATTATCTTTAGAGACAAAGATGACGCCAAAAATTATCCATTACATACAAAAAGTTACACAGAAAATGCTTTTGCCTCATTCTATACCAACGGTTCTTATACATTAATGAGACGTTATACATTAGGAGCAAGCGTTCGCATGGATGGTTCCGACCTTTTTGGTGTAGATAAGAAATATCGTTACCTGCCAATTTATTCTGTTAGCGGTCTCTGGCGTATATCAGACGAACCCTTTTTAAGAACAACGAGAAATTGGATGGATAATTTAGCATTACGATTATCTTATGGATTACAAGGAAATATAGACAAAAACACCTCTCCTTACCTTATTGGTGATTATAAAAACGAGACTATACTTAAAATGAGGAAACAAGTATCAGCATATCGGGAGCCCCTAATGACAAATTGCGTTGGGAAAAAACTGCTTCATACAACATTGGTGTCGATTTTTCTATATTAAAATCAGCAATAAACATGAGTGTGGACTACTATTACCGCAAAGGAACAGATCTTATTGGTATAAAAAACCTACCTCTAGAAAACGGCTTCGAGAGTATGACCATTAACTGGGCAAGTATGGAAAATAAAGGCGTAGAAATCAATCTGCAAACACGTAATATAACTACCCGTAATTTCTCTTGGTATACAACATTCAACTTTGCCTATAATTATAACAAAGTATTAAAAGACCTGACAGCTTCCAATAGTCTCACTCCTGGACTCGAAGGTTCTCCTGTAGGTGCTATCTTTGCAATCAAAAGCGAAGTCGATCCTGAGACCGGACGTATACTCATCTACCCGAAAGGAAGTAATGAAGCCATTGATGTAGAAACATTGTTTGACATGAAAGATGAATGGGGTATCGGGTATTACTCTTACAATGAAGATGCAGAGTTCCGACGTAATTTATATGAATATGCAGGTACTACTGACGCTCCTTATACTGGTGGTTTAATCAACACATTTAATTACCGCAATTGGGAACTAAGTTTTAATTTTGCTTACAATTTGGGAGCCCATGTCCGTACAAGTCCATCATATGATATAACCAGCTTCGACCCAGGACATAATGTAAATCGCGATATCTTGGACCGCTGGACACCGGAAAACCCTACTGGAAAATTACCAGCTCTTCTTAACCGTAACAATTATCCGGCAGACAACTATTTCTTTGATAACGTCAAAGAAGTCTACAGAAATCTTGATATATGGGTAAAGCGTCTTAGTTATGTACGTCTACAAAATATAAGACTGGCTTATACGCTACCACAGGAATGGCTACATAAAATAAATATAAATGGAGCAACCGTTGCCCTAGAAGGTCGTAACTTGTTTGTCTTTGGTTCCAGTTATAAAAATTACATGGATCCGGAATCTATGTTCAACCGTTATTCCACTCCTGTAGCCAAATCAATGACATTCAACCTGAGTCTTAACTTTTAAAATTAAAGATATATGGATAAGATAAAAAAACTATATACAATTTTCATAATCAGCGGATGTTTGGTTCTTTCCTTGACATCATGTGATAGTTTTCTAGACATTCAGCCTGTAGGAAAAGTTATTCCTAATACTTTGGAAGAATATAGAGCACTTATAACTACAGCTTATGGGGTAGATTTGACAGATAGAGGCATGTGCGACATGCGTACGGAGGATATTTCTGTCAGCAAAGACGAATTTGATCAAAATAACTTCAAAGACATTGAAAGATGGGTTACAAGTAATCCATCCGGAACAGAATTTGGCTGGAGCTATTACTACCAAAATATTTATTATGCCAATGCTATCATCAACAAGAAAAATGAGATAACAGAAGGGAGTGAAGCAGAAATTAATCAGTTAGTGGGAGAAGCATATTTTATGAGAGGGTATATGCACTTTCTGCTAGTCAACCTTTATGGACAACCATATACAAAAGAAGGAGCGCCAACTAGCAAAGCCATTCCATTAAAATTATCCCTGGATTTGGAAGAGATGCCGTCACGTAATACAGTAGAAGAAATCTATACATCTATTCTTTCCGATATTGAAAATGCCCGGCAACTCATCAACCATAAAGAATGGGAAACTGATTATAACTATCGCTTCAGCAAACTTGCTGTAGATGCGTTTGAATCTCGTGTACGACTTTATAAAGGTGAATGGCAAGCGGCCTATAATGCAGCAGAACGTGTACTAGAACAGAAAAGCGCATTAGAGGACTACAATAATAACAATAGCACCGACTTTCAGATGCCTAACACATATACTTCTGTAGAGTCTATCACTGCTTATGAAAATGTATATAGCCGTAACGGAATTAATGCTTCACTTGCCACCCCAACATTCGTTAAAATGTTCAAAGAAGGAGATCTTCGTACTGAAAGATATTTCGGTGATGTAGATGAGGAAAATGATGGCAACTACAAAATTATTAAAACTAATGAGACTTCACAATATAAATGTACTTTCCGTACTGCTGAACTCTATCTAAATGCAGCTGAAGCTCTTGCTCAACTAGACCAACTTCCAGAAGCCCGTGACTATCTGCTAAAACTAATGGAAAAAAGGTATACCTCTGCAGGATATACGCAGAAAAAGAACGAAGTAAATGCAATGAATCAGGCAGAACTTATTACCGAAATATTAAACGAACGGGCGCGTGAATTAGCTTTCGAAGGACATCGTTGGTTCGACCTACGCCGCACCACTCGTCCTGAACAAAGAAAAACAATAGATGGGCAAACATTGATATTGTCGCAAGATGACGAACGATATACACTGCGCATCCCTCAAAGTGCTATCGCAGCCAATCCTGATCTAATGAATTAATACATCACTTCAAAATACGGGTTCTATCCTAAAACGAAGTTATCTTACATTCAGAATAACTCCATTCTCCTTTTTCTGGAAGAAAGAGAATGGAGTTATTTTTGACACACTTTTGTTATTCATGCACTGTTGGATTTAAGATCTTGAATGGGAAAATCAACAACCTAGAGTACAACATTTAATATATTACACAATATATACTATTTCAATTTTTCATCTAGCAATTTTTGCAATTGTCCTTTTTCTGCACGAAGAGCTGAACCGGCATAGACTATAATTCCCTCTTTATCAATTATAATCATGTGAGGGACTCCTCTTATTAGATAATCTCCCATAAAAGACTTCATCTCTTCGTCCGAGCTTGTCCTAAGTTGTTCCCAAGGCATTTCAAATTTGTCCACTGCTTCTTTCCATTTCTTATCTGAATCATCGATTGAAACACTGATTATTGATAATCCTTTATCTTTATAGGTATCATAGACCTTTTTCAAATGTGGAATTTCTCTTTTACAAGGTCCACACCATGACGCCCATACATCAACAACCAATAATTTGGACTTGCCAACATAGTTTTTCAGTTCTTTGCGTTTCTTAGAAAGCGTCTCGAATATATGATTTTTAAATGTTTCTCCTGACATTTGGGAAAGCTTATTCATACGTTCTTGATCTCTTTTATGTTCCTCTACTACAGCAAGCATCCATGGAGTATTTTTCAGGGTATCATCAGCTAACCCATATAATTCTTCAAAATCGGGCAATGAATAATTCCATCCATAGCAGTACATACGTCCTATTCCATTATGTATATTCTGCTTCACAAATTCTTTATACATTGCTCTTCTTGACATACCAAACATTCGCCGCAAACTATCTGATTTAACCTGAAGGATATCATTGGTAAAACGCTTCGTCGTTCTCTGGAATTGCGTTAAAGCATCATTCAAAGGCGTACCAACCGCACTCAATGAATCTAAAGAGACTTGTATATTTCCTGCATCCAAGAATAATTCTACTGAACGCGTGGGTTTAGGATAATTACCTACTGCCAATATTGAAGGATTATAATCATTCACCTTTCCTCGAAAACTGAATTTACCATCCGCCACCATTACCGTATCAACATGCTGGATCTTCTCCCAATCGGTAGACTTGAATGTGAATAACATAGCAAGTTCTCCATTATATGCAGGGTTTATCGTCCCATGAATTATATATTCATCAGGTTGCAAAGGGGCTTCTTCCGGTTTATTAATTGTCCAAAAGGTCCAAATACCATTTCGTGCTATTTCACCATAACGCATGATAGCATTACGAACAGATATAACCTCACCTGTCCCAGTTGCTTCTTCTTTATAAACTTTCCAATATGCCACTTGTGTATCCATAACTTTAGAATCCATAAAGCAGATAACCGTAGAATCAGGCAACTGCACTTGGCTTTTTATCGGTAGAAAAAACATCTGCATCAACAAAAAAAATACTATATATTTCATATTTACTCATAAATTGAAGCCTATTTCCTGTAAGAAAAAAATAGACTTTATATTAATAATTACTACAGCTAATTAAAATTTAGTTGACATGACACATTCACATCCTATTGTTTTTTTACAAAATCTTAGTACAGAAGGAAGTTTCTGAGTCATAATGCATATTATGGAACACAATACCCAGAACATTCTTAATAACTTTTTCATATCTATAAATCATTAGATTAATAATACTTTAATGGGGCAGCCCTGATTAAAGTTATATAAACTTATGACTAAAATCTAGCGCTCTTTGTACAACTTCATCCATATTATAATACTTATATTCAGCTAGTCTTCCTCCGAAATCTACTCTTTCTTCTTGCTGAGCTAACATCCGATACTTCTCATACAAGGTATTATTATGTTCATCATTCACTGGATAATAAGGCTCACCTCCTTTAGCAAAACTCTGTGGATATTCTATAGTAATTACCGTATCTCGTTGATCTCCAAACTCAAAATGCTTATGCTCAATAATTCGAGTATAAGGAACCTCAGCATCAGTATAATTAACTACAGCATTTCCTTGGTAATTCTCAACTCCATTCAATAAGGTGGTATCAAACTTCAAACTACGATACTCTAATCTACCATAACAATAATTAAAATATCGATCGATCTCTCCCGTATAGATTATCCGTGCCGCCATATTATCAAAACAATCTTTCTTCTCAAAATAATCTGTAGCAATCGATCAACATTCTTTCAATAATAGGAGTATAACCACCTATCGGAATTCCTTGATAGTTATCATTGAAATAATTATTATCAAAAACGAATCGTACAGGAATACGTTTTATTATTGAGGGTGGAAGTTCCGTCGCTTTTCTGCCCCACTGCTTTTCTGTATATCCTTTTATTAAAGTCTCATATATATCTTTTCCGACTAAAGATATTGCCTGTTCCTCTAAATTGGACGGTTCTTCTATGTTAGCCATCTTTTTTTGAAGCTCAATAATCTTACGTACATCTTCTTGAGTTATAGCACCCCACATTTGATAAAAGGTATTCATATTAAAAGGCAAATTGTATAATCTACCTTTATAATTAGCAATAGGAGAATTTGTATATCTATTGAATTCTGCAAATGAATTTATATACTTCCATACTCTCTTATCATTTGTGTGGAAAATGTGTGCTCCATATTGATGAACAGTAATCCCATTTACAGTATTTGTATACACATTACCTCCAATGTGCCCACGCTTATCAATAACTAAACAAGACTTTCCTTTTTTAGTCATTTGTTCTGCCACTACAGAACCGAATAAGCCACAACCAACTATTAGATAATCATATTGTTTCATAATGTTCAAAGATTATACATCACATTATTAATAGCTTTAGTTCTTCAATATTTTCTTTAATGGCTGCAACAAACGTTCAATCAACCTCAAATCTTCAGTTATTATTTCCGCTTGCCCACTCATCTCACGCGTTACAGGTAGTGTCTTACCATAATTAGTGTTCATTCCTTCAGGTAATACTATTTCTACAACATATCCATTTTGTTGTTCCTGTACAATTGGCATAGGAGAAATGTTACTAACCTTTCCTTTCAAATATCCAAATTCCTGATCTGGAAAATTGTTTAAGCGAATGTGAACCTGCTGCCCGACCTTTACTTTACCAGAACCTTGAATTGGCATAAAAGCTTTACCGATTGGAACCGCATTTTCTATCGGTGCAATTACAAATGCTGTCTCACCTTGAGTTACCCATTGATTTCCACTCCATATTCCTATATAAGATAAGCGCCCACTTATTGGAGCGATTAATGAGTATTGTTGTTCCCACAAAGAAATTTGAACCCAAAGTTGCTCTAAACTGTTTTTCAGATTCAACTGATAAGTTTCATCTTCATTAACCCATTCTTTTTGTATATCAACTAGGTTACTTTTTTCTCTTTCAATTTGCAATTCAACTTGTGCTACAGAGATGTGTGAATTTTTATTTGAACTTAAACCTTGCAAATAATTTCGTTTTGAATTCTCAAACTCTTCAGCAACTACAATCTGACGAGAAAAAAGTAAGGAATCACGTGCAAACATCTTATAAACCAATGCACAATCTTCTTCAGATATAGACAACCCATCTTTAACTAAACTGTAATAAGCTTCTTGAAGATTGAGTTGTTTTTGCGCACTTAATATCTTTTTCCTATAATAGTCCTGTTTCAAGAATCGCGCATAATCCTTCAACAAAGTAACAAATGAAGCATAAGTTGATTGGATTTCACCCAATTGAAAAGTCTTTTCACTAAATAACTGATTGCCATAAGTCAAATCATATCCTTCATTTTTCCATTGGTTCAATAATATTTTTAGAGAATCTATATCTTGGAAGGATGCAACATTCTCTATTAATGCCAAACGCTGACCGACTTTGACCTCACTTCCATTTCCTACAAAAAGAGAATCGACTTTTCCTGATACTTTCGTGACCAAATATGTGGGTGGATTTAGCATCGTCAATGTGATTTGAGCATTTATTTTATCAGGATATTTAAACCAATAGGATCCTATTATAATAAAACTAACAACACCAAATATCACAGTAGTACCCCATCTCAAAATCCAGGGTGGTATTCGATTCATAACTTCTTGAACTTCATCACTACGAATCTCGATATCTTTATAATTCTTTTCCTCTTTCATTAAAGACCTAACTCAAGTTGATTTTTCACTAATTCATAATATAACCCTTTTCTTTTGGTTAATTCATGATGAGTACCTTGTTCAGCAACCTGCCCATTATTTAATACCACTATATTATCTGCATCTTTCACTGTACTTAATCGGTGCGCAACAACCACAACCGTTTTTCCTTTATAAAACTCATGCAAATGCGCCATGATTTCTTTCTCATTATTTGCATCCAAAGAATTAGTAGCTTCATCGAAAAACAAGAATTCAGGATTTTTATACACAGCTCTGGCAATTAATAAACGTTGACGTTGCCCTTGACTGATACCATTTCCTTCCATTCCGATTTTAGTATTGTACCCTAAAGGTAAAGAGTCGATAAACTCCCTAATATTTGCAACCATTACAGAATGGCGCAATTTTTCTATATCTATTTGCTCTTCACCGACTGCTATGTTTTGCGCTATTGTCTCTGAAAAGATGTAACCATCTTGCATTACTGCACCAGCACTTGCGCGCCATAAATGTGGATTTATATTTTCTAAAGGTGTTCCTCCCACTAATATCTTCCCTTTATTCGGTTTATAAAATCCCAACATTAGTTTTACCAAAGTTGTTTTACCACTCCCACTAGCACCAACAATAGCTGTTACTTTATGTTCAGGTATTACTAAATTGATATCATTTAGTACATAGTCTCTATCTGCTCCATCATAACTAAATGACAAATTATTTAATTCAATATATTTAAATGCTGGTAATGAAGCCATTTTCATATCAATATTATGTTCCTCGTCTTCTATCTCATGAACTTCATTCAGACGTTCAAGACTTATTTGTGCATCCTGAAATTGTTGAACGAAACTAATAAAAGAACTTACCGGTGCAGATAGCTGCCCTATTATATATGTAAGGGACATCATCATACCTAAAGTTAGATCCCCCTCTACAACCGATTTCGCAGCAATAAAAGTTATAATAATATTGGTCGTATGTGAGAAGAATACAGATCCTATTTGCTGAATTTGTCCAAGAGCTAATCCCTTAACACTTATCTTAAACAATTTCACTTGTATCCGTTCCCATTGCCATCTTTTTTGTTTCTCACAATTATTCAATTTGATTTCCTGCATTGCAGTCACCAACTGGATCATATTACTTTGTTCACTTGATGACTGTGAAAAACGGCGTATATCTAATACTCTACGATACTTCAAAAACAATAGAACCCAACAAACATACAAAGTATTTCCAAACAGAAAAATAGCTAGGATACTCAAATTATAGTAGGCTAGCACAAAGGAAAAAACAAAGAAATTGACAAAGGAAAACAAGGTTCCTATTGAGGAACCTGTTAGAAAGCTTTCAATACGACCATGATCACCTATACGTTGCAATATATCACCGACCATTTTTGAATCAAAATACCTCAAAGGAAGCTTCATAAGTTTACACAGAAAATCAGAAATTAATGATATATTAATACGTGTATTCATGTGTAACATTATCCAACTTCTAATAAACTCGACTGATAATTGAGATAAGAAAACAATTAACTGTGCTATTAATATTAGAGTAATAAAGGAGAGGCTTCCATCTTGAATTCCTATATCAACTAATGATTGAGTAAGAAATGGAAAAATTAATTGTAGCAAACTTCCAATTAACATTCCTAACGTTAACTGTAATAATTCCTTCTTATATGGAGACAAATATCTTAAGAAAAAATCAAGGCTTCTTTTGTTTTTCTTATTTTCATCCTCCATTTCATAAAACTCAGCACTAGGTTCCAATATTAAAACAGTACCTTTAGATTCCCTCTCACTGACTGTCGTTATCCATTGTTTTCTAAATTCTTGCTCTTTATAAGTTATCAAATCACCAACAGGATCTGCTATATCAATCAAATACTCTTTTTTTTTCTTCCTAATATTATAGCACACTACAAAATGATTTTGATTCCAGTGCAATATACAAGGCAGTGGGATTCCACTAATTAACTGTTCGAATGTTATTTTAGCACCTATTGTGCGAAAACCAATAGCTTCAGCTGCATCGCTTATACCTAGCAAAGACACTCCGTTCCTTGTCAAGTATGACCGAGAACGAAGTGACTGTAAAGAATATGATTTACCATAATAGCGAGCGATCATCCGCAGACAAGTAGGACCACAATCCATTGCGTCAAGTTGCGTATAGAAAGGAAATGCTTTAATCATAATATATTACACATCATGCATTATTTCAATTTTTCATTTAACAAATTCTGCAATTGTCCTTTTTCTGCACGAAGAGCTGAACCAGCATAGACTATAATTCCTTCTTTATCAATTATAATCATGTGAGGAATTCCTCCTATTAGATAATCTCCCATAAAAGACTTCATCTCTTCATTCGAGCTTGTCCTAAGTTGTTCCCAAGGCATTTCAAATTTGTCCACTGCTTCTTTCCATTTCTTATCTGAATCATCGATTGAAACACTGATTATTGATAATCCTTTATCTTTATAGGTATCATAGACCTTTTTCAAATGTGGAATTTCTCTTTTACAAGGTCCACACCATGACGCCCATACATCAACAACCAATAATTTGGACTTGCCAACATAGTTTTTCAGTTCTTTGCGTTTCTTAGAAAGCGTCTCGAATATATGATTTTTAAATGTTTCTCCTGACATTTGGGAAAGCTTATTCATACGTTCTTGATCTCTTTTATGTTCCTCTACTACAGCAAGCATCCATGGAGTATTTTTCAGGGTATCATCAGCTAACCCATATAATTCTTCAAAATCGGGCAATGAATAATTCCATCCATAGCAGTACATACGTCCTATTCCATTATGTATATTCTGCTTCACAAATTCTTTATACATTGCTCTTCTTGACATACCAAACATTCGCCGCAAACTATCTGATTTAACCTGAAGGATATCATTGGTAAAACGCTTCGTCGTTCTCTGGAATTGCGTTAAAGCATCATTCAAAGGCGTACCAACCGCACTCAATGAATCTAAAGAGACTTGTATATTTCCTGCATCCAAGAATAATTCTACTGAACGCGTGGGTTTAGGATAATTACCTACTGCCAATATTGAAGGATTATAATCATTCACCTTTCCTCGAAAACTGAATTTACCATCCGCCACCATTACCGTATCAACATGCTGGATCTTCTCCCAATCGGTAGACTTGAATGTGAATAACATAGCAAGTTCTCCATTATATGCAGGGTTTATCGTCCCATGAATTATATATTCATCAGGTTGCAAAGGGGCTTCTTCCGGTTTATTAATTGTCCAAAAGGTCCAAATACCATTCCGTGCTATTTCACCATAACGCATGATAGCATTACGAACAGATATAACTTCACCAGTTCCATTAATCTCACCATCTCCCATTTTCTTTGCTGTAAATTGATAATCAGCTTCTTTAGAATCTATAAAACAAATCGTTGAATCGGGTGATAACATTTCCTGCCCTTTTACAGATATAGGAGAAAATAATATTATAAGAAATAAATATATTACATTTTTCATACATCGAATTATTTATCATAATGGGAAACATTTTCAAGGCAAATGTTTCCCATTTAAACTTCATAAGGTTAGTTTATACCAGATATAACACATTCACATCCAATTGTTTTTTTGCATATTCTTGGTTTCATTACAAATGAGCCATTAGATGAATCATAATGTCTATAAGGAGCACAAGTACCAGAGCATTTTGTCTGAGGAGGATCAAATGAAATATATTCTTCATAACAATTATCGCCAGTTTGTCTAGCGAAGGAGTTTCCTCCCAATATCTGTTTCATTTCTGAATCAGACATCTTCTCTACATGTAGTAGAGTCATTTTAGATAACTTTTTCATGTTTGTAAATTATTAAATTAATAATAGCCGCAACGTGCAGCAAATAATACTATTCTAAATATCTGTATCTAGGAAAAAAGATAAATTTTCTATTGTATATTGAGGAGGAAGTAAATATCCATTAACTAAGATTGTTGGAGTAGCCACTAGATGCGTATACCTTTTCCATTGTTCATGTTTTTCCAACTCCTCTTCCACTCCTTCAAAGCTAAAATTATATTTTGCTATAAAATCATCCGAATGATATTTACCTTTCTCATACCAATCTTTATATATTTCATCTATTTCGCCAGATTTCCCATTTAGATATGTTGCAATCAAAAAACGATTACTATCTAACAAGTCATCGCTAAAAGCTGAAAAGATATATTGCACACAAAGTTTATCTGCATTAATAGCCAACATCTTCTTTACTCTCGTATGCATCTGTCCACAAGGCTCACAGTGCGGATTAGTCAATATAGTTACTTTTAACTTCGCTTTTGGATTACCAAATACTATTTTCGTTGTATCCTGTGTTTCAAAATAGGGTTGTGATTTTAATAGAGCTTTAAATACATCATCAGAATTCTTTAATGCAGTAAATCCTTGTTCAAGCAATTCCAATCTATTAGAATGAGCTATTTTCATAGTTGATATATTGATCAACAAAACGATAAATACATAAAACGAACCAATCGAAATTGATGGTATAATACTTAATGGGGATTCATTAAAACATACTCCCAATATATTAGTTAAGAAAATAGCCCACAACAATACTTGAACTATCAAACATAGCATGCACCACTGCCGAACTTTCTTATATTGATACCAGACACTCCAAACAGTATAAGGAAGAGCAAAAACATTAATTATTGCTTGATAAGAAATATAATTGGGTAACAGAATAATCAATAATAGATTTGCAATAAAATAACCTAATCCTATCTCACTCCAACTAAAAAATCCAATTTTAGCTGCTGGCAATTCCAAAATATTATTACAATCTCGTTGATGAAATAAAGAACAAATTTTATCTGCATAATCACTTTGTCTCTTCTCTTGTTTCAGTAGCAACAAATATGATATGTATATGCCAACTAAATTGATAACAGATAAAATAGTTCCATATACTCCTATTTGTTCCATATTTGCATACCATGCTCCAAAAAGAAAAAGAGAAGGAATAATGCATAATAAAACAGTTTGAAGTTTTTTCACTAAAGTTATCATCAAATGTTTTTGATAATCTGGTTCTACAGAGTCTACAGCTGGTTCTGCAAGAAGCGCAACTCCAGACCATACCTCTTTAAAATTATCAAAAGAGTTTTTTATCTCAATATTTCCCCAATCATAAGTAACATTATTTTCTGAGATAGCTTTAACAACGACAAATTCTTCTCCAACATGAGCAATAAAAGGAGGCACAAACTGCCTTACATTTTTATCAACAGAACGTACTCCTTCATTATAAACGCCATAAGTTTTTAACATATGAGAAAGTCCATACAAAGAATCACGATAAGGATGGGTTCTATATAATTTATCTGAAAAAGCTGCGGTATGTTTTACTTTCAGAGCAGTAAGAAATTGTGTAAATATAGTATTTTTCATTTGATAAAGCCAAATAAATTAGTTAATAAAAAAATAGCCATTACATTTTCATAACCCATGTACCAATTTTGGCTAATTTACTATTCATCATATATAAATCAAAATCAATATCTAAAAGGAGTTTATCTACCAATACATCAAGTTTAGTAACTAACGGAGATAATGATAACGGCATATTAAATAGCCAATACCAATTTAATTCCGATTCAAACATTAAACTCTCATTCATTACATCCATATGAAAATTTATGCTTTTGACTTTTACCAGTAGCTCTTTAGTAATTCTATCTTCCGGCAATAATGAAACAACTTTCTTCAACAAAACAATATTTACATCTCTATTTCTATTAATTGACCGTAGCGCACATTCCAAAAGATAATCATATAAAGGATAAAATCGACACTTATCAGCAACAAAATCAGATAACTTTAACAAAACGAAAAGAATTGAGCTTATTAATAAAATCCTTGACGAGTTATCTTTTATTTGTCCCAAATCAATCGCCTCAACTGCATCTATAACCTTAAAAATCCATTGCTCCTTCTGAGAATTAACAACATCTTCTACAGACAAACGATCTAATAAATATAAACCTGAAGAATAGATGGGATAATCAGCATTCATATCCTCCATTAGCGTTTCTTTTACATCACATAACAACTGCTCGTCTAAAACGTCTAAAATTTCTGAGGGATCGCCTTCTACGTACTTTTCCTTTATAATTCGGCACATTGCACAACCTATTCCAGCTAATCCACGTTCATAATTTCTTGGAATTGCATCATTCATTTTATTATAAATATCATCAATTATTTCATCTGCGATATTTTCATAAAACTGGTTATTTACAAATCTAGAATATCTATACATAAATAACGCCAATCCTATTTTACCATATAAAAAGCCAATACCGTCCGCATTATTCAGATTTGCAATAATTGTATTGGAAATTTGAAGTAATATTCTTTTTTCTATCATAATTATTGATTCTTTTTGTATGCTATTACTTTTCTAAAGAACTCTATAAGCTGAGGAACATGATAGTCGAATGAGAATTCCATTCTATGTCTCAACATATTAACACGTAAGCGAGAGAGCATTTCTGCATCTTTTAATTTAGTTACCAACTCTTCATAATTATCAAATAGGACACCAATATCCAATTTGTTTACACAATCTTGAATTGCGACTAAAGCATTAGAGTTATTTTTCATCATAACTGGCAATCCAGCAGCAGCATAAGTGCTAATTCTGGCCGGTATATTCAAATCATCCCAACCAACTTTAAGTATATCATTATTATTATAGCTATTAAAACAATGCAAACAACCGATATCGTATTTTGAAAATTCTTTTGTCCAATTATCAGCACTCACGTGAGCATGAACATGAAAATGATTTGGTGCAATACGCATCCATTTTTGTTCAGCGCTAAAACGAGATTCATAATAATTTTCAGTATATGAATGAACATGAATATTATTGTCTGCCAACAAAGCCAACCCCTCATCCTCTATGCCAATCATGCGCCCGGCAACAAGAATATGTATAGCATTATCATCTTCCGAAAGCTTTTTTGAAAAATTATTTTTGAAATAATCAACTTTTGGCAAATCCCCATCTAACACCATAGACAATCCATCTTTATCAATTATAAACTGGTTATACCACGATTGGGTCAATTCGTTCAAATAGATTTTTCCTGTTGAAAACGTATATAAATACATTAATTCATTCCATGTACCTTCTCGCAAACAGATAAATGGTCCTTCCTTAAAATGCCAAACAAATGGAATTTGACGAAACTCTCTCAAAACATTATAGGCAAATGAAACAGCACCTGAGTTTAGCATTGCATAAATAACATCTGGCTTTATTCTTTCCACTTCATCTTTCCACCGAGATATATTTAGATCTTCCACATGCCCAAAAGGCAAATGTCCAACAGTCGAAAAACTATATTGCGGCTCTGGCAACCACAGTCCATACAATTTATGACCAGCTTGCTCTAAAGCATAAATACGTTCTGGATTATAAGACAATTCACCTACTATTAAAATTTTCAATGATTGCTCACATACAGAAATCTTTTCTCTATAGGAACTGTATAAGTTGTCCTCATTAATAAACTTATATTTAGAAACTCTTAACTTAATAGGATCCTGTACATGATAATATCCCCTATATTTATTTAATCCACCACCATATTTTTCCGCTATTAATCTATGTCTTTGATAAGGATGGTTTGTCCAATAACAAGTTATCTTTTGAGTCATTGAAAACAAACCTTTGTCAGCTAATTTATGCCAAAACATCGCAAATAAATCATTAGTAATCCATTCTTTTCGTTCTAACCAGCGATCTAATGTTTTCCTATGCGCTGTTTGGACCAATTGCATACTAAATCCCTTTTTTATTCCTAAGCTTTCGGTGTCAGAAACGTTAAATAAAGAATCTTTCACATCATATCGTACACCAGAGTATGCTAAGACAATATCCTCATTTTTATCAAACTCTTCTCTTAAGACATCCAAATGGTCTCTAAAATAGTAATCATCTGATGGAAGATAAGCAATATAATTATAGGTTGCTTTCTCAATTCCTTTATTCAAGGAATATCCTAACCCCTCATTTTTGTCGTTTTTCAAATATATGATTCGTTTATCTTCTAAAAAAGAAGAAACAAATCGGTCTGTATCATCTACACTACCATCATTTACAATCACCAACTCCCAATGTAAATAGGTTTGTTGAAGTAAGCTAAAGATAGCACGTCTAATGAAAGCCGCCTGATTATAAGTAGGCATAATAACTGAAATACCATCAACCATAGTAATCTAAAAAATTATAGCATTTATACTAAAACCGTACAAAGGAAAGGAAAAGGCATTAAAAGCTAGGAAAAATATAAACCAATAAAGGACAAAATCTATTCATTTGTCTGTTTTTAGGGTAATTCAAAAGTAACTAAGCTATTCCTCCTTCAAGAAAAGTAGCTAAAAGATAGGAATACAGGCGAATTGGCTATTAAAATGAAAAAATGTATACTATCAAGAAATTCCCATATTACATTGAAAACAAATAATCTTTCCCAGCTGCTTGCCGATAAGATTCAACCAATTCATTCATCACCTCTGCCACCGACTGTCGATGGGATATTATTGCCGAGACCTGACCTATTTCCAGTTCACCTTCTTCCAAGTCACCTTCGAAGATACCTTTCTTAGCACGTCCGCGTCCGAGCAAAGCTCTTAATTCCTCGGAAGTAGCGCCACTATCTTCAGCCTTCTCCACCGCTTCACGAAAAGCATTTTTTACCAATCGTGTCGGAGCCAGTTTTTTCAATAACAACTTAGTATCCCCTTCACCAAGACTCAAGCAATAATCTTTAAATACAGGACTCGCTGAACTTTCTTCAGTCAGCGCAAAACGTGTTCCTATTTGTACGCCTTCGGCACCCAACACCATAGCAGCCAGTATTCCTTCTCCTGTTCCAATACCTCCTGCGGCTATCAAAGGCAATGTGGTAGCCTCACGCACAGCAGGAATCAAACAGAAAGTCGTTGTTTCCTCCCTCCCATTATGTCCTCCGGCTTCGAAACCTTCAGCCACTACTGCGTCCACCCCGGCTTCCTCACATTTCACAGCAAAACGAGAAGAAGATACGACATGAACAACTGTTATTCCACGTTCCTTCAACCATCCCGTCCATGTTTTCGGATTTCCGGCAGAGGTAAAAACAATCTTCACTCCCTCTTCCACCACAATATTCATAATCTCTTCTATTTGGGGATACATCAAAGGGATATTCACTCCAAAGGGAAATTTTGTGGCTGCATTACATTTACAGATATGTTCACGTAAAGTGTCCGGATGCATAGAACCGGCGCCGATCAATCCCAATCCGCCGGCATTGCTCACGGCAGAAGCAAGACGCCAACCGCTACACCACACCATACCACCTTGAATAATGGGATATTGAATACCCAGAAGGGAAGTAATTCTATTCATAATTAATTATTTATCTATGTGTTAATATGTTGATGTACATTACACATTGTTACATCAACACATCATTATAACGTCTTCAGCGTGCAATCTGTTCGATCGGTTTATTTATCAACACATTTGTAGAATCTCCATAAGTTCTCAAAACCTCCAATGTGCGGGCGCGGTTATCTCTGCCTTTCTTATTCCAAAACTCTTTGGTAAAGACAGCCATCAGGTCAAGTCCGCCGACCGTTCCGCCATTGACATATACTCCACTTCCACCAAACAAGGGAATAGGTGCATCCATCACTACCGTGTTCACCATCATTCCATTAGCACGTTCGCTCAACTGCCGGAAACGTACTCCACTCGCCTGTATCTCTTCCAAAGATTTACGCACCCCTTTCGCCATCGGATTACGTGCCCAGTTCGAGTAGGATCTTTGATGGCGTATTTCATAGAAAGGATCTCCCCGCCAAGTGTTTTTATCAATCTTTATCTTCTTCTGATAAATAGGATCCCAGTTATAAGGGGTATTCGCTTTATATGGCATCAGGCTCAACACCACTTTCGGTTTAGGCAATGCTTCAGGAAGCGATTCATCAGGCATCATCCAGCTTTTCTCCTCCGACATTCGGGGAATACCAACCGCAGTTCCGAAATCAATCGACTTTACAGCATCCATATTCAAATGCAACTCTTGGTCACTCTCCAGCAATTTCTTCAAATGCAAAGAGTCTTGCGCCGTCCATACTTGCGAATATGCAAATAAAGCCGTCAGGCACAGTACCATTGTTGCAATAAACCGTTTCAATCTATCCATCCTCTATCTTCTTTCAATACCTGTTATTTTGGAGCGCTTCATATATAACGAATTCACATACGTTTCTCCCTTACGTTACCGCCCATATTCTCCTACGAGAAGCGATCTTTTGAACGTAGTAATCCCCTGTCAGCAGCATAAGACTACTGATACAAACAAACGTTCCCACATGAATGTTTCCTATTTTTTACTTTCCGAAGGCGCCGCCTTTGTTACCACCAACGATAACCCGACCCACAAAGCGGCTCATCGTAGCACGGATCAATCGTCCATCTTGTTTTCGGATATTGGCGTTCTTCCCACCAATTACGATAACAAGTGGCTGCATCGAGCACCTCCTCATCAGTCAGGAAATAGATTGCTTCATAATTTTCAGCATTCGCCAATACCATTTTGCAACCTAATGACGGAGGTGTACCTTGGCGGATAGACTCAATCACCCAAAGCATACACTCGCCCAACCGAATTTTACCGTTATTCATATTATAAACCGACGGAAAAGAAGGAATAATGGTCAGATCTTCTGCATATTTTAAAAGTTCGGGGATGTCCTCTTCCGTAAAGTGAGGAACCTCCACCACCCCTTTATCATTCTTCATCTTGTACGTACCCGACTTCAATTGTTTTACAAAAAGGGCAACATCCGGATTGTTATAATCCATTTCTTCGCTGGTGCATCCTGTAAAAGATACGATCAGGCAAACAGCCATCCACAGCATTAGTAGTGTTTTTTTCATTTTCATAAGGATTAATACGTCATGCGAAGTCCGCAAAGTAAATTAAAATTAGTCGGCCGTTTCGTTCGTACCGTAGCCAGTTTCGAATCTGTTTTGAAATAATGCGAAACTCCGGGCTCGGCAAAAACAGCAAGTCGGTCATTAATCTTATAATTGATTCCAATACCGGCAGTCACTGCCAGCTGGATAGGTTCTTCTTTAAAACTGTTGTCCGGCGCGCCAGCGATACATTTATCGGCTATTCCGCCTACGGTAGCATAAAGGTCAAATTTCTTCGTATCTACCAATGTTACATTTACTTTAACGGGGATACCCAGATAGTGCAAATGCTGCCCCGCCGAACGAAGGTTTGAATAAAGCAGTCCGGTTTCTATTCCGAGAGATTCGTTTAGTTTACGCTCTACCGTTACCCCTGCGGAAACCGGCATTTTATAAGTGCCATTATCAGCTGGAAGCGCCGTGCCTACCTGAACTTTCATCGCCCAGCGATGCTTTTTCACCGCTTTGGGTTGAGCCACATTCACATTCGATTGTTCTTCCGGAGCAACAGATGATTCCGTATCACCGTTTGTTGCCTGCCAAAAGCCGTTTTTCCCTTGATTACCATATCGGTTGCCATTTCCTGTAGAAGTGGTGGCAGAAAAAGAAAACGACATGGAGAAAGTGATAGAAAGCGAATCTTCTTCCTCTGTGTATTGTGACAGCATACCGTAAGACTTTGGAGCCGGTTTCGGCAACACCGGTTGTACCGGCAACGGTAACTGATTGACGCGTATTCCATCTCCATCCATCTGTCCTCCATTTGTCACGGCTATCTTTGTAAATGCTTCTTCCATTTCTTCCCTTGGAGAGAAATACAAGAAAGCAGCCGACGATGCCGCCAAAACGAGCAATACAGACGCCGCAGCCGCCACACGGAAGAGCAGAATCCGACGACGATGCTGGCAAGCCACAGGTATTTCCTGCGAGAGTTCTTCCCAAAAGCCATCCCGTACACTCATCCCGGAATCAGCGAGACGCGTACGAAACAGATCAGTTATTTCATCATTTTCTTTCTTCATGAATCCTATACTCTTTAATTCTTTTTGCTAACAAATACTTGGCCCGGTGCAACTGCGAAGTAGACGAATGTTCCTTAATGTGAAGCATCTTGGCTATCTCCTTGTGCGATTTCTCTTCAAACACATAAAGGTTGAAAACGGTTCGGCAACCATCCGGCAATTCGGCAATAAAAGCCATCAATTGCTCTTCGGAGATTCCAGCCCCTCCTCCCGAATCCGATATATCCGGTATATCGGGAAGCTGCTCTTCATGCACTACCAACTGGCTGACTCGTTTCTCCCGCCGCAGGAAATCGAGCGATTGAGTAACCATCACCCGGGTGATCCATGTACAGAGCGAAGACTCGCCACGGAACGAGAAGTTGGTAAAAATCTTGATGAAACCGTCATGCAGTACATCGTGCGCCGCATCCATATCGCCCGTATAGCGGAAACATACCGCCAGCATCTGTTTGGAATAGAGGGTGTAAAGTTCCTTTCGGGCTGAATCCTTTCCTGCCCGAAAGCCCTTTACCAGTTCTATCTCGTTTTCCAAAGTCAATTACTTTTTTTTAAAGTCGAACGTATGTCTGCGTCGTTTTACTCATTAGACGCAAGAGTTTGAGGAATACTGCAAGGAATATTGCTAAAAGAAGTTAAAGAACAGAAGAGAACTCACCACAGAGGACGCAGAGGACACAGAGGTTTTAAACTTACTTTATAGGAAGAATTTCCTATCATTGTTCCTCTGTGTCCTCTGCGTCCTCTGTGGTGAAAGAAAATCAGCACGCTTTAAAACTCATATCCAATCCTTTCACTGAATGAGTCAAAGCCCCTACCGAGATGAAGTCTACGCCACATTCGGCATAGTCACGTAGGGTATCAAAGGTAATGCCGCCCGACGATTCGGTTTCGTATTTGCCTGCTACCATCTCCACTGCTTTCTTAGTCATTTCGGGTGTGAAGTTATCAAACATGATACGATCCACTCCGCCGAGGTCAAGGACTTGTTGCAGTTCGTCGAAGCTGCGGACTTCTATTTCTATTTTCAGGTTTTTGCCTTTTTCTTTGCAATATTCTTTGGCGCGAGTGATCGCTTTGTCGATACCTCCGGCAAAGTCTACATGGTTGTCTTTCAGAAGAATCATGTCGAACAAACCAATACGATGGTTTACTCCACCACCGATTTTCACTGCCATTTTTTCGAGGATGCGCATACCGGGAGTTGTCTTACGGGTGTCGAGCACACGGGTATTTGTTCCTTCCAATACCTTTGCGTATTTGCGGGTCATGGTTGCGATGCCGCTCATACGCTGCATCACGTTCAGCATCAGGCGTTCGGTCTGAAGCAAAGATTGCACTTTTCCTTCCACTACCATTGCTACGTCGCCCGGTTTCACTTCTGTTCCGTCGTTGATAAACACTTCCACTTTCATAGTGGGGTCGAAGCGGTTGAAGATCTCTTTAGCAACTTCGATACCTGCCAGCACACCGGCTTCTTTGATAAGCAATTTTGATTTTCCCATTGCCGTAGCAGGAATACATGAAAGGGTGGTATGATCGCCATCACCTATATCTTCTGCAAAAGCAAGATCGATCAACTTGTCGATCAGTTCTTTTTCCTTATTCATTGATTTTGTCAATTCTTATTTGATGTATTAAATATTGATTCCGCACTTTCTTCAGGAAGCAGTTCACACGAAAGTTCCCATTAACAGTAGCCAACGTGCCGATAACGAAACTTGATTCGTCCCGTTTTCCCTGATGGTTCACATTAAATCCGCTGACTTTATTCTCCGTAAAGAATTCTTGCATCACAGCTGTTGCTTTCTGTTTGTCAACGTTTGTCGAGCGACCTTGGAGCACCAGGTTTACCTTGTCTCCCATATACTTACTTAGCTCTTGCGAGCTTCCTCTTTTAAATGCCGTAATCACT
>ERZ777305.1319-NODE-1319-length-30679-cov-10.747355_pt1 | contig 30679 bp, 43 predicted proteins | sample MGYA00374965_ERZ777305 | MGnify/ENA primary metagenome ERZ777305 (study PRJEB29328, sample SAMD00013331) | mouse gut metagenome | study: EMG produced TPA metagenomics assembly of the Metagenome analysis of fecal microbiota from mouse which was promoted... | reverse complement strand
TCGACGAAGCAGTCGTGTTAGTGAATAGTGTTTCCTATATCGACGGCGAGTCGTTCCGTGTCGATTATTCCGAATCCGATTTCGATGGCGACGAGCATTCTGCGGCTAACATTGGCCGCTTGATCGGCCGCAATCATTCTCTTGTGGTTCGTCAAGGCGATTGGGACAGCGCGTTTAGCTTTCCGATAGAGAGTTTGATTCACCTTCGTTTCTTGGTAGAGTTCGTCGCCCGCGTGGGCGACTCGGATTTCACCGACGAGGAGTTCGAAAAGGAGATCAAAAGCAAGTCTTTGATGGAGTTGATGAGGGTGATGTTCAGGTTACAACCTTGATTTGTTTTCGGGCCGCGGCCTGCGGAGGTTACGCGTGTGAGCATCGCGAACAACAGCGGGCCTCCGCGGGGCGAAGGCTGCGGCCCGCGCGGTTCTTCGAACCGCAATACCTTTAATACATAATTAAGATATACGTTACCTTTTGCGGCGGTCTACTTCGACTGTACGCCCAATACGCCCGTGCGGTCCTTGGCCCATTGGCCTTGCGCGCGGAGGGTTTGCTCCACGATGTCGCGCACGGCGCCGCGGCCGCCCTCGAACTCCGACACGTAACGCGAAGCCTCCACCACCTCGCTGCATGCGTCGGCGGGGCATACGGGGATGCCCACCATCTGCATGCACTCCAGATCGGGGATGTCGTCGCCCATGTAGATCGTGTCGGCGGCGTCGATGCCGTACTCGGCGAAAAACTCGTTCAGCGCGGCGATCTTGTCCATGCAGTTGAGGTACATCTTCGTCACGCCCAGCCGCTCCAGTCGCGAGCGGAGCAGGTCGCCGTGGCCGCCCGTGATGACGCACACCTTATAGCCGCGGCGTATGGCGTACGCTATGGCATAGCCGTCCTTGGCGTTGTACTTGCGGATGAAGTCGCGGCCCCCCTCGATCGGCATGATGCCGCCGTCGGTCATTACGCCGTCCACGTCGAACACGAAAGCCCGCGTGCGGGCTATATCTTCTTTGAAGTTTCCCATATATAGTCGGTTAACAGTCTGTAAATCTCTTTTGCGCGCGGGTCGCCTTCGAGCATCCTTTCGTGCCGCTCGGTCACGGCCCGATCTCCGCGCACGGCGGGACCCGTCTGTACCGTGCGCGGATGGTCGGCGTCGGCGGCCTTGCGCGCCGTCTCGGTTATGAGGGGGCGCAGCACGTCGAACGGCAGCCCCTCCCGCTCGGCGAGGATGTCGGCCGCCATGCCGTAAAGGGCGTTCACGAAGTTGCAGCCCAGCACGCCCGCGAGGTGTATCGCGCGCCGCCGCTCGGACGAGGCGCGCTCGACGCTGCGGCTCAGAAGCCGCGCCACGCGCCCGATGCGCCGCTCGGCGTCGGCGTCGGACCCTTCGATGAAGATCGGTACCTCCCGCATGTCGATCGCGCGCCCCGCGGTGAAGGTCTGAAAGGGGTAGAGGACTCCGTATCCGCCGCGCGCGGACTCCGCAGCGGCGCGCAGGACGTCGATAGCGACGCTGCCCGCCGTGTGGACCAGAGTCGACCCATCGCTGCGGCGCAACGCTTCGGCGACCTCGCCCACGGCCCTGTCGCTCACCGCTATGATATACATGTCGGCCTCGGCGGCCCGCGCGAGGTCGTCCGTCCACGCGCATCCCGCGGCGTCGGCTATCTCGGCGGCCCGCGAGGCGTTGCGCGCCGCTATCTGCGCGAGTTCGATCCCCTCGCGTTCGGCCGCCGCGAGAGCCAAGGCCTCGGCCACGTTGCCGCTGCCCGCGATCACGACGCGTATCGTTCCGTCATTGTGGTTCATCGTCGATAAGTTCGGTTATTTTCACATTGTTGGGGCTGCGGCGCACATCCTCCTTCAGGCGGTCGACTATGTCGGCGCAGCCGCGCGTGTCGCATTTGCGGCGCATCTCGGCCGTTTCGCGCTCGGCTCCGCGGCTGTCGACCGCTTCGAGCACGTCGTACACCCGCAGCGTCGAGATGTCGCGAGCGGGGGCGTACTCGGGTTCGAACTCCTTGCCGTCGCGGCGTATCTCGTTGAGCATGCCCGCGCCCACGAGCGTGAAGAGTATGTTGCTCAGGATTCGCGACGGCAGTTCGAGCTCCTCGCGGATCTCGGCGAGCGGCACCGCGCCCCGTCCGTCGCGAAAGGCGCGCACCACGAGCGTCATGACGGCCACCATCAGCTTGCGGCGGCAGTCGTAATTCGCCAGCAGCGATTCGCGCTCCTCGTCGAACCGCTTGCGGTTCTGGTAGGCGAACGACAGCTCGCCGCCGAAAAGGAGTATCTGCCACGATATCTGCATCCAGAGCAGGAACAGGGGCAGGGCGGCGAAACTGCCGTATATGGCGTTGTAGGAGGTCATCCACTTTTGCAGATAGACGTAACCCCACTGGAAGAGCAGGAATCCCGTGCCCGCCACGATGCCCGCCATGAGGGCCGAGGCGAAGCGTACCTTGGTGTTGGGGATCACCACATATATGAATGCGAACATGAGCCACACCACGATCATCGACACCGCTTTCGACGCCGCCGAAAGCAGGGGCGAGCCGTCGACGCCCAGCATCTGGCGGGCGTAGGAGCCGATGGAGGTGGCGGCGATCCACAACAGCGGCGCGACCACCACCACGGCCATGTAGTCGCCGTATTTGCGGGCCGCGCTGCGGGTGCTCTTCACCTCCCAGATGTTGTTGAAGGCGTCCTCGATGGAGCCGAAGACCCGTATCACGGCCCAGAACAGCGTTATGAGGCTGAACAATGCTACCCAACCGCCCTGCGTGCGGGCCAGCGTCTTCTGGGCGAAGGCCACCACGTAGTCGACTACGTCGGGCATCTGCGGCACCACTGTGTAGAGGTTCTCCACCAGATCCTCGGCCAGCCCGAATCCCTTCACCACGGCGAAGACCAGCGCGGCGACGGGCACTATCGAGATGAGTGTGTAGAAAGTCAGGGCGGCGGTGCGCACCACGGTCCCGTGGGCGGAGAGCCCCTGCACCGTGTAGAAGAGCAGCTTGTACTGGTTCACGGCCCAGTGCGCGAGGGAGCTGTCGTACTCCTTTTTGCGGAACACGGTGTCGGTGAAAAAGGTGGTTATGTCTTTGATCTTCATTCGTCGTGTGTCGTAACGGTATGCGAAGGTATGAAAAATTCGCAGAAAAACCTCGTCCGTTCGGCTCGGCATGCCCGCCAAAACCATGCCGCCCGCCCGTCGGGCCGCCTCCGAGACCCCGCGCGGCGCGCTCGGAGGGCATACGTTCGGCGCGATAGCGTTATTAGTCGCGCGAATTGCCGTTTTTCGCAAATTCTCGTTATATTTGCAAGTTAGTTGAAATAAATCAAAAACATCATAACATCATGGAATACGATTTCAAACAGATCGAACCCAAATGGCAGCAGCGTTGGAAAGAGCGTAAGACCTATCACGTGGAGATCGACCCGAAGCGGCCCAAATATTATGTGCTCGACATGTTCCCCTACCCCTCGGGCGCGGGCCTGCACGTGGGCCATCCGCTCGGCTACATAGCCTCGGACATCTATTCGCGTTACAAGCGTCAGTGCGGATTCAACGTGCTGCATCCGATGGGTTACGACGCGTTCGGTCTGCCCGCCGAGCAGTATGCCATCCAGACGGGCCAGCACCCCGCCGTCACCACCGAGCGCAACATAGCGCGCTACCGCGAGCAGTTGGACAAGATTGGATTCTGTTTCGACTGGGATCGCGAGGTGCGCACTTGCGCCCCCGCCTACTACAAATGGACCCAGTGGGCGTTCCTGAAGATGTACGACAGCTACTACTGCAACGACTCGCGGCGGGCGCGTCCGATATCGGAGCTCGTCGAGGCCTTTCCTCTGCATGGAAACGAGGGCCTGAACGCCGCCTGCACCGCCGAGATGCGCTTCACTGCCGAGGAGTGGCGCGCGTGGGACGAGGAGAAGCGCGAGCAGGTGTTGCAGAACTACCGCTTGGCCTATCGCGCCGACACGATGGTGAACTGGTGTCCGAAACTCGGCACCGTGCTGGCCAACGACGAGGTCAAGGACGGCCTCTCGGTGCGCGGCGGCTACCCCGTGGAGCAGAAGCGCATGAAGCAGTGGTCGCTGCGAGTGACGGCGTACGCGCAGCGTATGCTGGACGGGCTCGACGCGCTCGAATGGAGCGATTCGCTCAAGGAGATACAGCGCAACTGGATCGGCCGTTCGGTGGGCGCGCAGGTCTTCTTCGACGTGGATGGCAGCGACCGCAAGCTGGAGATATTCACCACCCGTCCCGACACCATCTTCGGCGTGACGTTCATGGTCATAGCTCCCGAGCACGAGTGGGTGGGCGAGCTTACGACGCCCGAGAACGCCGCCGCCGTGGAGGAGTACATAGCTCAGACGAAGAAGCGTTCGGAGCGCGAACGCATCGCCGAGACGCGTCGCGTGAGCGGCGCGGCCACGGGATCGTACGCCGTAAACCCCTTTACGGGCAAGCGCATACCTATATATATTTCCGATTACGTGCTGGCGGGTTACGGCACGGGAGCCATCATGGCGGTGCCCGCGCACGACTCGCGCGACTATGCCTTCGCGCGTCACTTCGGGCTGGAGATCGTCCCCGTGGTCGAGGGCGGCGACATAGAGAAGGAGTCGTACGACGCCAAGTCGGGACGCATGATAAACTCGGGATTCCTCACGGGCATGGATGTGAAGGAGGCGATTCCCGCCATGTTCGACGAGGTGGAGCGTCGCGGACTGGGCCGCAAGCTGGTGAACTACCGTCTGCGCGATGCCATATTCTCGCGCCAGCGTTATTGGGGCGAGCCGTTCCCAGTATGCTACAAGGGCGATACGGCCTATCCTCTCTCGGAGGAGGAGTTGCCGCTGGAGCTGCCGCCCATAGAGAACTTCGGCCCCACCGAGCAGGGCGAGCCTCCTTTGGCGCGCGTGAAGGGGTGGACGAGCAAGGAGGGCTATCCTCTGGAGCTGTCGACCATGCCGGGCTTCGCGGGGTCGTCGGCCTACTATCTGCGCTACATGGATCCGCATAACGACAAGGCGTTGGTTTCGAAGGAGGCCGACGAGTATTGGCGCAACGTCGACCTCTATGTGGGCGGCATCGAGCACGCCACGGGTCACCTGATGTATTCGCGTTTCTGGAACATGTTCCTCTACGATCTGGGTTACGTGTGCGAGTCGGAGCCGTTCAAGAAGTTAGTGAATCAGGGTATGATTCAGGGCCGTTCGAACTTCGTATACCGCGTGGTGGGCACCGACAAGTTCGTGTCGGCGGGGCTGCGCTCGCAGTACGAGACGCAGGAGATACACGTCGACGTCAACATCGTGCGAAACGACCAGCTCGATCTCGAGGCGTTCCGCGCGTGGCGTCCCGAGTTCGCGAACGCCGAGTTCATCTTGGAGGATGGCAAATACATCTGCGGCTGGGCCGTGGAGAAGATGTCGAAGTCGATGTACAACGTGGTGAATCCCGACAACATAGTGGAGAGTTACGGAGCCGACACGCTCCGCATGTACGAGATGTTCCTCGGCCCCATCGAGCAGTCGAAGCCGTGGGACACCAACGGCATCGACGGCGTGCACAAGTTCCTGCGCAAGTTCTGGCGTCTCTACTTCGACCGCGACGGCAAGCTGGCGCTTACCGACGAGCGGCCCGCGGCCGCGGAGCTGAAGACGCTGCACAAGACCATCAAGAAGGTGCGCGAGGATATCGAGAACTTCTCGTTCAACACTTCGGTGTCGGCGTTCATGATATGTCTCAACGAGTTGGGCGGTTGCCGCAAGCGCGCCGTGCTGGAGCCTCTGGCCGCGTTGATCGCTCCCTTCGCGCCCCACATCGCCGAGGAGCTGTGGGAGGCCATGGGTCACGAGGAGTCGGTGTTCGACGCCCCCTATCCCGAGTTCGACGAGAGCTGCATGCGGGAGAGCGCGTTCGAGTATCCCGTGATGGTGAACGGCAAACTGCGCTTCAAGCAGGAGTATCCCCTCTCGGCCACGGCGGCCGAGATAGAGGCTTCGATCGTCGAGGCCGAGGGCGCGCGGAAGTGGCTCGACGGCAAGGCGCCGAAGAAGATAATCGTCGTGCAGGGTAAAATCATCAATATAGTCGTCTGATTATGAAACGTATGGTTTTGGCGGCGCTGGCCGCGGCGGCTGTGGCGACGGCCTCGGCGCAGGATCTCGAAGTGAAACTGTGGGACAACGCCTCGGCGCCGCACTCCAACGGCATCGCGGTCGCCGAAAGGGACGAGGGCGAGGAGCGCGTGTCGCACACCACCGAGGCCGTGCTCTATATCTACAAGGCCGCGGGCGAGGTGAACAGCCGTCAGGCGGTGGTCATCTGCCCGGGCGGAGGTTACTACTTGGCCGCGATGGGTCACGAGGGTCACGACATGGCGCGCTGGCTGGCCGCGAACGGCGTCACGGCCGCCGTGTTGAAGTACCGCATGCCCGACGGACATCCCGAAGTGCCGACGGAGGATGCCGCCGAGGCGGTGCGTTACATGCGCGAGGAGTACGAGTCGCGCGACGAGGTGGGTCAGGTCGGTATCATGGGCTTTTCGGCGGGAGGCCATCTCGCCGCCGCGACGGGCGTGGGCGCGCTCGACAAGTATGCGGGGCGCGCGGCCGACGTGCGCCCCGACTTCATGATTCTGTTCTATCCCGTCATAACGGCCGACCCTCTGAAGGGGCATCAAGGCTCGTTCGACAATCTGCTGGGGCGCGACCGCGCGGCGGAGCTTACGGCGCAGTGGTCGCTCGAAAATCTGGTCGACCGCGCCACGCCGCCCGCGCTGTTTCTGCTCTCGGACGACGACACGGTGGTGCCGCCCGTCAATTCGGTGCGGTTTTACGACGCTCTGAAGCGCGAGGGCATACGCGCCTCGATACGCATATTCCCCACGGGCAACCACGGATGGGGCTTTCACGACGGGTTCCCCTACAAGGAGCAGTGGCAGCGCGCCGTCATGGACTGGCTGGGGCAGATGCAACCCAAGAACTGAGTGCGGGCCGCGGCCGGCTTTACCTCGAAAAACCTCGATTTAAGATGAACATACCTCGTTTGAAACTCGTTATGGCGGCCGTGTCGGCGGTTGCGGTCTGTTGCGCCGCTTCGTGCGGCCGCACGCCCGAGACGGCGGGCGGAAAGCCCAAATATCTGTGGATCGACGCCACGGGCAACTTCGAACGCATGTCGCGGCGCGATTCGGTCGATTACTATCTCGACAAGGCGCGCGCGGCGGGCTTCAACCGCATAGTGGTCGACGTGAGGTCGGTCGAGGGCGAGGCTCTCTATCGCAGCGACGTGCTGCCCGCCATGGTGGAGTCGGGCGGCCTGCGTCCAGAACGCGACTGGGACTATCTGCAATACTTCATCGACGCGGCGCACGCGCGCGGCATGAAGGTCACGGCGGGCACGACCCTCTTTCCCGTAGGTTCGCCCGTGCGGCGCAAAGGCCCCGCCTATTACGACTCGGATCCCTTCGCGGGGCGCACGTGCGTGGAGTATACGCCGCAGGGGATGGTCGACATAAGGGAGCAGAGCGACAAGGTCGCGGCGTTCCTTAATCCCGCCATGCCCGAGAATCGGGAGTATGCCTTGAGCTTCGTGCGCGAGATCGTGGAGCGTTACGACATCGACGGCTATTCGCTCGACTACTGCCGCTATCCCGACATGTTCGGCGACTTCTCCGACTTCTCGCGCCGCGACTTCGAACGTTACCTCGGCGCCGAGGTGGAGCGTTGGCCCGAGGATGTCTTCTCGTTCGACGCCGAGGGCGGCATCGTCGCGGGCAAGCACTATCGCGCGTGGTGGAGCTACCGCGCCGCGGTCATAAGCGACTTCATAGGCCGCGTGCGCGACGAGATAAAGAGCGTCAAACCCGATACGGAGGTGGTTTATTGGGCCGCGTCGTGGATTTACGGCATGTACGGAACGGCGCAGAACTGGGCCAGCCCGCGCCACGCCATGCACAAGGATCCCTACACCGACGTGTGGTGCGACGGCGACTACATGCGGGCGGGTTTCGCCGATCGCATCGACGCCTTCATGTTGGGCGCCTATCTGGAGCGGATATTCGGGTTGGACGACCACGAGTCGATAGAGTATTCGATCGAGCGCGCCAAGAATCTCGTTAAGGGGGATTGCCGCATGTACGCCACCATCTATGCGCTCAACCACGAGGAGAATATCGAAGATGCCGTATACGTATGTCTGCGCGACAGCGAGGGGCTCATGGTGTTCGATATCAGTCAGGTCGTAGGATTCGATCTGTGGGACGACATTCGTCGCGGCATCGAACGCGCCGAGCCCGAGTTGCGCGGCACGTGGCGATAGGGCGCGCGAGGCGTCAGGCCGCGCGCCGCAGGAGGCTACGGCCGGCTATGACCGCCGAGGTGAGCAGCTCCGATGCGGGCATGGCGAGCCAGATCCCCGCCGTGCCTATGGCTTCGGGCAGCAGCAGAAATGCGGGCGACAGGAATACGAATCCGCGCAGCAGGGCGAATGCCGTGGCGGGAACGACGCGTTCCAGACTTTGGTTATAGCCTATGATCGTCAGGTTCGAGATAAAGAATACGAATCCCGTGGCGAAGAGCGGCAGACCCTCGACGGCGATACGGGCCGCGGCTGCGTCGGGTTGCAGGAACAGACCGACCAGCAGCCGCGGAAACAGTATGAAAGCGGCCGCGCTCACTGTGCCGCACAGCAGGGCCGTGAGCAGCGCGACGCGTCCCGTTCTCCTCACGCGCGCGCTGTCGCCGATGCCGAAGTTGTAGCTTATGATCGGCTGCGCCGACTGCGCGATGGCGTTGCCGACCATGAACGCGAACGGAGCGTAGTAGCACGCGATGCCGAACGCGCCCACGCCGTCGTCGCCCAAGTAGCGCATAAAGGTGCGGTTTCCCATGAACATCAACATAGCCATCGTAAACTCGCCGAGCATGGCCGACGAGCCTATGCGGCACTGGTAGCCGATATTGCGGAGCGACAGACGCAGGCTCTTTCGGCTCCACTTCACCCTCTCGGGGCGCATCGAGCGCGCGAAGAAGAGCAGATAGCCCATTGCCATGATGCCGCCCGCCGCGCAGCTCAACGCCGTGGCGAAGGCCGCGCCGCGCACGCCCCAACCCAACGGAAATATGAACAGATAGTCGAGAGCGACGTTGAGAATCGCCGAGGTCATGCTGCACCACATGGCCGCATTCGGCGCGCCGTCGATGCGGATGATGAAAAGCGCGACCGCGATCCACATGTTGAACACGATCGAGGGCATGAACCACAGCATGTAGTCGAGCACCGAGGACAGCAACGTCTCCGAGGAGCCCAACGCTACGGCGATAGGGCGCGCGAATGCCATTATGAATATCGTGGCGATGACGGTGACGACGGTCACGAATACGAGGGCTTGCGTTATGTTCATCCTCGCCGCGCGCAGCCGTCCTCGGCCCATGTGGATGGATACCACCACCGAGCACCCCGTGCCGATCATGAGGCCCAGTCCCGTGAAGATCATAAGCAGAGGTATGCAGATGTTCACCGCCGCGATGCCGTCGCCGCCCACGCCGTGGCCGACAAAGATGCCGTCGATGGCCGTCACGGCCGAGATGCTGAGCATGCCCAGCAGAGTGGGGATGAAAAGGCGGCGGAAAAGTTTCGATATTTTCACCGTGCCGAAATCGATGGTGTCTCTCTCCATAATATGTAAATTCAGGTTTCGGTTCTTTGTTCGCGGGGGCGGCCGCGGGCGGGCGGCGGCATGCGCGGCCCCGCGCCGCAAGCGCCGTTTACGAGGCCCGATTTCAATCGTGTCGCGGCAAATATATAAGTTATTTTATGATTTTTCAAACGATTTTCCTTATCGGAATTCTATTTTCATAAGCGGCGTCCGCCCCCCCCCGTCGGGGTTGTAAATAGCTGTATGACAGTTGTGTATGTAATCGGGGAGGGCCTAAGAAAATATGTAAAAAAAACAGTCCGCCGCGCGGAGTGGCGACAGACTGCCCGCATCGCTCGGCGATGTCGATTGTAGAGATGTAAACAGTAGGAAGGTGTAAGCGCGCGTGCCTATACCGTCGTCTTTCGGGCGGGGCGTATGAGCGATACGATCCACAACAGCACCACGGCGCCGATGATAGAGCATATGATGCTGCCGAACGTGCTCTCGGGCACCCAGCCGAACCACGAGAAGATCCAGCCGCCGAGCAATCCGCCCACCAAACCGACGATAAGGTTGATAATAAGACCCGAACCGCCGCCTCGGACGATCAGGTTGGCGATCCAGCCAGCAAAGAGGCCGATCAGCAAATACCATAAAAAGAACATACGAAAAACACTTAAAAGGTTATCTATTGTTTTGTCGACCGTAACAATGCAAAAACGATACCCCTTTTTCGGCAATTATCTGTCGGGAATGCGTCTGCATTGCGCAAGGCTGGTTTTTCGTATGGCATAAGGGCGTAACCCCCGTTCTGCGAATCTCCGCATAATATTCGGGATTTTATGGCGAGAATCGTATTTTTAACGGTATGAATGCTATATTTGTAAACGCGAGCTGTCCGCTCGGGGATTGCGATGCGATTGCGGCTTTGCGGAGCCGCGCGGGCTGCAACATATACCCCGCGGAAGTTCGCCTGCGCCCGATCCGCAGGCTGCGACTCCCGTTCGGCGGGCTCGAAACGGATAAGTCCTTTTGTTGTTGAGTTTAACAGAAATATAGATTGCTTATGAAACGTCGATTTAAATTTTTTGCGGCCGTATGTATGGCGGCTGTCGCGGTCGCGCTCGTCGCGTGCGATAAGGATGACGCCCGAAGCGTCGAACTTACGGGGCGCATAGCGTCGTATTACGGCGTCGCTCACGGCGAAGGGGCGATCAAGGTATTGAACGTATGTTCCGACGGCGAGTGGGTGCATTGGCCGCAGGTGGCGGGATTGGATTACGAACAAGGATATGAATACGAAGTGAGAGTTCGTATGGATCCTCGCAAGGATCTCGAAGGTATGATGGACGTGATGTTCGGTTACGATTTGACTTGTCTCGAAGTGATCGGCAAGGTCGCGAGGCACACCGACGATTGTCCGTTGGCGAGCTGGGACGAGTATCTCGAAGGGCGGGAATTGTAGCGCGTCGCGTCGGAATTCAGCGCATGTGCATCGCGTCGGGGCTAAAACCCGACGCGATGTTTCGTTCTGTCCCGAAAAGCCGTAAAACGCAGATTCATAGCCGTATGATATCCGGACCATAAATAAAACGTTATCGTTTTGGAGATCGCATAGGCAAAAAGAATCGCAAAGGGGCCGAATCGCCCGAAAAAGCCGAAAAAAGAGTCTGATTTATAGTGCGGTTAAAAAAAAATGATTACCTTTGCAACCCGATTGTGTGTGTTTGCGCACGATCGATTAGTTAACAAATTAAAGGACAAAAGTTTTTACAATGCCAACTATTCAACAGTTAGTAAGAAACGGTCGAGTAAGCTTGGAGGACAAGAGTAAGTCTCCCGCACTCGCGTCGTGTCCCCAGCGTCGAGGCGTTTGTACCCGTGTGTACACCACGACCCCGAAGAAGCCCAACTCGGCAATGCGTAAGGTGGCACGTGTCAGATTGACAAACGGCAAAGAGGTCAACGCCTACATCCCGGGCGAGGGCCACAATCTTCAGGAGCACTCGATCGTGCTGGTTCGCGGCGGTCGTGTGAAGGACCTCCCGGGTGTGCGCTATCACCTCGTGCGCGGCGCGCTCGACTCGGCAGGCGTGGACGGTCGTCGTCAGCGTCGCTCGAAGTACGGCGCCAAACGCCCCAAGGCAGGAAAGAAGTAAAAAACGGAACATCGAATTAAATTGATCGAAACAAAATGAGAAAAGCTAAGCCAAGAAAGCGAATTCTACTTCCAGATCCCAAGTTCAACGACATCGAGGTGACTCGTTTCGTTAACAACCTCATGCTGGATGGAAAGAAGAGTATTGCTTACACCATCTTCTACGATAGTCTGGAGCTGGTGAGCAAGAAGATGAAGGATGCTGATAAATCTCCGTTGGAAATCTGGAAACAGGCTCTTGAGAATATCACACCCCAAGTCGAGGTAAAATCGAAGCGTATCGGCGGTGCGACCTTCCAAGTTCCCATGGAGGTGAGACCGGAGCGCAAGATTTCAATTTCCATGAAAAACCTTGTCCTTTACTCTCGCAAGCGCGCCGGTAAGTCGATGGCTGAAAAACTCTCTGCCGAGATCGTGGATGCCTACAACCAGCAGGGCGCGGCGTTCAAGCGTAAGGAGGAGATGCACCGCATGGCGGAGGCGAACAAGGCATTCGCACATTTCAGATTCTAAAAAAGGAAACATTAAATGGCAAGAGATCTTAAATATACTCGTAACATCGGTATCATGGCTCACATCGATGCCGGTAAGACGACCACGTCGGAGCGTATCCTCTTCTACACGGGCAAGACCCACAAGATCGGCGAGGTACACGAAGGCGGCGCCACTATGGACTGGATGGTTCAGGAGCAGGAGCGAGGCATCACCATCACTTCGGCCGCAACCACCGCATTCTGGCAGTACAAGGGTCATCAGTATCAGATCAACCTGATCGATACCCCGGGACACGTCGACTTCACTGTCGAGGTGGAGCGTTCGTTGCGCGTACTGGACGGCGCCGTGGCCACTTTCTGCGCCGTGGGCGGCGTCGAGCCCCAGTCGGAGACCGTATGGCGTCAGGCCGACAAGTACAACGTGCCCCGTATCGGTTACGTGAACAAGATGGACCGCACGGGCGCCGATTTCTTGGCGGTGTGCGCTCAGATCAAGGAGCACTTCGGCGCGACGGCTCTGCCCGTGGTTCTGCCCATCGGCGCCGAGGACAAGTTCGAGGGTTTGATAGACCTTATATATAATAACGCCATCTACTACTTCGACGACAAGTCGGTTCGCGACAACTTCGAGTTGCGCGAGATCCCCGAGAACATGAAGGCCGAGGCCGCCGAGTGGCGCGCCAAGCTGATCGAGGAGGTCGCGTCGACCGACGACGCGTTGATGGAGAAGTTCTTCGAGGATCCCGATTCGATTACCCCCGACGAGCTTATCGCAGCTATCCGCACCGCCACGATCAACATGACGCTGGTGCCCATGATGTGCGGTTCGTCGTTCCACAACAAGGGCGTGCAGAAGCTGCTCGACTACATCATGGCGTTCCTCCCCTCGCCGGTGGACGTTCCCGCCATCGAGGGCGTAAACCCCAAGACCGACGAGACGGAGATCCGTCACGCATCGGTCGAGGATCCGTTCTGCGGTCTGGCGTTCAAGATCGCGACCGACCCGTTCGTGGGCCGTCTGGCTTTCGTTCGCGTATACTCGGGCGCTTTGGACGCAGGTTCGTACGTGCTGAACGCGCGCAGCGGCAAGCGCGAGCGCATCAGCCGTATCTACCAGATGCACGCCAACAAGCAGAACCCTCTGGAGCGTGTCGAGGCAGGCGATATCTGCGCAGCGGTAGGTTTCAAGGAGATTCACACGGGCGATACGCTCACCGCCGAGAACGCGCCTCTGGTACTCGAGCAGATGACTTTCCCCGAGCCGGTGATCGGTTTGGCGGTAGAGCCCAAGACTCAGAAGGATCTCGATAAGCTGGGTATCGCTCTGGCCAAGCTGGCCGAGGAGGATCCCACCTTCACGGTTCGCACCGACGAGGAGAGCGGCCAGACCATCATCAGCGGTATGGGCGAGCTTCACCTCGATATCATCGTCGACCGTCTGCGTCGCGAGTTCGGCGTGGAGATCAACCAAGGCGCTCCGCAGGTTAACTACAAGGAGGCTCTCACCGCGACGGTTCAGCACCGCGAGGTATTCAAGAAGCAGACCGGTGGTCGCGGTAAGTTCGCCGACATCATCTTCGAGATCGGTCCTGCCGACGACGACAAACCCGGCCTCACGTTCGTGGACGAGGTTAAGGGCGGTAACATTCCCAAGGAGTTCATCCCCGCGGTTCAGAAGGGCTTCGAGTCGGCTATGGCCAACGGCGCTCTGGCGGGTTACACCATCGATTCGATGAAGGTGACTCTGAAGGACGGTTCGTTCCACCCCGTCGATTCGGATCAGCTCTCGTTCGAGATCTGCGCCCGCAACGGTTTCCGTCAGGCGGCTCCCAAGGCCGGTTCGGTCATCATGGAGCCTATCATGTCTGTCGAGGTCGTTACTCCCGAGGAGAACATGGGCGATATCATCGGCGATTTGAACAAGCGTCGCGGACAGATTCAGGGTATGGAGTCGAAGGGTACCGCCCGCGTGGTGAAGGCCAAGGTTCCCCTGTCGGAGATGTTCGGCTATGTCACCGTGCTGCGTACCATTTCGTCGGGTCGCGCCACGTCGTCGATGGAGTTCTCGCACTTCGAGGAGGTTCCCGCAGGCTTGGCCAAGGATATCATCGAGAAGAGCGGCAAACGTAAGGATTTAGAATAATAACGAGTTAAAATATGAACCAGAAAATTAGAATCAAACTCAAGTCTTTCGACCACAACTTGGTGGACAAGTCGGCCGAGAAGATCGTGAAGACGGTGAAGGCTACCGACGCCATGGTGAGCGGTCCGGTGCCCCTGCCCACGAGAAAGCAGATTTTTACGGTGAACCGCTCGACGTTCGTTAACAAGAAGGCTCGCGAGCAGTTCCAGTTCTGCACTTTCAAGCGCATTATCGACATCTACTCGTCGACCCCCAAGACTATCGACGCTCTGATGAAGCTGGAGCTTCCTTCGGGCGTGGAGGTCGAGATCAAGGTTTGATAACTTCGATACCGCAGACTCGGGGCGCATTGATTTGTTGCGTCCCGACTCTCTGCGATTACCACGACGCTGCGGCGGCCGGAACCTGCGCGCGGCGGTAAACAATGCAACTAAACGCAAGAAAAAAATACAAATCACTTTTTAACAAACGTAATTCGACAGAAAAATGTCAGGACTAATTGGAAAGAAAATCGGAATGACTTCCGTTTACAGTGCCGAGGGTAAGAACATACCATGCACTGTCATTGAGGCTGGTCCGTGTGTAGTTACGCAAATCAAGACGGTGGAGAAGGACTCTTACGAAGCCGTGCAGATTGCCTATGACGACAAGAGTGAAAAACACACCAGCAACAGTTTGTTAGGTCACTTCAAGAAAGCGGGTACCACTCCCAAGCGCAAGATGGCTGAGTTCAAGGGTATGCCTGAAGTGAACCTCGGCGACACCCTCACGGTCGACATGTTCTCGGAGGAGGACTGGGTAGACGTGACGGGGATCTCGAAGGGTAAAGGCTTTCAGGGCGTCGTGAAGCGTCACGGTTTCGGCGGTGTGGGCGGTCAGACCCACGGTCAGCACAACCGTCAGCGCAAGCCCGGTTCGCTGGGCGCGTCGTCGTATCCCTCGCGTGTGTTCAAAGGCAAGCGTTTGGCCGGACGCATGGGTGGCGATCAGGTTAAGGTGGTGAACCTTAAAGTTTTGAAAATCATTCCCGAGAACAACCTCATTCTGGTGAAGGGCTCGATTCCCGGGGCTAAGGGTGCTTATTTAACAATTGAGAAGTAGTATGGAATTAGCTGTTTTGAACACACAAGGACAAGAGACCGGACGTAAGGTGGTCCTTTCGGATGCGGTCTTCGGCGTGGAGGCTAATGACCACGCTATCTACCTCGACGTAAAGCAGTATCTGGCCGATCAGCGTCAGGGTACTCACAAGTCGAAGCAACGTAACGAGGTTGCAGGCTCGACCCGCAAGCTGAAGCGTCAGAAGGGTACCGGCGGCGCGCGTTGCGGCAGCATCAAATCGCCTCTGTTCCCGGGCGGCGGCCGTATCTTCGGTCCCGTGCCGCGCGATTACAGCTTCAAGCTCAACAAGAAGCTGAAGCGTCTGGCTCGTCGCAGCGCTCTCTCTTACAAGGCTCAGGCCGGCGCCATCACCGTTGTGGAGATGCTCTCGCTGGAGGCTCCCAAGACCAAGCAGGTGATAGCTCTTACCGAAGCTCTGAAAGTTGCGGACAAGAAGGTTCTGCTGGTTCTGCCCGAGGGCAACGCCAACCTTCAGCTCTCGTGCCGCAACATCCCCTCGGTGAAGCCCGTGTTGGCTGCCAACATCAACACCTACGAGGTCATGAACGCCAATACTCTGGTAATGGTCGAGGGTGCGGAAAACGTATTGAATGTAATGTTAGCTTAAAAACGAAGTAAACAATGGAAGTAATTATTAAGCCTGTATTGACCGAGAAAATGACGATTCAGGGCGAGAAACTGAACCGCTACGGTTTTATCGTTGACGTGAGAGCTAACAAGTTGCAAATCCGCAATGCCGTGGAGCAGATGTACAACGTCGTGGTGACGGATGTGAACACCATCCGCTGCATGGGCAAGCTGAAGAGCCGTTACACTAAGGCAGGTCTGTTGGAGGGCCGCGCCAATAACTTCAAGAAGGCTATCGTCACCTTGAAGGATGGAGATAAGATAGATTTTTACAGTAATATCTAACAGAGATGGCAGTAAGAAAGTTTAAGCCGGTAACAGCCGGTACCAGACATAAGATCATAGGCACTTTCGACGAGATCACCTGCTCGGTGCCTGAAAAGTCGTTGCTCAGCCCCAAGAAGAGCTCGGGCGGACGTAACAATACGGGTAAGATGACCGTGCGCTACATCGGCGGCGGCCACAAGCAGATGTATCGTAACGTCGACTTCAAGCGCTCGAAGGACGGTATTGCCGCAACTGTAAAGACTATCGAGTACGACCCCAATCGTACCGCACGCATTGCACTCGTTGTGTATGCCGACGGCGAGAAGAGCTACATCCTCGCTCCCAACGGACTTAAGGTGGGCCAGACCGTGATGAGCGGCGCGGGCGTCGCTCCCGAAGTGGGCAACACCTTGTTCCTGAGCGAAGTGCCTCTGGGAACCGTGGTTCACAACATAGAACTCTACCCGGGTCAGGGAGCCGCGATGGCTCGTTCTGCCGGTTCGTACGCTCAGCTTTTGGCACGCGAAGGAAAATTCGCTATCATCAAGTTGCCTTCAGGTGAGACTCGTATGGTACTCGTAACTTGCCGCGCCACGGTAGGCGTGGTGTCGAACGTCGATCACAACCTCGAAAGCTCGGGTAAGGCAGGTCGCAGCCGTTGGCAGGGCCGCCGTCCGCGCAACCGCGGTGTGGTGATGAACCCCGTCGATCACCCGATGGGTGGTGGCGAAGGCCGCGCTTCGGGAGGTCACCCGCGTTCGCGCAAGGGATTGTTGGCTAAGGGTTATAAGACTCGTAACCCGAAGAAGACGACCTCCAAGTTCATTATTTCAAAGAAGAAAAAATAATTAAAAGAGTATCATAATGAGCCGTTCATTAAAAAAAGGACCATTCATCGACCCCAAGCTGGAGGCGAAAGTAGTCGCTCAGGCCGAGGGTAACAAGAAGACTGTCATCAAGACATGGTCGCGAGCAAGTATGATTTCGCCTGACTTCGTTGGTCAGACGATCGCTGTCCACAACGGAAATAAGTTCATTCCCGTTTACGTAACCGAGAATATGGTGGGTCACAAGCTGGGCGAGTTCGCCCCCACCCGCAATTTCCGTGGTCATGCAGGTAACAAGAAAAAATAGGAAAGACAATGGGTGCAAGAAAAGCAATAAGAGCCGAGAAATTAAAGGCTGAAAAGAAGCAGAAGGCCATCGCCATCATGCGCGATTGCCCGACCTCTCCCCGCAAGATGCGCCTCGTGGCCGACATCATCCGCGGTGTGGAGATCAATAAGGCGCTGGGTATCCTTCGCTATTCGAAGAAGGAGGCATCTATCCGTTTGGAGAAGCTCCTCAAGTCGGCTATCGCCAACTGGGAGGCCAAGAACGAGGGCGAGCGTCTGGAGGATGTAACTCTCTGCGTTAAGGAGATCATGGTCGACGGCGGCCGCATGCTCAAGCGCATACAGCCCGCTCCGCAGGGTCGCGCTCACCGCATTCGCAAGCGTTCGAACCACGTGACCATAGTAGTAGACAAAATGGTAACCGCAGAAAACAACTAAACAAATGGGACAGAAAGTAAATCCAATAGCAAACCGTCTCGGTATCATCAAGGGTTGGGATTCCAACTGGTATGGTGGTAAGGATTTCTCAGAGAAATTGGTAGAAGACGCTAAGATCCGTAAGTACTTGAATGTCCGTTTGGCCAAGGCAAGTATCTCGAAGATCATCATCGAGCGTACGCTCAAGTTGGTTACCGTAACCATCTCGACGGCGCGCCCGGGCATCATCATCGGCAAGGGCGGTCAGGAGGTCGACAAGTTGAAGGAGGAGCTGAAGAAGCTCACCGGCAAGGAGATTCAGATCAACATCTTCGAGGTCAAGCGCCCCGAGGTGGATGCCGTGATCGTCGCCAACAACATCGCCCGTCAGCTGGAGGGCCGCGTGTCGTACCGTCGCGCCATCAAGACCACCGTCGCTTCGACGATGCGCATGGGCGCCGAGGGTATCAAGATCCAGATCTCGGGTCGCGTGGGCGGCGCCGAAATGGCCCGCAGCGAGACCATAAAGGAGGGACGTATTCCGTTGCACACTTTCCGCGCCGACGTGGACTACTGCTTGGCCGAGGCTCTCACCAAGGTGGGTATTCTGGGTATCAAGACGTGGATCTGCCACGGCACGGTTTACGGCAAGCGCGACCTGTTCGAGATTCAGGGTGCCGCTTCGCAGCAGGCCGGCAACGCTCCGCAGCATCGCGGCGGCAAGGGCGCTCCCCGCAAAAGACGTAATAACAACAGTAAGTAGGACCTTTTAAGCGAAAAAACATTATGTTACAGCCAAAAAAGACCAAATTTAGAAGAATGCAAAAGGGTCGTATGAAGGGTTTCGCTCAAAGAGGAAACCAGCTTGCATACGGTTCGTTCGGAATCAAGGCACTTGAATCGACTTGGATCACCGGTCGTCAGATCGAGGCGGCCCGTCAGGCCATCACCCGTTACATGAAGCGTGAGGGTCAGATCTGGATCCGCATCTTCCCCGACAAACCCATCACGAAGAAGCCCGCCGAGGTGCGTATGGGTAAGGGTAAGGGTAATCCCGAAGGATTCGTGGCTCCCGTTACCCCGGGACGTATCCTTTTCGAGGCCGAGGGCGTGCCCTTGGAGATCGCTCAGGAGGCGCTCCGTCTGGGCGCTCAGAAGCTGCCCATTACGACCAAGTTTATCGTAAGACGCGACTACGTTGAATAATCCTTAAACGAGAAAGACATGAAAAGTGCTGAAATAAAGGATATGTCGGTTCAGGATCTGCAGGAGCGCATCGCCGCCGAGAAGGCTCAGCTCGCCACGCTGAAGGTGCAGCACGCTGTATCGCCGATCGAGAATCCGTCGATTATAAAGAAATCCCGCAGAGATATAGCTCGCATGCTGACGATTCTGCGTCAAAAGAACCCTAAATGTTAATTACCACTATGGAAAGAAATCTTAGAAAAGAGCGTATCGGGTTGGTTGTCAGCAACAAAATGGAGAAAACCATTGTGGTTGCCGTGGCGCGTAAGGTGAAGCACCCCATCTACGGTAAGTTCGTGAACAAGACTACCAAGTTCGTAGCCGAGTGTACCGACGAGACCGTGAAGGAGGGCGATACCGTCCGCATCATGGAGACCCGCCCTCTGAGCAAAACCAAGCGTTGGAGATTAGTACAAATCATTGAAAGAGCTAAGTAGTTATGATACAGCAAGAAAGTAGATTAGTAGTAGCTGACAACAGCGGTGCGAAGGAGGTTCTTTGCATTCGTGTGCTTGGCGGAACGAAGCGTCGCTACGCCTCTATCGGCGACAAGATCGTCGTTGCGGTGAAGAGCGCGAGCCCCTCGGGCGACGTCAAGAAGGGCGCCGTATCGAAAGCGGTGGTGGTGAGAACGACCAAGGAGATCAGACGTGCCAACGGTTCGTACATTCGTTTCGATGACAACGCCGTCGTGCTCCTTAACAATCAGGGCGAGATGCGCGGAACCCGTATCTTCGGTCCCGTGGCCCGCGAGCTGCGCGATCAGTACATGAAGATCATCTCATTGGCACCTGAAGTATTGTAATATAAAAAACAGATTAAAAGATGTCAGTCAAATTACATATTAAGAAGGGGGATGTGGTTTACGTCAACGCGGGCGACAGCAAGGGCCAGCAGGGCAAAGTCCTGAAGGTCGACGCTGCCAAGAAGCGCGCGGTCGTCGAGGGCGTGAACATGTGCAAGAAGGCCACCAAGCCCAATGCTCAGAATCCTCAGGGTGGAATCGTCGAGCAGGAGGCTCCGATTCACATCTCGAATTTGCAGGTGCTCGATCCCAAGAGCGGCAAGCCCACTCGCATAGGCCGCAAGGCGGATGCAAACGGTAAATTAGTTCGTTACGCTAAAAAGTCAGGAGAGGAGATCAAATAATGGCATACGTACCTACACTCAAAACCCAGTACAGAGAGCAGATCGTTCCCGCTCTCATGAAGGAGTTCGGCTACACCAGCGTAATGCAGTGTCCCAAACTCGAGAAGATCGTTATCAATCAGGGTATGGGTCAGGCCGTGGCCGATAAGAAGCTTATCGACGTGGCTCAGGCCGAGCTTACCCAGATAACAGGTCAGAAAGCAGTTCAGACCAAGTCGAAGAAGGATATCTCTAACTTCAAGTTGCGTCGCGGCATGCCCATCGGCGTTCGCGTAACGCTCCGTCAGGATCGTATGTACGAGTTCTTGGAGCGTCTGATCGCCGTGGCTCTGCCCCGTATCCGCGACTTCAAGGGTATCAACGAGAAGTTCGACGGCCGCGGCAACTACACCCTCGGCATCACCGAGCAGATTATCTTCCCCGAGATCGATATCGACAAGATCACCAAGATCTTCGGCATGGAGATAACTTTCGTGACCACGGCTCAGAGCGACGAGGAGGGCCACGCCCTGCTTCGCGAGTTCGGTCTTCCTTTCAAGAACGCTAAAAAGAATAACCAATAGGATATGGCAAAAGAATCAATGAAAGCACGCGAGGTAAAGCGTGTGAAACTTGCAAACCGTTACGCTCACAAGCGCGAGGAGATTGCCGCCAAGGTTAAGAGCGGCGAGATGGATCACGAGGAGGCTTGGATAGCTCTTTCGAAGCTGCCCCGCAACTCGAATCCCATCCGCCAGCACAACCGTTGCAAGCTGACGGGTCGTCCGAAGGGTTACATGCGCCAGTTCGGCATCAGCCGTATTCAGTTCCGCGAGATGGCTTCGAGCGGTCTGATCCCGGGTGTGAAGAAGGCCAGCTGGTAGCGGATTCACGAGGGCCGCGCGAGTGAGTGCGGACCTCGTTAAACTAAAATCGCGCAGGGGCGCGACGGTGTTGCGTCCCTTGCGTTTTTTCGACGCAGGAAGGAGCCGAGGCTCCTGATCGGTGTCGATTATCTCTCGGAATTTTTATTCGAGGGTGCCTCCCGATCGCGGGCCGTCATATTATATATAAGGTGGCGGTGCGAAGGGTTGAAGCAGCGAAGAGGCGAAATGGCGGGATTGCCGCAGTCGAAGAGCGGGATGCGATTCGATGTTTTCGTCGCGACGCGACAGGTGCCTGCACTTATGGAAACGGGCGTAAGGCTTTTGTGAATGTCGGTTTCGACATGCGAAGGTTTGTTGTCTATGGCCATATAAAAGAACAAAAATTCTATACGGATGCAGAATCCCGAGTAGTTCGTTTGCGAGCGTCGGGGAAAGTGCCGCCTTGTGGCGGTAACTTCTCGGTGGCGCGGCGGGGGAAAAGGTTAGGCATCGAGTTGCACTTTCAGGGATCGCGAAGGGCTCGTGTTCGAGTTCGGGCGGTGCGTGAAAACGGAAGCCTCGGGCGGATGGTCCGCCGCGGGATTCCGAGTGACGACGGGTTGTGGCAGTGCCGTGCGAAGCGCGGGAACGGTTACGCCTTTTGTCATGCGACGATCGGTATGTCGGAACCGCGAGGTCGGTCCGTTTCGGTCGGTATTTTACGCGCGAACGCTCGAAAATCCGAATATCTGCCTGAATTATGGCGATTTCCCGAAAAAAATTCGTATATTTGCGCGCGTTTCGACCGTAACAGTCGATGGCCCTAAATCTCAATCGGTTAGAATGGGAACGGGGCGGCGGCGCAAACGATATTGCGAAAAAGGCGAAGGGTCGCCGGACCCGACGCGAGAAGATAAACCATTTTATTAATTTTTAATTTTTAATTCATTATGACAGATCCAATTGCGGATTTTCTGACCCGAATTAGAAACGCGGTGAAAGCCAATCACAAAGTGGTTGAAGCTCCCGGTTCAAAAATTAAGCGCGAGATCACCAAGATTCTCTACGAGCAGGGTTACATTTTGGCCTACAAGTTCGACACCGACGAGAAGGGTCATCCCTCGATCAAGATCGCTCTGAAGTGGGATGCGGCCACCAAGGTCAACGCCATCAAGAACCTGAAGCGCGTAAGCCGCCCGGGTTTGCGCCAGTATGTGTCGGTGGACAGCATGCCCCGCGTGCTGAACGGTCTGGGTATCGCCATCCTGTCGACTTCGAAGGGTATCATGACCGACGCCAAGGCTCGTAAGGAGAATGTCGGCGGCGAGGTATTGTGCTACATCTACTAACCGCGCCCGAGCTGAATTATTAACAACACAAACTCAAGAAAAATGTCAAGAATTGGTAAATTACCTGTAATCTTACCCGCAGGCGTGACCGTCGAGGTCGCTGCCGACAACACGGTAAGCGTGAAAGGGCCACTTGGTACACTGAGTCAGAAAGTCGACTCGGACATTAAGGTCGAGGTCGGAACTCACACCGACGCTCATTCGGGCAAAGAGGTGCCTGCTGTGATGGTAAGCCGCCCCACGAACCAGCCCCGCCACCGTTCGCTGCACGGTCTCTACCGCGCTCTTATCAACAACATGGTCGTCGGCGTGTCGAAGGGCTACGAGATCAAGCAGGAGCTGGTCGGCGTAGGTTACAAGGCCGAGATGAAGGGCAACGTTTTGGAGATGAGCCTCGGTTATTCGCACGACATCGCGCTGATGCTCCCCGCGGAGATCACCGCCACCGCCGTGACGGAGAAGAAGGGCAACCCCATCGTAACGCTGAAGAGCTCGGACAAGCAGCTCATAGGTCAGGTTGCGGCCAAGATCCGCTCGCTGCGCAAGCCTGAGCCTTACAAGGGTAAGGGTATCAAGTTCGTCGGCGAGACTCTGCGTCGCAAGGCCGGTAAGTCTGCATCGAAATAATAAAATAAGTCAAGCATTATGTTAACTAAGATAGAAAGAAGAGAGAGGATCAAGATGCGTATCCGCAAGATCGTGAGCGGTACGCCCGAGCAGCCTCGTATGACTGTATTCCGTAGCAACAAGCAGATCTACGTGCAGTTTATTGATGACCTTGCCGGCGCTACTCTGGCCACGGCGTCTTCGCTCGACAAGGAGATCGCGGCCGAGACGGCAGGCAAGAACAAGTGCGAAATCGCGGCTCTGGTGGGCAAGCTGGCCGCGCAGCGCGCGACCGCGAAGGGTATCTCTACCGTTTCGTTCGACCGTAACGGATACCTCTATCACGGAAGAGTTAAAATGTTAGCCGACGCAGCTCGCGAGGGCGGTCTTAAATTCTAAGCGATATGTCAAATACCAACATAAAGAAAGTTCGTACAAGCGACCTTGAGCTTAAGGACAGGCTCGTAAGCATCAACCGCGTCACAAAGGTGACCAAGGGCGGTCGCACATTCAGCTTCTCGACAATTGTCGTGGTGGGTAACGAGAACGGTGTGGTAGGCTACGGCCTCGGCAAGGCATCGGAGGTTACGTCGGCAATCGCGAAGGGCGTCGAGGATGCAAAGAAGAATCTGGTGAAGATCCCCGTAATCAACGGAACCATTCCCCACAAGCAGGAGATGCGTTTCGGCGGTTCGTTAGTCATGATCCGTCCGGCAGCTCCCGGTACGGGTATCATCGCCGGCGGCGCCATGCGTGCCGTGCTGGAGTCGGTGGGCGTGAAGAACGTGCTGGCGAAGAGCAAGGGCTCGTCGAACCCCCACAACTTGGTGAAGGCCACCGTGGGCGCGTTGTGCGAGTTGCGCGACGCACGCAGCGTGGCTCAGGTTCGCGGCATCTCGATGAACAAGGTGTTTAACGGTTAATCGAACGGAGAACTATGGCAAAATTGAAAATCACTCAGGTACGCAGCCGCATCGGCGCGTCGCTGCGTCAGCGCAAGAATCTCGATGCTCTGGGACTTCGCAAGATAAACCAGAGCGTGGAGCACGACGACTCGGTTATCATTAAAGGTATGCTCGAGCGCGTGAAGCACCTCGTTGTCATCGAGGAGGTAAAGTAAGTTTAACGAAAAAAGATTGATCTTAAGATGGAACTCAATAACATGAAGCCCGCACAGGGCTCTACTCACCACGACAAGCGCGTGGGTCGAGGAGCGGGTTCGGGTCGCGGCGGTTACTCGACGCGCGGTCTGAAGGGCGCCAAGTCGCGTTCGGGTTATTCTCGCAAGCTCGGTTTCGAGGGCGGTCAGATGCCTTTGCAGCGTCGTCTGCCCAAGTTCGGCTTCAAGAACCTGAAGCGCGTGGAGTTTAAGCCTATCAACCTCTCTACTCTGGAAGAGCTGGCCTCGAAGAAGGAGCTTAACACGATCAACGTCGATACGCTGATCGCCGCAGGATTCGTCTCGTCGAACGACAAGGTGAAGATTCTGGGCAACGGCTCGGTAAGCAAGGCCCTCACCGTTACGGCGCACGCTTTCTCGAAGAGCGCGGAAGCGGCTATCGCTGCGGCCGGCGGCAGTGTGGAAAAGTTGTAATCTAAAAACCAATTCGATATGAACGGTTATCTTATTGTCGGTCTGGTGGCGGTGGCGCTTATAGTGCTGCTGCTGGCGACCAACAAGAAACTCGTCGAAACGCTCAAAAACATTTACAAGATCGAGGAGCTGCGCAAGCGTGTATTCTACACCTTGGGCCTCCTGCTTGTATTTCGTTTGGGTTGTTTTGTGGTAATACCGGGTATCAACCCCAATGCGTTGGGCGAGGGGTCGGCTTTGGCGAACCAGATGGACAGCAATACCCTGCTGGGTCTGCTCGACGTATTCTCTGGCGGTGCATTTGCCAATGCGGCCATCTTCGCGCTCGGTGTAATGCCCTACATCACCGCTTCGATCATCATTCAGCTCTTGGGCATGATGGTGCCCGCAGTGCAGAAGTTGCAGAAGGAGGGTGAGAGCGGCCGCCGCAAAATGAACCAGTGGACGCGTCTGCTGACCATAGGCGTATTGTGCCTTCAGGGTCCCGCATATGTGGCCAATCTGTACCGCACCTCTTCGGAGGCATTCGTTTACGGCGGTACGTTCTACTTCTTCGCCTATGCGACCGTAATCCTCATCGCGGGTACCATGTTCACCATGTGGCTCGGCGAGAAGATCACGGACAAGGGCATAGGCAACGGCATCTCGCTCATCATCATGATCGGTATCGTGGCCCGTCTGCCGCAGGCTCTGCTGGCCGAGTTCACGGCCCGCGTGGAGACCTCGACGGGCAGCCTGATCATGTTCGTGGTGGAGCTGGCGCTGCTGTTCCTCGTATTCATGGTGACTATCGCCGTGGTGCAGGCGGTCCGCAAGGTGCCCGTGCAGTATGCCAAGCGTATCGTGGGTAACAAACAGTACGGCGGTGTGCGTCAATACATCCCGTTGAAGATGAATGCGGCCAACGTTATGCCCATCATCTTCGCGCAGGCATTGATGTTCATCCCCGCGTTTATTCCGGGTCTGAAAGGCGCCTTCTCGAACTTTCAGGGTTTCTGGTACAACCTCACGCTGGCAGTGCTGGTAATCGTCTTCACCTATTTTTATACGGCGATTATCATCAACCCTCAAATGATGGCCGACGACATGAAGCGTAACGGCGGCTTTATCCCGGGTGTCAAGCCGGGTAAGCAGACCGTTAACTACATCGACACCATCATGACGAGAATCACCCTCCCGGGATCGATCTTCCTCGCGCTCGTGGCCATCATGCCCGCGCTCGCGATGAATTTCCTCGGCGTGCAGCAGCACTTCGCTTACTTCTACGGAGGTACGTCTCTGCTGATTATGGTGGGTGTGGTGCTCGACACTCTTAAGCAGATTGAGAGCTATCTGCTGATGCGTCATTACGACGGTCTGATGAAGACGGGACGCATACAGGGACGTTATTAGAGTCGGAGGCCCGTTTGAAACAGGAGTCCGACGAGTCGCGCGACGCGAGCCGCGCGGCGTGAAAAAAACACGAACGAGATGATACATTTGAAGACAGACGAGGAGATCGAGATCCTGCGCGAGAACAACATTCTGGTGAGCCGCACGCTCGCCGAGGTGGGACGCCACATACGTCCGGGTGTGACCACGCGCGAACTGGACAAGATCGCCGAGGATTTTATCCGTGCCAACGGCGCCGTACCCGCATGTCTGGGTTACGAGGGCTATCCTGCCGCGACCTGCATATCGGTCAACGAGCAGGTGGTGCACGGCATACCGTCGGATCGTGTCATCGAGGAGGGCGATTTGGTATCGGTCGATTTGTGTACGCTTTTGAAGGGGTTTGTTGGTGATTCGGCATATACGTTTGCCGTGGGCGAGGTCGGCGAAGAGGCGCGACGACTTCTCGCAGTCACCAAAGAAGCTCTTTATAAGGGTACGGCGCAGGCCAAGGCGGGAAATCGCGTGGGCGATATCTCGGCGGCCGTGCAGGAGTACGTCGAGAGCTTCGGCTACGGCGTGGTGCGCGAGCTGGAGGGTCACGGAGTGGGGCGAGGAATGCACGAAGCCCCGGGTGTCCCCAATTTCGGCGCGCGCGGCAGAGGCCCTTTGCTCAAGGAGGGCATGGTCATCTGCATAGAACCGATGATTACCATGGGCGGCAGAGCGGTGGTTTTCGAGCGCGACGGTTGGACCGTGCGCACTCGCGACCGCAAACCCGCGGCGCACTTCGAATTCGCCGTGGCCGTTCGCCGCAACGGACCCGACGTGTTGACGGACTTTAATATAATCGAACAGGCAATTAACAACAAGTAGCGAAGACTCTATGGCAAAACAAACTGCTATTGAACGGGACGGAACCATCATCGAGGCGTTGTCGAACGCCATGTTCCGTGTCGAATTGGATAACGGCCACGTTATCACGGCCCACATCTCGGGAAAGATGCGCATGCACTACATCAAGATCCTTCCCGGCGATAAGGTCAAAGTGGAGATGACCCCTTACGATTTGAGCAAGGGTCGTATATCCTTCAGGTACAAATAACATTAGATTGCTTGAAAATCATGAAAGTAAAAGCATCAATCAAAAAGAGAAGCGAGGATTGCAAGATCGTGAAGCGCAAAGGCAAGCTTTACGTCATCTGCAAGAAAAATCCCAAATTCAAAATGCGCCAAGGGTAGTATTCAAACGATTAATTAAAGTAAAGTATTTATGGCACGTATAGTCGGTGTAGATTTACCGAAAAACAAGCGGGGCGAGATCGGCCTTACCTACATTTACGGTATCGGTCGCAGCACTGCCCGCAAGATTCTCGATAACGCAGGAATCAGCTATGATGTAAAAGTAAACGACTGGTCGGACGATCAGGTGGGAGCGATACGTTCAACAATCGCCGATATGGGCATCAAGGTCGAGGGCGAGTGCCGCTCGGTCGTTCAGCTCAACATCAAGCGATTGATGGATATCGGCTGCTATCGCGGTATCCGCCATCGTCTGGGACTTCCCGTTCGCGGTCAGAGCACCAAGAACAACGCGCGTACCCGCAAGGGCCGCAAGAAGACCGTAGCAAACAAGAAAAAGGCAACGAAGTAATAAATAGGAAGTTATGGCAAAGAAAACTGGAACTGTCAAAAAGAAGGTTGTCAAGGTGGGTGCCGTGGGCATGGCCTTCGTTCACTCGACTTTCAATAACGTAATCATCACCATCACCAACGAGGTAGGCGAGGTAATCAGCTGGTCTTCGGCAGGTAAGATGGGTTTCCGCGGTTCGAAGAAGAATACTCCCTATGCTGCGCAGACGGCTGCCGCCGATTGCGCGAAGGTTGCTTTCGATATGGGCTTGCGCAAGGTTAAGGTTTATGTCAAGGGCCCGGGGCAGGGTCGCGAGAGCGCCGTGCGTACCATCCACGGTGCGGGTATCGAGGTGATGGAGATCATCGACGTCACTCCGCTGCCGCACAACGGCTGCCGCGCTCCCAATCGTCGTCGCGTATAACGCCGCGACGCGGAGGCAGAGACATGGACTTTAACGAAGAAGTTATTTTAATAAAAGTTTGAAACAATGGCAAGATATATAGGACCAAAATCAAAGATCGCCCGTAAGTTCGGCGAAGCTATCTATGGTGCGGATAAAGTTCTTGAGAAGAGAAACTATCCTCCCGGACAGCACGGTCTTGCTCGCAAGCGTAAGAAGAACTCGGAGTACGGAGAGCAGCTTAGCGAGAAGCAGAAGGCAAAGTACACATACGGTATACTGGAGAAGCAGTTCGCCCGCACTTACGAGGCTGCCGCGCGTATGGGCGGCATCACGGGCGAGAACCTGCTCAAACTGCTGGAGTGCCGTCTGGATAACGTGGTTTACCGTTTGGGCATCGCTCCCACCCGCGCGGCTGCTCGTCAGCTCGTGTCGCACCGTCACATCTGCGTGAACGGCTCGGTGGTGAACATCCCTTCGTATTCGCTCAAGGCCGGCGACGTTGTGTCGGTACGCGAGAAGTCGAAGAGTCTGGAGGTAATCACGACGTCTGTTTCGGGTTCGTCGAGAAGCCGTTACGCATGGTTGGAGTGGGATGGCGCCACGTTGAGCGGCAAGTTCCTGCAGAAGCCCGAGCGCGAGGAGATTCCCGAGAACATCAAGGAGCAGCTTATCGTCGAGTTGTACTCTAAGTAGTAATCAAACAAATTCAATAATTTTATGGCAATATTAGCATTCCAGAAACCTGAAAAGGTTATTATGCTCGAATCCACGGCCTCATTCGGAAAGTTCGAGTTCCGTCCGTTGGAGCCGGGTTTCGGTATGACAGTCGGCAACGCTTTGCGACGCGTTTTGCTCTCATCGTTGGAGGGTTATGCAATTACGACCGTAAAGGTAGCCGGAGTGAACAACGAGTTTGCCGCTATCCCGGGCGTGATGGAGGGTATGATGGACATCATCCTGAAATTGAAGCAGGTCCGCTTCCTCCGCACGGTCGACAATCAGGAGTCGGAGAAGGTGATCGTGAATGTTGCCGGTGTGACGGAGCTTACGGCCGGTTACATCTCGAACTACCTGTCGTCGTTCAAGGTGCTCAATCCCGAGCTGGTGATTTGCCACCTCGCTCCGGGCACGAAGATGCAGATCACCCTCACCATCGGTAAGGGCCGCGGATATGTGCCTTCGGAGGAGAACACCCCCGCCGAGAAGGAGTTGGATGTTCTGCCGATCGATTCGATCTTCACGCCCATCAAGAACGTCAAATACTCGATCGAGGACTACCGCGTCGAGCAGAAGACCGACTATGAAAAGTTGAATTTGGAGATTACCACCGACGGATCGATTCACCCCAAGGACGCCTTGAAAGAGGCTGCCAAGATTCTCATCCAGCACTTCATGCTCTTCTCGGACGAGAAGATCACCATCAACATGGACGACAGCAGCGAGAACGAGACTCTCGACGACGAGGCTCTGCGCATGCGCCAGTTGCTGAAGACCAAACTTTCGGATCAGGATCTGAGCGTTCGCGCGCTGAACTGCCTGAAGGCTGCCGATGTCGACACCGTAGGCGATCTGGTGAAGCTGAACCGCAACGATCTGCTGAAGTTCCGCAACTTCGGCAAGAAGTCGCTCACGGAGCTGGACGAGTTGCTGACATCGTTGAATCTTAAGTTCGGAATGGACGTATCTATCTACAAACTTGATAAAGATTAATTAAATGAGACACAATAAGAATTTCAATCACCTTGGCAGACAGGCGGGCCACCGTCGGGCGATGTTGTCGAACATGGCGTCGTCGCTTATCCTGCACAAGCGCATCGAGACCACGGTCGCAAAGGCTAAGGCCGTGAAGCAGTTCGTGGAGCCTCTGGTAACCAAGTCGAAGGAGGACACCACTCATTCGCGTCGTGTTGTCTTCTCGTACCTCAAGCAGAAGGAGGCCGTAACCGAGTTGTTCCGCACCATCGCTCCCAAGATCGCCGATCGTCCGGGCGGCTACACCCGCATCCTGAAGACCGGTTTCCGTCTGGGCGACGCGGCCGACATGTGCATCATCGAGTTCGTCGACTTCAACGAGGCCTACACCTTCGGCAAGGTAACCTCTACCGAGGAGGCTAAGCCCAAGACCCGTCGTTCGCGCAAGCCCGCGGCCAAGAAGACCGACGCCGTGGAGGATGCCACCGTGGTAGCCGAGAAGAAGACCAAGGTTAACGCTCCCAAGGCTGCGGCCGCCAAGACTGCCGCTCCCAAGGTTGCCAAGAAGACCAACGTCGGCAAGAAGATGTAATTCATCGCGGCGCGCGAGCGCTGCCCGATATTTTCGATTGCGGTCCCTCCGTTGTGGAGGGACCGTTTTTTTGTTTACGGGGGGGGGCGGCAAAAATTTGAATAAAATTTGCTTTTGCGCTCGGCTTGATCGTACTTTGGCTTCGCCTTAGATACTCCGCCTCGGCAAAACTGCAAATAAATTTGCTTT